>Ga0180300_10000635_pt1 | contig 15649 bp, 27 predicted proteins | sample GuaBasSediGuay15_FD_121798 | JGI IMG/M metagenome (GOLD analysis project Ga0180300, IMG submission 121798) | Subseafloor sediment microbial communities from Guaymas Basin, Gulf of California, Mexico - Guay15, Core 4569-2, 21-24 cm | ecosystem: Environmental > Aquatic > Marine > Hydrothermal... | reverse complement strand
CTAGAGAAGTTGAAGTCTCCCTACCAAAGGTGCCTCCCATTGAGAAAAAGAAGGTTGAATCTAAATTCAAAATTCTAAAAGAAAATTTAATGAAAGAGATCCCTGAGAAAACTAATAAAGAAAAAGAACTGAAATTGAAGGATAGAAGACAGTTGGAGAAAGAAAAGATATTGAAGAAGATTCAAAGAGAACAGGAGAAACAACGTAGCAAACTTATCTCAAAGAATTTATCTAAAATGTAGAAACCAATGTGATATATGGGAGTATAAGGATCAATAGAATTAGAGAGGCTATGAAAAGTATCAACCAAACCTTTGTATTCCATGTGATAATCTTCATTCCATCAAAAGCTTGAAGAGGTAGTAGATCAAAAACTGCTAATATAATATTTATAATACATATAAAACCTATATGTTTACTAAATAAACCTTTTGAGAATAATATAAAAGGTAGAGTTAAACCACCTATAATAATATTCATTGTTGGACCAGCAGCAGCTATATGTCCTTCTTCAAATATCCTTGGTTCTCCTCTAAACATCACTGCTCCTGGTGCTGCAAATACAAAACCTGTTGTAATAGCAAAAAACATGGAGAATAATAAACCAAGGGTATACATTCTAAACTCTGACCATAAACCATAATGTTGAGCTGTAAGTTTATGAGAGAGCTCATGTCCAATAAAAGCAGTGAGTACACCTAATAATGCATATGGTATACCATCTAATAATCTATTGAAATCAATGTCATATCCCATTAAACTCCATAGGATACTATTTTTAGTAAGAGCAAAACTAAAAGATATACCTAGTGCACCTATAGCTAATAATATATGTATAATCTCTATAAGACTAAACTCCCCTGCTTTACTTTGTTCTAAAATACCTTTAGGGAAATACATATACTCCCTAGGAGATATATCATGAATAGAAATTCTTCTACGCCAATCCTCATCCATCTTAATTAAATGGAAACATGGTTTTCTTATGAATAGTTTACGTTCCTAAACCTAGGAGACTGGTTATATAAGGTAAAGCTATTATTGTTCCAATCATACTACCAACGTTAGCTAAAGCTACAACTAATAGTAATCGTACAACTCTATTATGCCAGAAATCTTTAAAGGTTTCAAGATTCCTAAGCTCTTGGAAATCCTTTACAACCGGTGTTCTAATCTTCGCTTCTACATACCCTGCAACCCATCCAGCCGCTATAGCAGGATTCAGAGAAGTTATAGGTGCTGCAAAGAAAGCTGTTATTATAGAAAAGGGATGCCCTCCTGCGATAGCTGCGCCTATAGCAGAACATATACCATTTATTAGAAACCAATATAGGAACATAGTCCCAGCTAGATTAGCGCCTTTTGTAAACAAAGCATAACCTATAAGTAGGGCAAATAAAACAGGTATGAGATATCCAATGGTTTTAACTAGACTAACCCTCTTCTTAGGAAGCTCCTCTAGTTTCTCTAGATCTACATTAAAATCCGGGTTTTCTAAATGTTTTTTTATACCTTTTAGATGACCTGCTCCTACTACAGCTACAACTCTACCTTTCCTACTCTCTTCCTTAATTTTTTTAGCTATATATGCATCTCTCTCTTCTATTAAAACCTCTGTAGCACTAGGTGCAATATCTTTAAGTTCCTCCATCATAGCAGAGATTATATCTTGATCCATTAGTTCTTTGAGATCTAATTCTTTTTGTTCTTCTTCATCAAATCCTACTAATACTTTTAGAAATTCCCATAGCAAACGTGTTTTCTCTCTGAAACCCATCTTACGCCAAGCTCTCTTTAATGTAACAGCTATATCTCTATCTACCAATGCTACAGGTATATCTCTCTTCTCAGCTTCTCTAATTGCAGTAAGCATCTCAGAGCCGGGTTCAACTCCATATTCTTTACCCAACTGTCTTTGTATAGCAGCTAGAAAGGTTTGAGCTAAGAAAAAATATGCATTATTAGATTTTAATAACTCTGCGACAGATGTATTCTCCCATTTATCTTTCTGAGTTAAACCATCATATCTCCTTTTACATAATTCAACAGCTACGACATCTGGTTTTATTCTCTCAATGGTTTCTGAAACCTCTTTTACACTCTCCTCTGCGATATGAGCTGTTCCTACGAGAATAATATTATCATTAACCTTTGCCTGCACTTTCTACCCCCAAATTCGAAGGAGGTTTTAGATTTCAGCTTCAAATTCTTCTACAGTAGGCTGAAATTCCTCATAAGAGGAGATCTTACCTTTCTCCTTAAGTATCTCTCTAGCTAGAAGCCAATATACTAATGCAAGAGCACGTCTACCTTTATTATTAGTTGGAATAACGAGATCAATAAACTTTGTTTCATTGTTGGTATCACATAAACCTACGACAGGTATATCTATATTTCTAGATTCTTGTAAAGCTTGAGAATCAGCAAGTGGATCTGTGACGATTAAAAGCTCTGGTTCTAAGAAACCTTTAGCATTAGGGTTTGTAAGAGTACCTGGTCTAAATCTTCCAGCGATTACATGGAAACCAAGATGCTCTGCTAGTTTCCTAATTGGTTTCTGACCATACTGACGTACAGAGACAACTAATACATTACTTGGATCATATTTAGCTATAAATTTAGCTGCATATTTGATTCTCTCATCTGTTTTAGTTACATCAATAATATACAACCCATCGTTTCTAACCTTATATATGAAATTTTTCATATCAGCTGTTTTCTGTCTAGTACCAATATGGACACCTGCGGTCATATAGGTTTCCTCTGATACTAGCATGCCTTCTTCTTGTTTCTTCTCCTCTTCTTCTGATTGTTGTTCCTCTGTCATAATTGACCCCTACTTCTACTTCTTTCTTTACCTTTCATTCTTCTAACAGTTATAGGTATAACACCTTCTTTAAACTCCAACATAGCTATATCTATTGGGAGTATGACATCCTTTGGAATTTTAATTAAAGCTGGAGCACCCATAGAGAGCTGAAGCGCTCTCGCACCGATGATCCTCGCTTTTTCGAATCTTGTGTATTTCAACGTTTTCCTCCATATGATGGTAGAAGCCCAAATAATAGGATTATTTAAAAATCTTATCCTTCTTCATCTAGGTTTTCTGTGAAAACACTAGATCTATTTACGAATTCCTCTAATGCAAGCTGGATATCAATGGTTATATCTCTCAGTAGTTGATCTAGATGTTCACTACGGAATTCCTTTACTCCATCTATATCAGAAAAGATCCTACCTATATATACCCCATCTCCACGGTATATCTCAATATCATATAATGTTTCTTCCATAGATGTATCTCTCCTTCATAATTTTTATTCAACCATTCTCTCCAATAAATCGTTTACATCTTCTCCTCTATATCCCAAAGCTCCTTTATTCCTATATGAACGTTTAATACCTTCATACCCTTTTTTTGGAGGATGCAATCTAAATAATGGTTTTATATCCGGTATATCTTTATATTTTATCTTTCCTTCTAATATTGCATCTGCAAGAGAACTAATATCTTTATATGAGGTTGAAGATTTAAGATATTCATCTGTTAAAGGTTTATCACCTTTCAATTTACCTCTATTTCGTAATAATTTAATTAACATATCTCTATTGATTTCACCCCATGTCACATAATCCTTTGCAACCTGTAACATGCCTTTATTAACCTTATTTTCATCTAATAATACACAATGGTTAACTCTATTTAACCTTAGAAGTTGTAGCGTCTTCTTTATTTTAGGTTTCACATGAATAGTTCCTCGAACACGTATAACAGCATAAACCATGGTTTTTATTCCTCCTGTTCCATTGTTGGTTGTTCAACAGCACCTGATACGATTCCTATATGACTAATTTCCTTAGAAGTAATTCTCACCTCATTAAGTTTTTTCAATGAATTAAAAACAGCTTTAGCATAATTTATAGTAGTCCTAGTTTTACCTCTAGTAAAACCCCAGCAATCTTGAATACCTGCTAAACGAAGGATTTTCTTGGCTATATCCCCAGTAGCTAGTCCTATGCCTCTAGGGGCAGGTTTAAAGGTAACCTCTACAGAACCGCTTTTACCAGTTATCTCAAAAGGAACTGTATGTGGTTGACCACAGCCACATTCCCAAGAGCCGCATCCTCTACGTACCTCTATAATCTCTAACTTAGCATTCTCAATAGCTTTCCTTATACTAGCCCCTACTTCCTTTCCCTTCGCATGGGCAAGACCTACATAACCATTTTTATTTCCAACTGCAACGGTGATTAGAAACTTCACTCTTCTACCAGAATCTGTCATACGTTGTACCATATTAACATCTAATACTTCATCTTCGAGATCAGGTAGCAGAAGATCAACGATTTCAGGTTCCCTAAGAGGTAAACCTGTTTTTAAAGCATCATGCATAGTAGTAATCTTTCCTGATTTAACAAGCCTACCGAGCTTTGTTTTAGGTTGCCATTCAACTACTGCTTCAGCTTCAACTGACTTCTGAGCTCTTCTAACCATTATTCGCCCCCTGTGATCTTTGTTTTTATTTTAGGTAGATCTTTAGAAATCTCTTCATTTAGATGAGTACCAAGGATTCTATCCTCACTAGGTAGTATATCTTCACTATGCGGGCAATCTATCCCAGCATCAAGAACGCCTTTTAAAGCAGCAAATATCTTTGAACCTCTAGCAGGAACCTGACGCCCTACATCTAATACCCCTTTTGTTATACCTTTTTCCTTTGCTCTAACCCCTGCTAACAAACCTGTCAGATATGCCGCGGGAGTAGTAGAAGTAGAATACTTCCATCCATATTTCTTAGTAAGTTCAGACGCAATTGCAGAAGCCCTTATACGATCACCTTTTTCATCATAATCTATGAATTGTACTCTAAAATTCCTGAGGGATCTACGGACAACAATTCTTGTTTTCCTAGATTTAAGTAATCTAAGACGTTTTCTATAATCTGTAATCCCTTCACGTCGCCGTCTAGGTTTAACATGATATCTAGGACCTTGGCTCATGATGCTTCCTCCTTAGATAAATCTTCCTCCTTCAACACCCCATCGGATATAAGATGCATCCTAAGATGACGTTTACTTCTAAATTCTCCACCTTTAGCTTTCATATAATATTTTCGATATGTAGATGGATCAATAAGTTTATTATCCCTGAGTTCCCTTAGATAAGCCCTTATAGGACGGATCGTTTGAATCCATCTTCTCTTCCTCGGGAATCTAGCATATTTAGCTCCCTTTCTAGAACCATGACCTTTTCTACGACCTTTTTGTTTTTGATTTGCAATATATTTCTTCCTCCCACTGGAGATACCTTTCTTCTGTCTACTTCTAATAGCCTTACCATGTATAAGTACTCTAATATCATCTTTAGTTACAGCCTTTGCTATCTCATCGACTCTATCTTGGTCCATCCATACTCTATTGATACCACATTTAAGTATAGCTGCAGCCATTCTACGTTGATTCCTTAAATCAGTCATCTATTCTCACCCGTTAAGTATTCGAATATCTAATTCTTCCGCTTTCTTTTGAATCTCCATCCTCTTCCTAGTACCGACAGTGCTGCCTATACGTGCAGCTTGGGTATTAGGATCTAAACCCTCTAAATCTCTAACATTGTATACAAGAACCTCTTCAAAACCAGATGGATGTAAACCCCTAGCTTTCCTAGGTCCCCTAAAACCTACTTTAACCCTCTTAGGTCTATACTTAAAATTCCTCCGCATCTTAGAGGAGATGCCATCTGGTCTACGCCAATTCAATGGAATACGTTTATATCTAAACCATTCCTCTCTTAGGAAACGAGGAGTACGTTCCTTGATACGCTTACGGAGAGAGACCCCCCTTTTCAATTCTTCAGATAAAACAGGCTTCTTTTTAACCTTATAGTCGCTAGGAGCAGCTGTCTTCTTTACACTTGGTTTTCCAGATGGCTTTTCAATTTTTTCAACGGTTTCCTCAAGTTTTTCCTTAGGTTTCTCTTGCTGTAGTGATGCAAAATATTCTATAATCTCCTTAGCAATTATCTCATTGACACCTTTTATTTTTATTAACTCTTCAACTGATGCATTAGCAAGTTTCTCTACGCTATCAAAACTTTCTTTATAGATCGCCTCTGCCTTTGCTGGTCCGATTCCCTTTATCTCTACTAGCTTTTTTATTATCTCTTCCTTTGTCATCCCTAGCTACCTCCCTTACTCACTCTATATACTCCATCTTGAAATACTCGTACATCTCTATTTTTAACTATTGTTGCTCTCTCTATATTTGCAACCGTCTGACCAACCTTCTCTTTATCTATACCTTTAACGATAACCTCATCTCCCTTTATCTCAACAGAAACACCTTCTAGAATCAAAGCTTTACGAGGATGACGTTCTCCAAGGAAATTTTGAATTACAAAATAGTTACCATCAACCATTGTTTTAATAGGGAAATGAGAGTAAACTGTTTTCATACGGTATTCAAAACCATTTGTAACTCCATGAAACATATTCTTTATATGAGCTTTAAAAGTACCTACAAGAGCAGCTTGTTTCCTCCTAGGATTCCTGCAAGATATCACTATAGATCCATCTGATATTGAGATCTTTATCTGTGGATGCGAAAACTCTCTAGATAGAACTCCTTTCTCTCCCTTAATAGTTAATCTTGTATCTTCTAGAGTAGCCTCTACACCTTCTGGTATAACTATCTTCTCTTCTATATCAGGTCTCTTTGTCATACTCTTTTCACCTTCTAGTAAACGTAAGCTAGCATTTTACCTCCAATACCATACTTCTTCGCATCCTCATTTGATATTATCCCTTTAGTAGTAGTAAGTATCAGTAAACCAAAATCTCTAGCAGGGAGATATCTTCGCTCCCATTTCTCTAATTCATCTCTTTTAACAGGGTACCTAGGTTTTATCACACCACAATTATTGATATTACCTATTAATTCTACTTCTAATATCCCTGCTTCACCATCATCTATAAACTGATATTCCCCAATATACCCATTCTCTTTAAATACACGTAAAACACCACTGATAAGTTTAGAAGATGGTTTAATACGGCATATCCTCTTACCTTTCATCTCTGCATTTTTCATGAGTGACAGAGCATTAGCCAATGGATCATTCAACATAAATTATGCCTCCTTTTAGTAATACTTTTTAAATCCCATTTCCTCTGCTTTCTCACGGAAACACTGCCTGCAGAGGTGGAGTCCATATAAACGTATTATACCTCTCTTTCGACCACATCTTTCACATCCATGGATTCTGCCATAGATTTTCTGTCTCTCTTTTATCTTTATTCTACCACCTCCACTTTAAATTTTTCTTGTATAAACTGCATAGTTTCCTCTCGAGTAACTCTATGATGCTTTGGTATACTACGTCTTTGAATGCGACGACGTTTAACACGATAACCTGGTTTCTCCATAGTTACGCATACATCCATCCCAAAGATTCCTATCTCAGGATCATATTTTTGATCTTTAAACAAGGTGTGATCTGGAATTCCAAATGAGAAATTACCTTGCTCATCAAACGCATATTCAGCAATCTTATTATTCCTTGTTTGAAAGGCTTTTATAAGAAACTCCTCCGCAGTTTTTCCTCTCAATGTAACTTTGCAACCAATTGGCATACGCTTTCTAATACCTAAATCTTTATTGGTGGTTTTAGATAACGTTTGAACAGGTTTACGACCTGTTATATTTAATAAGACAGTCTCTGCCTTCTGAAGTCTCTCACCAGCTTCTCCAACACCGATATTAACAGTAACCTTCTCTATACGTGGTTGAGTAAGCCATTGTTTACTCTTCTTCATTGTATATTCACCTCAGGAAGGGTTATAACAGGTTTTGTTTTACCAATCGGGAAAACATATTTCTGAAGTGTAGTGAATTCTTGCACTCCTTTCATATGGGCTATATTAGGTTTAGAGGATCTAATGATCTCAAAAGATTGAATAGTAGCAATCTCACCAATGTGTCTACCGCCTATAATGAGAGAGACAGCACCAGGTTCCCTTGGATAAACTTCTTTTATCTCTCTCCCCTCAAAAGAAATCTTTAGAACATCACCTGTGTGATATTTATCTTCATCAACGAGTTTATTAGTACCATCATGTAGATTCAATTGCATCTTCTTTCCTTTTAAAATAGTTTTATCTTCTATCCTATAAAGCTTCCAAGAAGCTTCTTCTTCAGTTATTGGTACAAGGGTGAGTTTACCTCTTTCATTATATAATACCCTATATTGTTTCCTAATCTTAGGTATAGAGATAACATCCATAAGTCCAACTGGGAATTTATAATCCTTACGTATCCTACCATCTACAAATACTTCACCTTGAGAGAGGATTCTCTTAGTTTCTCTAAGAGTATCACATAAATTGAGATAATCTCTAATAATTAAACCTAAGGGAATAGATTGATCAATAGGGTGAGGACCTGGAGAAGGTCTAATAGCCCACTTCTTCTCCTTTCTATGTAAACGAACTACACGTGGAGCATTTAATCTTTTAAGATGACGAGACATGATGTTATTCCTCCTTATCCTTAGATCTATTAGATTCTTCTTCCTCTAATTTTGATTCCTCCTGCAGTGTTGTAGAAGAACCCTCCTCAGATTTTTTCTTCTCTTCTTTTACCTCCTCTGTTTCTCCTCCACTTGTTTTTTCTATAGCTTCTTCTTTAGGATATTCCTCCTCTACAATTTCTTCTTTCTCGGTTTCCGCTTCCTCAGTCTTCTCTTCCTCTAATTTCCGCTCCTCCTCCAGCTCTCTCTCCTGCTCAATCCCCTCTTCTTCTATCTCCTCCTTTGTTTCTTCTGGTAAACCTTCTTCTAGACGATGTCTACGCCATTTATCAGCTAAATTAAGTTTTGTAATGAGAAGATTACTCGGATGAATAGGTCTGGCCACCTTTTTACCATCTGCTTTTGTAAGAGTTACACCCTCCACCTCAACAAAACCTTTTTTAACATTCACACTTGTTACCTTATCCTCATGTCCTTTGAAAGCACCGCGCATGATTTTAACGGTATCGCCCTTTATAACTGGTATGCTGCGCCTATTATATTTTAATAGCAAGTTTTCGCTTAGATGCGCCGCAATCCACTTCCTTTTCTTATGAAGTGGAGCATTATACAGTTGCTTCCTCTGCTTCCGTGGTTTTATCGATTTCATAGTTTTTAACTCTCCTAAACAATTATTGAGGCGTTAGCCGCTATCCTAGGCCATCTCTCAGCAGCTTCTAAAGCAACAGGTCCCTTGATCATAGAGCCTTTAGTTTCACCGGATTCTGTTACAATAACAGCGGCGTTATCTTCAAATTGAACCATTGTACCATCTGGTCTCCGGAAAGGTCTACGTTGTCTTACTATAACTGCTTTCAATAGTTGCCTACGCATATCAGCAGTACCTTTTTTAACAGTTATAACAACCATATCTCCAACCCCTGCTTTTGGGTATCTCCTATGGGTCCCTTTTAACTTTGGAGTAGCAACGATCTCTACGACCTTTGCACCAGTATTATCTACGCATTCCAACCTTGAACCGGTTGATAATCCTCGCATTACTCTACCAGCTATACCCTTCATTTAGAAGCCTCCTCTATTTTCTCGATTGCAACAAAGGATATTGTTTTACTTAGAGGTCTACACTCAGCTATCCTAACTTTATCCCCCACTTTTATATCTAAGCATGGAGGGCAATGTGCTGCATATGTAGATGTACGTTTTTCATATCTCTCATATTTTGGAACTAGATGTAGATACTCTCTTTTTACTATGATTGAACCCTGCATTTTAGTAGAGGATACAATACCTGTTATAACCTGCCCTCTAACAGGGAGAGTACCATGAAATGGACAGTTTTTATCATTACATGTCCTCTCAGGCGGTTTTACATTTAATCCTATATCCCTTGCCTTCTCCGTCATATATATTTCACCTTCACTTTTTTAATGCGGTCCTCAGGTCGGTAGGCTATATCCCTTCCATGGACACGTATTCTCTCATTATTAAATCTAAATTCAAATGTAGCAATGTCTTTAGCAATTCTTTTACGCTGCCCATTGGTATCAATGAGAAAGGTATTCTTTGTCTCATCTAATATAACACCTGATTTATGGAGCCATGTAGGATCTTTACTCTCAACTATCTTTACTGTTAATCCTATGAATTCATCTCTGAGGAATCTCTGTTTATTCATGTTCATCACCTAGGATACTTCCACTACGAATCCCATTTCCTCCAATGTTTCTTTAACCTTTTCTCTATGATCTCCCTGTAATTCGATTTTACCTTCTTTTATAGTCCCACCACTAGCGCATTTCTTTTTAAGCTTAGTTAGCAGAGCTTCTAGATCTAGTTCATTGGAATCCAGACCTTCTATTATAGTCATCACTTTACCATACCTTCTTTTATCTACAGTTATATCTATCTTCTGTTGTTCTCTTGCAATTTCTTCACACACACATAGCTCTTTTGGGAGACCACATTTAGGACAGATCTCACTCATTTATCGTTCTCCTTTTTCATGCATGATAGTAAGCATTCTAGCTACAGATTTACGTAAATATCTAAGTCTACCTGGAGAGTGAGGTGAACCACCCATAGCAGCTACACCTCTCTCATGCATGAGTTCCCTTTTAAGTTCTTCAAGTTTCTCCTTTCTTTCTTCAGGAGTCATTGCCCTAATTTCTTTTACCCTCATCTATCAAATCACTCCTATTTTCCAAGGATTTTTCTAAGCTCTTTTATTATAAGTTGGGCTGTTTTTTTACCTATACCCTCTATTGAAGAGAGGGCATCTGCATCCATATTATATAATTCCTCTAATGATTTCACTCCTGCTTTTTCAAATTTTCTTACAATAGATGGTCCAATACCAGGAATCTCTGTAAGTCTCGATATATCTGTTCCTTTCTCCTCTTTTGGTTTCTCTGCCTTTTCCTCTGGTTTCTCCTCCACTTTCTCTTCTGTCTTCTTTTCCTCTTTACTTTCAGATTTGGGAGGTGTAATCATTATCTCATCTGGAAGCACTGCATCTGGCTTCATTATATTTACTTTTACACCTAACACTCCAGCCTTTAATTTAGCTATGGCGAAACCTCTATCCATTACTTCGTTAGCTGTTTCTCCACAATATTTAATATGTCCCTCTATGAATTTTTCCGTTCTATGCCTGGCACCGGTTAATTTACCAGATATGACCACTTGGCAACCTTTTGCTCCAGCAGCCATTATACGATGAACCGTTGAATGACCAGCTCGTCTAAAATGCCACCCTCTTTCCAGTGCCTCTGCTAGTTTCTCTGCCATAATCTGCGCGTTTAAAGCAGCACTGGAACCAGCCTCTTCTATTTCAATCTGTGGATTATCTACATTGAATTTCTCTTGTATCTCTGAGGTGATCTCCTTTATTTTACTGCCACTTTTACCTATAACCATACCAGGTCGTTCAACCACTATATTTATCCTAGTTCCCATAGGCGTACGTTGGATTTTCATGCCTCCAAATCCTGCTCCTTCTATTTTTTTAAGAAGGAATTCCTTAATTAGCACTCTGTTGGTACTTTCCCGGATAAATTTACGTTCACCTGCCATCATTCTACCTCTTCAATGATTATTTCAATATTAGTTGTGCTTCTATTTTTATCAGTTGCACGTCCATAGGCTCGTGGCATAAACCCAGGGGTTACCCTACCACGGTATGCAGAGATATGAACAATTCGCATATTCTCCACGTCAAAACCTTTGTATTCCGCATTATTCTCCGCGTTCTCAAGTATCTTAAGGATATACCTAGCTGCTCTTCTAGGATAACTACCTGGTCCCATCTTCCCTTTTCGATGAGAAACCTTTCTGTTATGATATACTGCAGGAACTGCTCTTTTCAAAGCGATAACTTCTTCAAGATATTTCTTTGCAGATTCTAAAGTCATGCCACGAATTGCACGGGCAATGTTTCTTGAATCCTTTGGTGAACAATGGAGTTCAAATCCATATGCTTTAGCAGTTTTATCTGGGTCTACTTCAATTGAATATCTACGCATATCTCATCACTTTAAAGGCATATATTTTGATGAACGAGTTGCACCAACACCTGGGCCACTATGTATCACTCTCTTACGTGTTAATGCAAACTCTCCAAGGTAATGTCCAATCATATATGGATCAATGGTTATTTGTTGAAACTCTTTTCCGTTATGAACAGCTATTTTATGACCAACAAAACTGGGAAGGATGATCATGTTTCTAAGATGTGTTCTTATAACTTCATCTTTATCTGCTTTTTCAATATCTCGGAGGAGTTTATCCTGCTCTCTTGTGAGCCCTCTTTTTAAGGTTCTACGCATCCTAGAAGGTAGTAATTCTAAGAACTCTTCTAGAGGTAAACTCTGTAATTCCTCCAGAGTAAATCCACGGTAACGGAATTCCTTTTTTCTAACCTCGATTTTTTTACGAAGTTGTTTCCTCTTACTTCTAGATGATCTCACAAACCCTGTTTTTTTAGCCATGTTTATTTCCTCCCAGTTCTACGAGCCGCTATACTACCTACCTTGCGTCCTGGTGGAGCTCCTCTTTTTACAGTGTATGGTTTACCTACATGTTGATGTGCGCCACCACCATGTGGATGCGTAACAGGATTCATTGCAACTCCTCTCACAACCGGGTATACTCTTCCTCTTGCACGAGCAGCATGGAATTTCTTACCAGCCTTCATAAAGGGCTTATCTTTACGTCCACCACCCGCTACTGCACCAATCGTTGCAAGACAATTTGAAGATATAGTTTTGAATCTACCAGAGGGCAACCGTATAGTTGTAGTATTGCCACTGTGTGACACTACTGTTGCGCTACTACCACCTGCACGTACCAGTTTACCTCCATCTCCTGGTCTAAGTTCTATATTGTATATGGGATACCCTTCTGATATCTTTCCAACAGGGAGTACATTCCCTGGTTTCATAGCCTCTATATCCTCAGTAAACCATATTTCATCACCAACTTTAGTACCCTCAGCTGCTATCATAAGAGTTTTTGTTTTATCCTCTAGCTTGATAACTGCTAAAGGGGCGGTTCTACCAGGGTCATGAATGATATCCTCAACCACTCCCTTTTTACCTAGGATATTATATTCATATCTAATATCTCCTTTGAAACGATGAGAGGGCACATTATATCTACCTTTCACCCGTCCCCGTCTCTGTTGGATGAGTTTCTTCCCCATAATAGTTTTCCTCCTTTAGAATACTCCTATTCTCATACCAATCTCCTCTGCCTTATACTCTGGTGGAAACATAACAATTGCATGTTTTCCATTCTTTGTAATCTTTGTATTTACCTTCTTAACTTTAACTTCAAACATCTTCTCAATAGCATTCTTTATCTGTTTTTTTGTGGCATTCCTTTTGACGACGAACTCCAAAGCATTATTTTTCTCCATTAAATCCATTGTTTTCTCTGTGACATGTGGATGATATATAATTTCATAGGGATCCATCAGTTCTTACCTCCTAATAATTCCAAAGCAGATTTAGTGATAACTGTAAGTCTACCACCTATTCCGCCAGGTGCAAGATGTTCGATGTTTAATTGCTCTGGTTTAACCACATCAACTCCTGGTAAATTCCTAGAGCTTTTTAGGAGATTATCTTTAGATGCAATTATAAGGATGGACTTCGGTGTTTTATATCTACGCCCTCTAAGTTTACCTATACCTGCTCTAATATGTGTACCATTTTTTGCTCTTATAATATCATCATATATTCCAATCTTCTCAAATACCTTTATAACCTCCTTGGTTTTATTTATCTCTTCAAATGAATCTTCAATTATCACAGGTAGAGTAATATCAGATTTAAATTTATGTCCCCTATTAATAACTAATTCTCTAATAGAAGTTGCTGCTAAAGCAGAATTTCTAGCGAGTATCTTCTCTTTCTTGTTGATTTTTTCCTTCCATTTTTTCTCAACTTTTGGAGGGTGGGCTCTTCTACCGCCTACGACACATGGAGCAAGAGCTGCTTGTCTACCCTGGGTTAGTCTTGGTACCCTAGACATACCTCTACCTTTGCCTACAGAGGCAGTGGCGTGTCTCAAACCTGCTATAGGGCTAGCTCCATAGGGTTGCCTCTTGTTTGCTCTTAGAACATTAAATGATTTATGGATTATATCTGGACGATAAACTGTAGAGAATACAGAGGGAAGAGTTATCTCCTCTCTTGTAGAACCATCTAGACTGTAAACATTTACCTTAACCATTCTTTATACCCCCTGTTTGCTACTTGTGGATATATAGGTAATTTCCGGTTTCTCTACCTTGACACCCTTCTGATATCTAATTGCATCTCTCATACCTATAAGTCGCTTTGCTGGTCCAGGAATAGAACCATGAAGTAGAATATAGGAATTACGGACTATGCCATAATGTGGAAAACCACCTGCAGGAGTTATCTCCTCTCCATTTTCTCCTATTTTAATTACTCTCTTGTTGTATTCTGTACGTTGATGGTATCCCATTTGTCCAGCTTGTGGTACCGTTGCTTGAATCCAGTTTGGATGCCAAGATCCAGCGGTTCCAATCATGCGACGATGTTTAGAATTTTTATGAGATAAAAGTTTTACACCCCATCTTTTAACATGCCCTTGGAAACCTTTTCCCTTAGTAACAGCTATAACATCCAGCATATCCCCCTCTGCAATAACATCATTAACTTTGATTTCGTTGCCAAGAATACTTTTTGCATAATCTATTTGTTCATCAATTGTTCCTCCACCAATTCTTAACTCTCTAACTTCAGGTATTTTTTTTGGTATACCAGTGACAAGTTTAGGTTGAGTATAGACAATGACTCTGATATCATCTGAGTCTTTGAAGATATCCCAATTTTCATCTTTTTTATTTTTAGGTAAATTGATTCGTTTACCTAACTCTGGATCAAATTTATCAGCCCATATTTCACCAACTGTTTTTAATCCATAAACGGTTTTCTGATAGGCTCTAATTGCAGCTACTTTTATAGGTGGAACCTCCACTACTGAAACAGGCATAATTACTTCTTTGCCTGAAGTGGTAGAGGTTGGACGATAATCAACAACAAGGGCGTGAGTCATACCGGCTTTATAGCCAAAGAACCCTTGGATTTTTGGTTTCTCCCCACCTTCTGGCCAACTTTTAATATGGGGAGTCTCTGCTCTAGCTCTCTTACGGGGTGAAAACCCCATTGATCCTCTCCTAGGATGATGTCTCTCAGGCATAACTTATCATCTCTTCCAAAGGTAATAGGAAATCCACATCTTCTTGTCCAAACCGTGACATCTCACAGGCAGCCAAAATTTATCTTAAGGCTGCTTGATATCGGGATTCCATCTTACAGGGAATTGCCCAACTAATGTCTGGTTTGAACCGGGAATAATCGCATATAGAGAATGATATATAAATGTTATCCTAAGGGCAGCGCTCTGTCAGAGTTAATGTTTCTCCATTGGAAATTAGATATATTCACGTTGGTAGTACTTGTGTCATTCCAAAACTTTTGCAGTTTTACTAACCCTCTCCTAAACTCATCTGTTCCTTATAATTTTTCATAAGGTTCTTCAATACCCATTTTTTCAACAATTTACACGCAGTACCAACTGCGTGTGCCCCCT
>Ga0180300_10000634_pt1 | contig 15674 bp, 13 predicted proteins | sample GuaBasSediGuay15_FD_121798 | JGI IMG/M metagenome (GOLD analysis project Ga0180300, IMG submission 121798) | Subseafloor sediment microbial communities from Guaymas Basin, Gulf of California, Mexico - Guay15, Core 4569-2, 21-24 cm | ecosystem: Environmental > Aquatic > Marine > Hydrothermal... | reverse complement strand
TCCTCAAGCATCATGGGGAATTTACCCTGGGGCCGGAGATGGAGGCCCAACTCTGCCAAATGAGCCCGTCCACCATGGACCGTTTACTACGTCCCTATCGATGTCGGACAAAGCGGCACTCCCTGAGCACTACCAGGCCGGGCAATCTCCGAACCTCCATCCCCACACGCATCTTTGGAGAGCATAATAAGAGGGAGCCCGAATTTTTGCAAATTGATTTGGTGGCCCACTGTGGAGAGAGCACCGAGGGCTTTTACCTCACCACGCTGGATGCGGTGGATCTGGCCACCGGGTGGACGGAGCTAAGAGCGGTTTGGGGAAAAGGTCAGGAAAGGGTGAAGGCAGCCACCCATGAAGTCTGTATCATCTATCGCCAGTATTCTCTTCTTCGGGTAAGAAGGAGGTAGAGGAAGAAGGGACCGCCGAGGAGAGCAACTACTATCCCCACCGGTATCTCTGTAGGGGCGATAGCCACCCTGCCCAAGGTATCTGCCCCAAGAAGCAAAATTCCCCCCATAAGGCAGGATCCAGGGAGTAAAAAACGATAGTCTCCCCCAATAATCAGTCGGGTTATATGGGGCGATATGAGGCAGATAAAACCTATTATCCCGGTAAAGCAGATGATGCCTGCGGTGATGAAGGTCGTAAGGAGCAAAGCGATGTTCCTTACCCTCCCCGTGCTAACGCCAAGGCTCTTTGCCACCTCATCCCCGGAGGCTATAGCATTAAGATCCCAAGAATATTTCAGCAAAAGGGGAATGGCAGCAAGGCTGAGGATGGTGACGATGAAAAGCCTATCCCAGCTCGCCACGGCGAGGCTTCCGAACATCCAATGAACTAAGGCGTGAAGCTCTTCTTTATTCGCAATATACTGAAGAAAGGAGGTTATGGCGCTTATCATATACATTATGGCGATGCCGGCCAGGATTAAGGTTTCCGCCGTCGTCCCCCGGAGCCTGGATATCCCCATGGCGAGGAAAGCAGCTCCCAGGGCAAAGACGAAGGCGTTGGCGACGAGGAAGAACCTTCCCGACCCGGCGATGCTCGCTCCCAGGACGATGGCAACGGCCGCTCCCAAGGCGGCGGCCGAGGATACGCCGATGGTGAAGGGGGAGACGAGAGGGTTGCGGGTTATCCCTTGCATGGCCGCTCCGGAGATGGCCAGGCCTGCTCCGGCAACAACGGCCAGCAGAACTCGGGGAAGCCGAAGTCCCCAGACCACCATATCGGCAAGCCTGGAGACCTCCAGATGGACGAAGGGGAGATGAGAGGTAATTACCTTGACTACTTCCCCAAACCCGATATGTGCTGCCCCTTGGGAGCAGGCAAGGAGGGAAAGCGTTGCCATAATTACAAGGCCGAAGAAGAGGAAAAGAAACTTCCTCGCCGTAGCCTTCTCATATTTTCCCTTTACTTCTTCAATCGTTGCCATGCCGACTTATTGGTATCTCAAGATTAAAACTCAAGTTGCGGGCATCTCAAGGGTAGCTGAATATGCCTTTATACTCCAGGTTAAAGAAATCCTGAAGTAATTTCTGATGGTAAAAGGCAGGGTCGATGTCCTCAAACCTTTCGGGGTAGAACCATTTGGCTAAATAAAGCAGGCCAATGTTCTTGAAAGCACCGCCGATGACGTCGTGTGCGATTACATGTACCCTTCCTTTCTTCGCCGCCTCCGTCTCCTTTATCCCGATTCGGCTTAGAAGCTCCTCATATGCTTCCTTCAGCCTCTCCGGTTCCTCCTTCCCATACCCAGGGACGTAAGGGTCCTTTACGATGACATCCGGATTTGCCTCAAGCACATACTCCGGACTGAGGTGAGGATAAGCTGAAGGTGCACTGCCCGCTATATTTACTCCCCCGGCGAGGATAACGAGATCGTGATAGCCGGAGCCCGGTCCGCAGGAACTCCAGGCCTTTGAGCCTTCATAATAAACCTTGACCTTCTCCTTCAGCTTCCCCAATCTTTCTCTGACGAGCTTGATGGGCTCCTCCCACCCGTCAGCATATCTTTCCGCTTCGCTCTCCATCCCCAGCATAAGCCCCAGGGTCTTTATCTCCCTGACCATCTCCCCAGGGTTATAGAAATCAAGCCTTACCACCTTTATTCCCATTGGCTCAAGCTTTTCCTCAAGCTCATGTCCAGGCCATTTGACGTAGGCAAGCACCACCTGAGGTTCAAGCTCCATGATCTTCTCATAGGAGGGATGGAAGGTTGACCCGACATTCCCTTTAGCCTGATAAACTTTCATATACGGCTTCTCCAGAACGTATTTGGGCACCCCCACAACTCTATCCTGTGCCCCTATTCCCCAGACCGTCCAGGCGGCATCCACATTGGTGACGACGATTCTCTTCAGAGGTTGGGGGACTTCCAACACCCTTCCCACCGAGTCAACTATTTTCACAGGCTTTCCCTTCTCAGCCAATGTGGGAGATGTGGGAGACGGCTTTTTCGCAGCGGCACAACCCCAAAGGCCAACCAAGATGATGGCAATGACGAGAGCAAGGGCGAGCTTTCTCATAAGCCACCTCCTTTCTCATGGTATTATCAACACCACCGCCGCCAGCGTCACCAGGCTTCGAAGGCCGAGGGAAAGGCCTAAGAGTTCCAGCCCCGGCCGCGGCCCGTAGATCCCCAGATAATGCGGGATGAGCTGCCTTAGGCGGAGGGGAAATGCGAGGATGCTGCCCAGGAGGAAGATGACGATTACCTCCCTCGCCGCAATAACTCCCTGCGCAAGTAGCTTGGCGGCCAGGGGATATGAGGCAATTGGGGAGGCAATATAGGTCGCCAGCACCGCCATCCCTCCCGAGGGGAAGGGGAGATAAGAGGATATACCCGATAGCCCCTTTGCCAGGGCCTCAAAAACGCCCAAATCCGCAAGCATGAATCCCCCTACGGTGGCCGGGACCATGATCATGAAAATGCGCCTCAAGGTCCTGAAGGACTCCTTAAGGCTCTCCCGGAGTGCCCTCCCGAACAGGGGAGGGTCGGCTCCGACCTGCCTCACACTGCAAAGAGCCCTTCGGGGAAGAAGAAAATATCCCAGAAGGCAAGCTATAAAGGTCATGGTGAGGTTTATCCCCACCCATGTCCCATAGTACCAAAGTCCTACTGCTCCGAGTATGGGCAGGAGGGTAGGAAGCATATACCTGGCCTCCGAGATGATGAGAGGAAAGGCACGGGCAAGGGAGGCGACGATGAGCTCCCTTCGTGGGATAACCCCCTGCTCATAGAAGTCCCGGAGCATGGCCGAGGCAGCGGTGGGGGAGAGGAAGGCAGTGATGAGCGCCACACCGCTCTCCCCACTTAGGTGGGAAAATCTGGATATGGGCCCGGCGAGGAAGGAGAGCCTCTCCAGGGCTCCCAGCCTTACCAGAAGCTCGGCGAGGACCACCGATGCAGCTATGATAGGGATGATGCGCAGCAGATACCACCCTGAGGCGGTGAGGGATTCCCACAGCATAAAACTCCTCACGTTGATGCCAGCGGCACAAGATAGGGCTTTTTGAGTTCGGTATGGTTCATGACCAAGGCCCTTACCCCATAAACCTCTTTTATATTCTCCGGGGTGAGAACCTCCTCAGGACTCCCGGCGGCGAAGACCTTCCCTTCCCTGAGGAAAATGAGCCTATCTGAGAACCTCGAGGCAAGATTTAAGTCGTGGATTGCCATTATCACCACGATTCCCCTCTCCCGGGCAAGAGAGCGAATGAGCTCCATAACTTCGAGTTGATGTTTAAGGTCCAGATTTGAGGTGGGCTCATCCAGGAGCAGAACCTCCGGAGCCTGTGCCAGAGCTCGAGCAAGAAGGACTTTCTGCTTCTCGCCGCCGGAGAGCTCGTTGAACTCCCTTGAAGCAAGTTCCTCAAGTCCAAAGGAGAGGATGACTTCTGCAACGATATCTTTATCCCTCTCCTCTACCCTCCAGTTTATATAGGGCTTTCTCCCGAGAAGTATCACATCGAAAACGGTGAGGGGAAAGGGATGAGAGGTGCTCTGAGGAACATAGCCAATGAATCTAGCTAGCCTTCTAAGATCGAATCCCCTTATATCACCCCCGTTGAGGAAAATCGCGCCCTTCTTCGGCGTCAGGATCTTGTTAATGCACTTAAGCAGCGTGGTCTTCCCCGAGCCATTGGGCCCAACCAGGCTCACAACCTCCCCTTCCCCGACCTCAAAGCAAACCCCCCTGAGGGCAGGGAAGCTTCCGTAACTAAAGGTTACCTCTCTTACTTTAAGCCTCATCCCCCCTCCAGATTAGCTTAGCCCCCATCTCCTCGAGGATGGGGATGTAGGAGATTCCGGGATATATCCCCGCCCCATTCGTTTCAAAGATGTTGAGTTCAATGCCTCTTTTCCTTAAAGCTTTCGCCAGTTCCCCCAGCTCCTCGCTTAATTCCTTCCCGAAGAGGGAGACGTTTGCCCTTCCATCGCTTACCAAGAAAGCTCGCACCTTAAGGGTTTCATCCTTCAGCATTTCCCTCCTTGAGAGAAGAAGCAAGGTATAAAGTGCCGAGCTTAAGGGAGTTCTTCCCCCGGTCGGGACGCTTTCTATTTTCTCGAAGACCTCCTCGTAATTCTTCGTCGGGGGGACAAGGGTCTCGGCTTCCATTCCCCTGAAGCAGATAAGGGCCATCTTCGACTTCCTGATATAGCCCTTTTCCACCAGGCTCTGGGCAATCCCCTTGGCCACGCTTATCCTTCTTTGAATGGCCATGCTACCACTTGAGTCGAGGATAAGGACCCAAAGTGTGGGAACCTTCGCCTTGCGAACCCTAACCTGAATATCATCCTCCCCCAGCCTGACCGGCGGCCTTTTGCCATTTAACACCGCGCAGACTGCCGAGCTATAGAGGTCCACATCCCTCGCCTCTTCCTTCGGCGGCACGTGAGCTATCTGAACTCCTTTAGGGAAGTTCACGACCGTAACGCTTGCCTCCCTTGATGAGCGAAATTTCGCTTCCCCCTTAAATCTCGGCTCATCCATCTGAGGAAGCTGGACTTTTTGGGAATGAAAGCTCTGCTCCAGATTTCCCAAGCCTTGGAGGCTTGGGTTACCCCCGCTTTCGGGCATTCTTCTTCCTTCACTTCCTTGTTCCTGCCTTGACCCCGACTTCGGCTTTGCCGGTGGCTTCTGAAGTGGCTTCTCCCTCAGCCGATGGGAAAGGGTAAGTTCCATAGCCCTCTCAAGGTCCTCAAGCAAGACCTTTCTCCTCCCCTCGAGGGCAGCAATGGCCTTCGCCGTCTTCACGGTGGCGATCTCGGCCCGATTTGTCCTTACATTGAGGTTTATCACCGTCTCGGCCAGAAGCCTTAGCAAATCATCGCTTATTTCGACCTGGGGAAGAGTATCCCTTGCCCTTCTTATCTTCCGGGTGAGCCTTTCCTCCTCTCCTTTGAATTTCTCCCGGAAACCGAGCGGGTCTCGATGAAACTCCTCAACCCTTTCGACGATCTTGATCCTCTCCTCAGGGCTCATCGGGGCGGATATCTCAACCGAGAGCCCGAATCGGTCGAGGAGTTGAGGGCGAAGTTCCCCCTCCTCCGGGTTCATGCTCCCGATGAGGATAAACCTTGCCGGATGTCTGAAGGAGATCCCCTCTCTTTCGATGACGTTCCAGCCCATGGCCGCAGCATCGAGAAGTGAGTCTGCAATGTAGTCATCGAGGAGGTTCACCTCGTCGATGTAAAGTATATTTCGGTTTGCCTCCGCCATTATCCCGGGCTGGAGCCCCTTCCTCCCCTCCCTCAGGAAGTCCTCCACGCTTATCGTGCCCACAAGCCTGTCTATCGTGATGCTGAGGGGGAGATTTACCACCCTCATCTCCCTTAAAACTGCCTCTACCGTCTTCATCTTTCGGCAGGAATCGCACATCTCCAGGGGCTCCCTCGGATTGCAGTTGAAGGGGCATCCCTTTACCACCTCAATTTGGGGGAGGATATTGGCCAGAGCCCGAACCAAGGTGGTCTTCCCCGTCCCCTTATCTCCTCTTAAAAGGACGCCTCCGATCAGTGGGTTTACGGCAACGCAGAGGAGGGCAAGCTTCGCTTTCTCCTGCCCTACGATTGCCGAGAAAGGGAAGAAGCTCATCCGGCGATGTTCTTCCATACCTCCTCAACCTCCTTCAGGTTTTCCGCCCAGTGCTCATCATCCCCGACGGTGAGGATATCTATCACCCCTCCCTGAACCTCACCCTCCCCGAGCGAATCCTCCAGAATTCCCTCGATCTCCGAGTAAGCCTTCCTCAGCCTTTCAACGAGCTCTGGACTCGTCTCCCAGAGCCCCCTCTCATAGGCCTCAAAGAGACGCCTTCCTATCTCCTCGAAAGCATAAGGGTTGTGTTCCTCAAACCATCTTCTCATCTCCTCATCGAGGATATATTTCCTGGCGATCTCGTCGAAGATCCAATCCTCAACGCACCTCGCGGTAGCCTCCCAGCCGTAAAGGTGAAGGATCTTTTTGGAGAACTCGCTTGCCCCTCTGTAGCCATGCTTCTTCATCTCCTCGATCCAGCAGTCGTTCAGAAGCTTTGTCCTGGCAACCCTTTCAACCTCTATCCCTATATCTACCACCTTCGTAGCGGTTATATCCCTCGTATCTACCTGAACTATATCCACCTCCTTGCCCCTCAAGGACTGAGCTGCCGCCTTAAACCCTCCCTGATAGGCGAAGTAGCAACAGCAGTTCGTGAGGTCATGTTCGTCGCTTACGTGATTTCGATTGATGAGGTCCACGTTTTTCAAATTGCAGGCGAGGGCATCGGGGGCCTCTATTCCGAAGGCATCCCTTCCATAGGCATATCCCGAGAACTTAAGCCAGGTCTTGCCGAGATCGGATTCTTCCTTCCATCCCGAGGATTCAACCGCAAGGTTGACGCCGGCTCCGTAAGCCCCTGGAGGGGAGCAGAAGACCCTGAACTTAGCAAGCCTTCCCGCTTCATCAATTCCCCTTCCCATCTCAACGAGCCTCTTTATGCTCTCCAGGTAATGCTTTTTTACGAAGTTAAGCTCAGGGGGCTCATCGAGGACAACCACCTTTTCCACAGCTTCGTCGATGAGATAAACATAATTTGGGAGGGTATCCCTCACTATCCCGCTTATCCTCACCGAGCCATCGATCCTGGGCCTTCCGAGCTCCCCGAGCGAAACGACCTCGATCCCCTTTACCTCCTCTCCATTCCAGATAGGCCTTGTCCCCAGGAGCCAGAGGATTTGGGAAAGCTGCTCACCATCGGCCTTGTAGGCATCGATACTCCAGAGGACCTGGCCCACGCTTTGAGGATATCCTCCGTGCCTTTTTATATATTCGGAGATGAGCTTCTCCGCCGTCTCCATCCCCACCTCCCAGGCTGCCCTCGTTGGGAGGGTCCGCGGGTCGATGGCGTAGAAATTCCTTCCCGTGGGGAGGATTTCAAACCTGCCTCTGGTTATCGCTCCTGAAGGGCCCGGGGGGATAAATTCGGCCTCAAGCCCCTCAAGGAAGCCCTCATATTCCCTTTCGCATTCAACGATTTTCCCGGCAAGCTCGAGGGCTAGCTTTAAGGTGTTCAGGCTTCCGTCGGGGCTTTTTAGCTCAAATCCGTATTCCCTCGCCTCCTCTTCGAGGTATCTGAGGATGAACTCCTCAAGCGACCTTATTTTGACCTTTTGCATCGCTTACCTCCCTCAGAAGCCTCTCAAGCACCCCCTCCGCTACTTTGGAGAGCACTTCCAGGATTTCTCTGTTTGCCCTCCCCGATGTCACTCCGAGGGGATCTCTCCTTAAGGCCTCATAATCGAACCCCAAGGCTTCGGCGAGAACCCTTCTTATCGAAGGCGAGGTGTAGGAGTCGTAGGTCATCGCCGATGCGACGTAGGAGGAGAGCCTTTCGGGGTCTCGGGGTGGATTTCCGAAAACGTGAAGGCCGAGGTTTATCTGCGAGCCTCGCATGAGCTCACAATAGCGATGAATCTCCTCCACCGTCTTTCCCTCATCCCCCGGGTCTTCAAGCTTTATCTTTTGCTCTTGGGCTTTCCTCAAAATCTCCTCATAAAGCCTCCTCCTTCTCCCCTCCTCCCCGAGGTTTTTCGCCTTTGCATATTGATTTAAGAGCTCGGAGAGCTCATCGAGCACTTCCGCCAGGGCCAGAGGAGGATAGATGTGATCCACAATCTCAGCATAGCTTCTCCTCTTGGCGATAACTCCCTCCATCGGATTGGCCACATTGTAGACATAAAGGTGGGGCACGTCATCCAGGCTTGCCTCGGGAACGCACGAGGGGGAAAGCCCGACTCCCTTTCCGGGCCTGAACTCGAGGGCTCCATGTGTCCCGAAGTGGATCAGGAGATCTGCCCCAAATTTCCTCGTCATCCACCTATAGACCGCCCACCATTGATGAGGCGGGGTTATGGTGGGGTCATGAAGGATCCGGCAGACCTTGCCATCACACCTCGCCCCGGCGCATCCAAACTTCGGCTGGGGGGTTATGAAGATGTTTCCAAACCTCACCCCAGGGATGACGAACTTGCCCTCATAAACCATTCCGACAAACACCTTGTCAACCCTTTCCGCAAGCACATCCTCCGGCCTTTCCCAGTCCTTGATGATCCTCTCCTTGAGGTTCTCGGGAAGCTCGGAGAACCACGAAAGGTACTCTTCAGGCCCGACGAAGTCGACTGCCCCGCCCTTTCTTACTATCTCCTGGACGCTCGTCCACCTGAACTCGCTCAGGGCCTTCCTTTCGAGTATGAGCCTTACAAGCTCCTCCCCGCTTTGAGGAATTTCCTCCCCAACATCATAACCCTCCTCCCCAAGTTTCTTAAGAAGCCTGGCTATGCTTTCCGGGACATCAAGCCCCATCCCCACCGCTACGCTCCCCTCAAGCCCCTTGCAGGGAGGGTTTATGAGGACGATGCCTATCCTGACCTTGTCCCTCGGTTTTTCCCTAAGCTCGATCCACCTCCTCACCCGCCTTGCAAGGTATTCCACATGCTCCCCATAAGGCTCTTCTTCTTTATAGCCTTCCTCATTTTTCGTCCCGGCCAAAAACAAAGGCTCGATCGCCCCGGGAACCTCCGGGATCATTACTCCATATACTTGGGTCATGTAGTCAACCCCCCGATCGCTCCTCTCCCACTCCTCAAGGCCCTGGTAATAGGAGCGCAACGGGGCGAAGACGGGGACCTCGAGCTTTCTAAATTTGCTGAAATGCTGGATGCCGAAGCCCAAGAGGGAAATGAGGGCCGTGATAGAGGTCCTCCCCTCCCTGATAAAGAACCGCTCAAGCACCTCGTTCCCCTCCTCCCCAAGCCCGGTTAGCTCATCCCTGGGATAGTAGAAGACGGGGAGGACGCCGAGCCCCTCCCCCTCAAGCCCTCGGATAAGACTTTCAAGAAGCTGCAGGTCACCGTAGAGCAAGGAGCTCCTCCAAAAAAGTATCCCCACGAGTGGCCTTGCGGGATAAGCCTTGAGGTAATCCTCCGGGCTTTTAAAAATCCCAAGCTCGGGGTGCCATATCCCCGAAAGCGGGATATCCACAAGCGGTTCCTCATAAGGGATCCTCTTCCCCCCTAGACTTGCCAGAAACCTTACAAGATTCCTGAGGTTCCTTTCTCCGCCCAGAGCATAATAGGCTTTGGCCTTGCTTAAGACCTCCGCCGAGACATTTCCTAGCCCGGAAAATTCAACGACCTTCGCCTGGCTTTTTCTTATCGCTTCCTCCACAACCTCGGGAAGCCTTGAGGAATAGGCGAAGATGACCTTCGCTTCCTTCACCTTCTCAAGCTCCCTCTCAGAGTCTCCCTCCCCGAGGACCACCCCCTCTATCCCCTCCTCTATGAGAATTCTTCTCAGGAGAGGAAGAGGCCTTGCGCCATAGCCCAGTATCAGGCAAAGCATTTATTTTTCTCCTTTCCAGGGACGAGGATAGCCAAATACTCCCTCAAGCTTCAAGCCATAGAACCTTTCCAGCAATTCCTTATGGATGGCAGTGGGGTCAATATCTTGGAACAAATCGGGATGAAACCACTTAGCATAGTAGGTCAGACCCACCACTACCCTTGGCCCAGTAGTAACCTTCATATTGATGACGTAAACCTTGCCGTCCTTGACGGCTCTCACCAGGCTGAGGCCCTTCCTTGTCATCACCTCGCTTCTTATCGCCCTCATGTCCTCAGCGGTTGGAATTGCCTTATAACCCAGTTCCTTTGAGGACGCCGAATGGACGATGATCTCGGGATTCCTCTCCAAGACCCATTCTGCGCTCACCACCGGATACCTTATGGGCTCCCCAGCGGCCACGTTTATGCCGCTGGCAAGGGTGATGAGGTCATGGCTGGCCGTTCCGCTGGAAACGGTGCTATATGGCTTGAAGCTTTCGTAGAAGACAAGGGGCTTCTCCTCCACCTTCAGCTTCTTAGTCCGAGCCTTAATGAGGTCAAGGTAGCGATCGATGAATCCGAGCAGCTCTTCGGCCCTGGCCCTCTCGTCTAACATCAGCCCCAGATCCTTTACCATAAGTCGGAGGGGGTCGATTTTCCAGGCATTGAAAAGCACCACAGGAATGCCGGCCTTCTCGATGGTTTCCCTCAACTCTTGCTTCAGCCATAGGTTGGCAATCACCACATCCGGCCTTTGCTCGAGCAAAATTTCCATATTCGGGCTCGTGCTGCTCCCCAGGTTGACCTTCTCTTTCACGGCGGGTGGAAAGACACAGTATTTGGATCTGGCAACGATTCGATCTCCGGCCCCAAGGGCGTAGAGCACTTCAGCCGCATAGGAATTGAGTGAGGCTATACGTTGGGTCGGGCAGGGCACCTCTACATATCTCCCTGCCTCGTCAACGATGGTAACCATCGGCCTCATCACCACTAGCGTGGCTAAGGCACTCTTCCCCTCCAGGGTGGCGGTGATAGTGGCCTTCCCGGGAGCCTTCGCCCTGGCCAGCCCCTGAGCACTAATAGTAGCAACTGCACTGTCGGAGCTGCTCCAGGTCACCTCGGTGGTAACGGGCTCGGTGCTGCCATCGGAATAGGTTGCAGTAGCTCGATACTGGATGGCTTCGCCTACCTTTATCCGGGCACTGGCCGGGGCCACCGAGATCGAGGCCAACGTTGCCTTCCCTGCCGGAGCACAGCCAGCGATAAGGGAAGCTATGAGGCAAACGACCATCATGCCCGCCAGAATTGCTCCCTTCTTCATCCTACCCTCCTTTCCCTTGAGGCCTGGGCGCTTTGCAATTAGTTGCAATAATCGGTCCAAAAATAAAAAACTTGTTTTTGCAACTCTGCAACTGAATGCAATGAAATCTTAACGAAATTGATTCATATAAGTCAAGCATGGCTTCTCCAAACCTAAGGGATGAGCCGACAAAAGCAGAGGTCCTGGTAACCAGGATATATGAGGCAACCAATGCTTCTCGGTAACCATTTATTTTGACGCAACTCGTACAGAAGCGTCGGCTGGGCAGCAAAAACCCCTAGCAACTAATCACTGCTTGTTGGTGTGGAGTCTTGTAGGCGCTGACCTGTTGGACTAGGTTTCGTTCTGGTTCTTCCTGAGCAGACGGGCAATCTCCTCTTCCGGGAATCGGCGGTCGCCCCGTGGCCCAAGTCTTACCACCTGCAAGAAACCCTGATTAGCCCACTTCCTCACCGTGTTTGGATGCACCCCAAGGAGCTCAGCTACTTGTGTGGTGGTCAGCATTCTTGCGGCTACTTCCCGCTCTGGTTGCTCCTGCCCCATCCTTATCTGCCCTCGGCCAGTAATTTTTATGAGTGTTGCCGTTTGGTTCTCCTTCCATCTATTTCCGGGGGACCTTTACTTTCCCCCTTTACCTCATGTTTCCCACACGCATAAGGGTATTTCATTTTTACACATGGATGGGGCATTGTCAATTACTACACTTATTGAACCAATATTAAGCCAACTGCGTAAACTCAACAGGTGGTGAAAAAGCCTGAAAATGTAACTGAAGAACTCCAGAGGCGATCTGGGGGTCTAGCCTCCCTCACGCTGGCGCTAGAATGGGCTTGGCAGCCCTACCCGGTGGTCTGGTTCCGCTCGGAGTTCTCCCTGATTATCCGCAGGATCTCCTCCGGGGGGAACCGACGGTCGCGTCGGGGACCGAGCCTGACTGCACGCAGAAGGCCGCGATCAGCCCATTTCCGCACCGTGTTGGGGTGCAAACAGAGAAAGTTAGCCACCTCGGTCGTGGTGAGCATCCTGCGAGGAAGCTCACCATCGCCATCGCCCCGCTTCGACGTTCTGCGCTTAGGATCATCAGCCGGTTCTACGAATCTCGTCATTGCCATCGCAAGCCACCTTTTGGTGGGTAAACAAGAAATACAGGTATTTAGCTAAAGTAATAATACGAGCTGGCAGTTGAAGTGAGCAATGGCGAATTTGTACCTCCGGACTAGTATTTCCGTAGCCCCACTTCGAATTATTTTTGGAGGAGGAGTAAGGTAAATGCAATTGACAGAGGTCATATGGGGGCTGGTAGAATGGTACTACACGGTGTGACCTTGCTCCCACCAGTACTTTCATAAGGTTATTTGACGTGAAGGCGATTATTCTGGCAGCCGGCGAAGGAAAGAGAATGCGTCCCCTGACCTACACCCGGCCTAAGGTTATGTTAACCATAGCCAACCGGCCAATTTTGGAACACCTGCTTCTGGAGATAAAGGCTGCCGGCATCGATGAGTTTATCTTCGTCATCGGCTATCATGGTGAAACCATTCAGGAGTATTTCGGGCATGGAGAGAGGTGGGGGGTCAGAATTGATTACGCCATCCAGCGGAACCAGCTTGGCACTGCGCACGCCTTAAAGACCCTGGAGGGGAAGGCCAATGGCCAGTTTCTCCTCTTGAACGGCGATATCCTCATCCGGGAGAAATACCTCAAGAGATTGCTCTCCCGAAAGGGCATCGTTCTGAGCGTCATGGAGGTGGTCAACCCCAACGGTCTCGGGGTGGTGGAAACAGCAAATGACCGAGTCATCCGAGTCGAGGAAAAGGTGAAAAACCCCCGCTCCAGACTGGCTAATGTTGGGGTATATCTCTTCACCGCGGATGTTTTCGAGGCCGTCTCACAGACTCCAAAGTCATCCCGAGGGGAATATGAGATCACCGACTCTATTCAATGGCTGATAGACCAGGGTCACGAGGTTTTCTTTGAAAGGGTTGACTGGTGGTTGAGCTTTACCTACCCTTGGGATCTCCTCAAGGCCAACGAGCTGCTGCTCCGGGAGATGGAGCCGAAGAATTTAGGCACCGTGGAGGAAAATGTGACTTTACGAGGCCCTATCTTTATCGGCAAAGGTTCGGTGATAAGGGCGAACTCTTACATCGTTGGTCCAGTAAGCATCGGGGAGAACTGCGAGATCGGGCCCAATTGTTACATTCGTCCCGGTACTTCCATTGGGGATAACTGTCATATAGGGAGCGCGGTAGAAATCAAGAATTCGATCATCATGCGTGGCACTAAGATTCCGCACCACAACTACGTTGGAGATAGTGTGATCGGTGAGGGCTGCAATTTAGGAGCTGGTACCAAGGTGGCCAACTTGAGACTGGACGAGGCAAATGTGGTGGCTGATGGCATCGAAACCGAGAGGCGCAAGTTAGGGGTGATTATAGGGGATGGAGTTCGCACGGGAATCAATGCTTGCCTCAATCCAGGCACCCTCATCGGCAGCCATGCCTATATCGGTCCGGGAGCAGTTGTCAGTGGCACAGTTTTGCCAAACTCAAGAATATTCTAAAGAGGACACTATTAAGAGAATAGAGCAGGCCATCGTGCTGGCAGCCGGGGAGGGGCAAAGGCTCAAGCCCTTTACGAGCTCCAAGCCCAAGGTGATGCTTCCCATTGCCAATAAGCCCATCCTGGAGTATGTGATAGAGGCACTAGCTCGGAACGGAATTCGTAAGATAGTCCTGGTGGTCGGCTATAAAAAGGAGCAAGTGCAGGACTACTTCGGGTTCGGGGCCCAGTTTGACGTCGAGCTTGAGTATATCGCTCAGCCCCAGCAACTGGGGACAGCCCATGCTCTGAAGCAGGCCCGCGATATAGCGCAGGAGAGTTTCCTGGTACTCGCTGGGGATAATATCGTTGAACCTGATGCCCTCGCTCCTCTTCTTCAATTGGGGCCCAATGCCATCCTGGTAAAGCGGCAGGAAAACGTGTCTAAATACGGCGCAGTAGTGATCGAGGGTGGATTGGTGAAGGACATTGTCGAGAAGCCGGCCAGACCAATTAGTCCATTCGCCAACACGGGCATCTACGCCTTCGGAAGTGAGATCTTTGAATTCATTGAGCAGGAACTCGATCTTCCCCAGGCCATCCGAAAAATGCTCTCACGTGGTCTTAAGGTTAGGGCCTGCGAGACCGAACATGCCTGGCTCGATGCCGTTTATCCTTGGGATATCCTCCGGCTAACTGGCAGCGTGCTTTCCTGGATGGTTCCCTCGGTGGGGGGCACGCTGGAGCAGGGGGTAGTTATCAAGCCCCCGGTTTCAATAGGGAAAAACACGCTAATTCGGGCGAATTCTTACCTCGTGGGCCCGCTAGTCATCGGGGAGAATTGTGAAATTGGACCCAATGTTTGCCTCCTCCCGGCTACCGCCATCGGCGACCATGTCAGTATCTCTCCCTTTACGGAAATCCGGAACAGCGTCATTGGCAGCGATGTGGAAATCGGTCCTGGCTCCATCATTCATGACTCCATCATCGATCGGGGATGTCGTATAAAGGGTCACTTCGTCTGTCGTAGTGGCCGAGCGGAGATAAAGGTTAATGGCGAATATCGGGAGGTAGAGCTGGGAGGCATGGTGGGGGAGCGCTGCGATATCGAAGAGGGGGTAATCGTACAGCCCGGCGTCGCCATCGGGGCCGGTTCAAGGGTGAGAGCCCTGAAAATACTAGGAGCTAATGTACCCGACGGAGCCCTAGTTGTTTAGGTTTATTGAGTTTATTGAGTTTGTGCAGTTAAGCAATGAAAATCGGGAGATTTGAAGAAATTAAAGCATGGCAAGAGGCAAGAGCTCTGACAAACATGATCTATGAAGCTGTGAAGTCCAACAACAGCTGGCGAAATGATTACAGGCTTAGGGATCAAATACAGGCTGCGGCGGTTTCCATAATGTCTAATATAGCTGAGGGCTTCTCAAGGAGAACCACTAAAGAGTTTGTTCAGTTTCTATTTGTCGCCAAAGGTTCGGTTGCTGAAGTGCAAAGCCAAACTTATGTCGCTTTAGATCAGGGTTACATCACTCAAGAGGAGTTTGACCGACTGTACTCTAAATCCGACGAGGTGGCTAAACTACTTTCCGGCTTCATCCAGTATTTGCTTGCCAAGGACAGGTACTCAAAGAACCCAAGGAACTCAAAAACCCAAGGAACTGTGTCATGTGTGGCATAGTAGGATACATTGGGAAAAGGGAAGTCCAACCCGTGCTGATAAGCTCGCTCAAGCGGCTGGAGTACCGGGGGTACGACTCCTGTGGAGTAGCCATCCTGGACGGAGCCCTGCACATATATAAGACCCAGGGAACAATAAACAACCTAGAACAGAATCTTCCCCGAAACGGCGGCCATGTGGGAATCGGTCACACCAGGTGGGCCACCCATGGCAAGCCTAGTGAAACAAACGCTCATCCCCACTTAGACTGTTCCGGCAAGGTGGCTGTC
>Ga0180300_10000633_pt1 | contig 15699 bp, 14 predicted proteins | sample GuaBasSediGuay15_FD_121798 | JGI IMG/M metagenome (GOLD analysis project Ga0180300, IMG submission 121798) | Subseafloor sediment microbial communities from Guaymas Basin, Gulf of California, Mexico - Guay15, Core 4569-2, 21-24 cm | ecosystem: Environmental > Aquatic > Marine > Hydrothermal... | reverse complement strand
GGTTAGATATTTTCTCAATGATTTAATCTCAAATTTAATTGTTGTTTTTCTTTTTATTCTTTCTGTTTTTCTTTTTGGTAAAAAAGGAGTTTATTTTATTGGTGGATGGAGAATTCCTTTTGGAATAAATTTTGTTTTTGATTATCTCACCTCTATAATGCTTATAATTGTAAATCTTATAGGAAGTATGTGTGTTATTTTTTCAATTGATTATATGAAGAGATACACTGCAAAGAGATATTATTATGCTTTATTTCTTTTAATGCTTGCTGGAATGAATGGGGTAATCCTTACAGGAGATTTCTTTAATATGTATGTCTTTATAGAGATTGCTTCAATTTCTTCTTATGCACTTGTTGCATTTGGAACTGAGAGGGAGGAACTTGAAGCATCTTTTAAATATATGGTAATGGGTTCACTTGCAACCGGTTTTATTTTATTCGGTATAGCAATAATTTATTCAAAGTTTGGAATGTTGAATATGGTTTTGATTTCAAAGGAGATTTCAAAGGGGATAGATAAACTTACAAAACTATCTTTTTTCCTTCTTCTTTCTGGATTTCTTATAAAAGCAGCGGCTGTTCCATTCCACTCATGGCTTCCAGATGCCCATCCATCAGCACCTGCTCCTATTTCAGCAATGTTAAGTGGAGTTCTTATCAAGACACTTGGAATATATCCTATAATACGCATTATGCTGATCCTGCCATTCAGTATAAATAAGATTATTGTTTATCTTGGAATTCTTTCCATGATAGTAGGTGTTATTTTGGCTCTTGGACAGATGGATATGAAAAGATTGTTTGCTTATCATTCTATATCGCAGATAGGATATATACTTTTAGGAATAGGATTAGCAACTCCTCTTGGAATAATTGGTGGTGTATTCCATCTTTTGAATCATTCCCTATTCAAATCCCTTCTTTTCCTTACTTCTGGTGCTGTGTACTATAGAATCGGAACACGGGATTTGAAAGAGATGGGAGGTCTGAAGGAGGTTATGCCTGTAACCGCTACTTCTTCTTTAATTGGGTCATTATCTATTTCAGGTTTACCTCCATTTAATGGTTTTTTTTCAAAACTCATTATTATTGTCGCTTGCGTAAAAGCAGGACATCCTATTTATGCATTATGGGCTGTTATAGGAAGCATTTTAACTCTCTCCTCTTTTATGAAAGTTCAGAGATTTGCTTTTTACGGTGAGAGGAGAAACTTTAAAGATGTAAAGGAAGTGCCTTTTTCAATGAAATTTTCAATGGTTTTTCTTGCGGTGCTTTGTTTGGTTAGTTCAATTTTGGTTTTTCCAGAGATAAGAAAGAATACTCTTGATAAAGCCGTTACTTTACTGAATAAAATGGAATACTGGAGTATTTTGAAATGAAAAAGAAACTTTGTTTATTTTTTATTTTACTGATTATATGGATACTTCTTACACTTCCATTCAATATACAGAATCTTCTACTTGGAATAGTTATCTCGTTTATTGTTTCTTTAATATTCAAGGATTACTACTCTGAGAGAATTGCAGAGGTTTTTAGGATTAAAAAGATTATCGCAATAATTAAATATATTTTTACTTTTCTCTATTATATGTTACTTGCAAATCTTGATGTTATGTACAGGGTTCTTCATCCTTCGCTTCCAATAAATCCGGGAATTGTAAAAGTAAAGACAGAACTTAAAAGTAATTTAGCAAAAACAATTCTTGCAAATTCAATAACACTTACTCCAGGTACCTTAACTGTTGATATTGAAGGAGAGTTTTTATATATTCACTGGATAAATGTGAAATCTGCAAATATTGAAGATGCAACAGGATATATTGTGAAAAGGTTTGAGAAGATACTCAAGGAGATTTTTGAATGATTGAAATTTTTATTTATGCTTTGACTTTTCTAACATTTTTATGTCTTTACAGAGTTGGTATGGGTCCAACTCCTGCTGATAGAGCAGTTGCAATAGATATTCTTGGAATACTTGTTGTTGGTTTTTGTGTCATGATTACAATTCTTACAGGAAAGGATTTTTATTTAAATGTTGCTCTTGCATGGGGACTTTTTTCTTTTATTGGTTCAATAGCAATAGCAAAGTATATGGAGGGAAAAGGATTTGATGAGTGAGAAAGTAAGAGACGGTTTTCCCCTCAGGGGACGTTCGCGAGAGTGGCTCACTCTCTTCAGCGCCTGCCTGCCGGCAGGCAGGGTAGAAAGCACCATGTCCTCGCTCGCAAAGCCCCTTCGGGAAAAACCGCCTCTCTTTTATAGGAACTTAGGGAGGAAGATTGAGTGAGTTTATAGGGATTGTTATTATTGGAATAGGGATACTTTTTGATTTGTCTGGTGTTATAGGACTTATTCGTCTTCCTGATGTTTATAACAGACTTCAGGCAGCAACAAAATGTGTTACCATGGGAACATGTATGATTCTTTTTGGGTTCTTTATATACACCGGATTTACACCAGCAGGAATTAAAGCATTACTTACATTAGTTTTCATCCTTATTTCTTCTCCAACAGCAGCACATGCAATTGCAAGAGCATCATATAAATACGGAATAAAACTTACTGATAAAAGTGTTTGTGATTTGTATTCAAAAGAGGAGATTGTGAGATGTTCTGCTGTTATGAACAGAAACGTTACCACAATTCTTCCAGATGCAACACTTGAAGAGGCAATCAGTTTAATTGTTGAAAAAAATATAACAGGACTTCCAGTTGTTGACAGAGCAGGAACTCTTCTTGGAATAATCACTGAGAAAGACATAATTGATTATAAGAGAGTTGGAAATATAAAGGTGGCAAAAGTAAGGGATGTTATGACGCAGAATGTTTTGACATTTGCTCCTAACACACCACTTGAAGAAGTTTTAAAGGCGTTTTCAGAAGGAAAATTCAGAAGAGTTCCAATAGTTGAGGATGGAAAGGTTGTTGGAATTATTTCGAGAAAGGATATAATGAGGTATTTAAAAGGAGAAAAAGAATGAAACTTCCAAAATTAAGGGAATTAAAAGAGGCAATTAGAGCAATATTCTCTTCACCTTATACCATTACTTATCCTGAAAAACCACCAAAAATTCATCCAAGATTTAGAGGAAGACCAAAACCTCAAGATGGCTGTGTTGCATGTGGTGCATGCAGTATCTGGTGTCCTGCACAGGCAATAGAATTTTTTGTTGATAAAGAGAAGGGTATAAGAAAGGTAATATTTCACTATGATAAATGTATAATGTGCGGAGAATGTGCAAGAATCTGTACAACTCAAAATGGTGTTAAGATGGATACAGAGTTTCGTCTTGCTGGGTTTGAAAGAAAGAATTTAAAAGAGGATGGAAAGGAGTGTAAGATTTTATTTTGTGAGGGTTGTGGTGAAATAATAGCAACTGAAGAGCACATAAAATGGATGCTTGAGAAGTTAGGAGAAAAACAGGGAGCAAATTTTGGTTTGTTTTCTACCAAATTAAAGGATTTGGGTGTTATTGAGGATGTTAATAGAAATATAACCTTTGATAAAAGAGACGATATATTCACACTTCTCTGTCCAAAATGTAGACACAGAGTAATTCTTCATGATTCAAAATAAAAAGGAAATTCTTGACTTTATTCAAGAAAATAAAGAAAACATTTTATTTGTTGGAATTGGAAATAGATTAAGAGGAGATGATGGAATAGGAAGTTTCCTTGCCAGTGAAGGGAAAAAATATATAAGTGATAAATTTATTGATGCAGGAATCTCCTTTGAGAATTATATTTTTAAAATACTTGAAAGAAATGAAAAAATAGTGATTATTATTGATGCTTTAAAGATTCAATCTCGTTTTGCTTTAATTACTGTTGATGAATTGATTGAACAGGGAATATCAACACACTCCATTTCACTTAAAAGATTTAAAGAGATGTTTGAGAATTTTGGAAAAAAGATTTATATTCTTGGTATAAATGTAAGTAAATTAAATTTTGAAGATAAAATTTCTGATGAAGTTTTTAATAGAGGAATGGAGATTTTAAAAGAGATAATACAATGCATGAGTTAGGAATTGCAAAGGATCTTTTTGAAGAGATAAAAAGGATGACTTCCAATAAGAAACCAAAGGAGGTTTTAATTGTAGTTGGAAAAGGAACAGGAATAGAAAAGGATTTTCTTGAACACTCATTAAAGGATCATATATTTAAAGAGATTGGCTGGGAGGATGTTAAGGTGGTATTTGAGGAAGAGGAGGTTAGTTTAATTTGTTCTTCTTGTAAAAAGGAAATAAAAGAATTAAATGGTTTTTCATGTCCATTCTGTGGAGGAAGTGAAATTGATATTTTAAAAGGAACGAGAACCTATGTTAAAAAGGTTAGAGTTTAATGTATCTTATAAAAATAAAAGGGATTGTTCAGGGAGTAGGTTTTAGACCCTTCATATATAGAATTTCTAAAGATTTATCAATTGATGGGTGGGTGAGGAATACAAAAGAGGGAGTGGAAGTTTTAATTAGTGGTAAAAAGAAAAAGTTTTTTGATTTACTTTTTAAGAGAAAACCAAAAGCATCATCTATTGAAGAGATAAAAGTTAAGAAAGTGGATTTAAACTTAAAGAAGGGATTTTATATAAGAAAAAGTAAAGAAAAAGGTGAAAAAAATTTATTAATAACACCAGATATAGGAATTTGTGAAAATTGTAGAAGAGAATTTGAGGATAGGAGTGATAGAAGATTTAAATATCCATTTATAAACTGCACTGATTGTGGACCAAGATACTCAATAATTTATGACCTTCCTTATGATAGAAAAAATACTTCTATGAAAGAGTTTAAGATGTGTGTTTTATGTAAGAATGAATATGAGGATATTCTTTCAAGAAGGTTTCATGCACAACCCACATGCTGTTTTGATTGTGGCCCAGAGATATGGGTTGAGAAAAAGAATGGAAAAGTAATAAAAGGAATTAAAGCAATTGATGAAGTGGTAAAATGTATAAAGGAAGGAAAGATTGTAGCATTAAAAGGTTTAGGAGGGTTTCATATTTTATGTGACCCATTTAATGAAAAAGTTGTTTTCAAATTAAGAAAAAGGAAAAAAAGGCCCTATAAACCATTTGCCCTTATGATGAAAAATTCGGATACTGTGAGGAAATACTGTTATTTATCAAGTAAGGAAGAGGAAATTCTTAAGTCATGGAGAAATCCAATACTTCTTTTAAGGAAAAAGAATAAAAGAATACCTGAGATTGTTGCTCCGTTCAACAATTATCTTGGAGTTATGCTTCCATATACACCAATACATTTGCTTATAATGAAAAAGTTAGATGCTATCATCTGCACAAGTGGAAATAGAAGTGGAGAAGTGATTGAATATGAAAATGAAAATGCAAAAATAAATTTATGGGATATTGCCGACATATTTTTATTTCACAACAGGAAAATAGTGAATCCTGTTGATGATTCTGTTATTCAGTATGTTGATGGAGCAGGGGAGGTTATTTTCAGACGATCAAGAGGATATGTTCCACTTCCGGTAAAATTGAATAGAAAAAAATCAGGTGTTCTTTCTCTTGGAGGTGAAGAGAATTCAACATTTTCAATTTTAAAAAATGGTTGTATTTTTACTTCCCCTTATATTGGAGATTTAAATAATGAAGAGTGTTTTTTTCATTATAAGAAAAGTTTAAAGAAATTTTTTCATCTTTTTGATTTTAAAGTAAAAAAGATTATGTATGACAAACATCCTGATTATAGAACAAGGGAAATTTTAAAGGATTATAATTTGGGTGAAAAAGAAGTTCAACATCATTTTGCCCATTTTAGAAGTGTTCTTTATTCAAGGAAAGTTTATAATGAAAAGTGTCTTGGAATAATATGGGATGGAACAGGATATGGAGATGATGGAATGATATGGGGAAGTGAGTTTATATATGGAGATGTAAAAAGTTATAAGAGGCTGACTCACATTGATTACATTCCTTTAATTGGTGGAGATAAAGCAATAGAGGATGTTGAAAGGATTGGTTTTTCTCTTTTAAAGGAAATAGGATTTGAAAAAATTTTTAAAGGAAAAAAATTTGAAATTTTTTCTAAGATGATTGAGAGGAATATAAATGTTACTTACTCCTGTGGAATGGGAAGGTTGTTTGATGGAGTTTCAGCAATTCTTGGAATAATAAAGAAAAAAACATTTGACGGAGAGCCAGCAATCCGTTTACAGATGGTTGCAGAGAAAGGAAGATTGAAAGGTAAAAAGTATAAATTTTCGTTTTTCCGGAAAAGCGGAAAATTGGTTATTGACTGGAGGCCGGTTATAAAGGAGATTTATAAGGATTTAAAGAGATATAGAAAAGAGGATATTGCTTATAAATTTCATCTTTCACTTATTGATATGATTCTGGATGTTTTAAATTTGATAAAGAAAGAGTATAAATTTAAAAAGATTGTTTTAAGTGGTGGATGCTGGCAGAATGCACTTCTTTTAAAACTCATTTTTAAGAGAATAAAAGATTTTGAAATATTAATTCCAGATGGAATACCTTTTAATGATCAGTCAATATCAATCGGTCAGATTGAATAGTTATTGACTTAATGAAAATTTTTTGATTTATTATATTCCTAATTGCGCCCATAGCTCAACAGGTAGAGCAGGGGCCTCTTAAGCCCAAGGTTGGAGGTTCGATTCCTCCTGGGCGCAAAACTTATTTTTTAGGGCGAGTGGCGGAATTGGTAGACGCGCACGGCTTAGGACCGTGTGGGGAGACCCGTAGAGGTTCAAGTCCTCTCTCGCCCAAAAGAAGGAAGAATGGAAGTAAAGGTTATTAAAAAAGAGGATGTAAAAAAAGAGGTTCTTTTTAAAATAGAAGGAAAGGAATTTAAAGATGAGTTTGAGCAGGTTCTTTCAAGATTTAAGAATTCTGTTCTTATAAAAGGTTTTAGAAGGGGTAAAGCACCACTTGAAATTGTGAGAGAAAGATTTTTTGATGATATACTTGAAGAAACAAAGAAAAGTGTTATAAAGAAAAGTATCTCAGAATATGTAAAAAATGATGGGTCATATATAGTTGGACTTCCTATTGTTGAAGATGTAAGTTTTAAGGGAATGGATTATGGGATTGAGTTCACAGTTTTATTTGAGATGATACCAGAGATTGAGGTTAAGGGATATAAGAAACTAAAACTTATCAAAAAAAAGATAGATGTAAAAGATGAAGAGATTGAAGAGACAATTAAAAAGATAAAGGAAAAGGTTAAAGAGGAGGAGATGGATAAATTTTATAAAAATCTTGGAGTAAAGGATGAAAATGAATTAAGGGAAAGAATAAGGGAGAGGATTTTAAGAGACAAAAAGGCGCTTTCAGATCAGGAACTTGAAGATGAGATTTATAATAAACTTCTTGAGAAGAATAAATTTAATGTTCCAGAGTATCTTATTCTTGAAAGAATAGAATCAATAAAAAGAAGATTTGGTAAAAAGGAGTATACTAAGGAAGAGGAAGATAAAATAAGGGAACTTGCTATAAAGGAGATAAAAATTGGTATAATTTTAGATAAAATAAGAGAGGTAGAAAAGATAGATTTAAGTAATGAGGAGTTAAATGAGAAGGTAAAGGCAATGTTTGGAATTGAAGCAGATAAATTGAATCCTGTTTATAAAGATTCAATAAGGGATAGTCTTTTAAAACAGAAGATTCTTGACTTTATAAAGAAGGAAAGTAAAATAAAGGAGGTATAATGGAGGAGAAGAATTATCTTGTTCCGATAGTTGTTGAGCAGACACCAAGAGGAGAAAGGGCATATGATATCTATTCAAGATTATTAAAGGACAGAATAATTTTTATAGGTCTTCCAATTACAACAGAAGTTGCAAATCTTGTTGTTGCACAGATGCTTTTTTTAGAGGCGGAAAATCCTGATAAGGATATATATGTTTACATAAATTCTCCAGGAGGAGAGGTTGTTGCGTCCCTTGCAATATATGATACAATGCAGTTCATAAAATGTGATGTAAATACTTATTGTGTTGGACAGGCAGCAAGTGCTGCTGCAGTTCTTCTTTCTGCTGGAACAAAAGGAAAAAGGTTTGCTTTACCAAATTCAAGAATAATGATTCATCAGCCATGGGGAGGTGTTCAGGGACAGGCAACAGACATAAAGATTCAGGCAGATGAGATTTTAAGATTGAAGAAAAGATTAAATGAGATTCTTGCTCATCATACAGGACAGCCAATAAAAAAGATTGAGCAGGATACAGAGAGGGATTACTTTATGAGTGCTGATGAGGCAAAGGAGTATGGTCTTGTTGATAGGGTTATAAAGTCAAGATGAGTTTAATTCCTAACGACAATTATAGATGTGTTTTTTGTGGAAAGACAAGGAGTGATTCTGTTCGTCTTATTGGAGGAAGAGGTGTTTATATATGCAGTGAGTGTATAAAACTTTCTTATAATCTTTTAAACAAGATTCTTGAAGAGGAAAGGAGAAGAAAAGGACCAAAAAAACTTCCAACACCAGTTGAAATAAAAGAAAAATTAGATGAGTTTGTTATAGGTCAGGAAAGAGCAAAAAAGATTTTATCCGTTGCAGTTTACAATCACTATAAAAGAATTGAGAATATTGAAGAAGGAAATAGTGATGTTATTCTTGAAAAAAGTAATATAATTCTTATAGGACCTACTGGAGTTGGTAAGACACTTCTTGCAGAGACACTTGCTAAAATACTTGATGTTCCATTTGCAATTGCTGATGCAACACCTTTAACAGAGGCAGGATATGTTGGAGAGGATGTTGAGAATATCCTTTTAAGATTAATTCAGAATGCAAATTACAATATCAAAAAAGCAGAAAGGGGAATAATTTATATTGATGAGATTGACAAGATTTCAAGGAAAACAGATTCTCCTTCAATAACAAGAGATGTATCCGGAGAAGGAGTTCAGCAGGCACTTCTTAAAATAGTTGAAGGGACAAAAGCAAATGTCCCTCCCCAAGGTGGTAGAAAACATCCACAGCAGCAGTTTATTGAGATAAATACAAGAAATATCCTTTTTATATGTGGAGGAGCATTTGTTGGACTTGAAAAGATTATTGAGGAGAGAAAAAGAAAGCAAGGTATTGGGTTTCATGCAAAGGTTATGAGTAAGGAAGAGAAACAGAATCTTTTAGAAGATGTGAAACCAGAGGACCTGATAAAGTATGGACTTATTCCTGAGTTTGTAGGAAGATTTCCAATAATAGGAGTTTTGCATGAACTTACAGAGGAACACCTTATGAAAATTCTTGTTGAACCAAAAAATGCGATACTGAAACAGTATCAGAAAATGTTTGATTTTGAAGGGGTTAAACTTACAGTAACAGATCAGGCATTGAGAGCAATATCTAAGAGAGCTATCTCACTTGGAAGTGGAGCAAGGTCATTGAGGGCAATATTTGAAGAGTTTATGCTTGATATAATGTATGAATTACCTGAGAAGAGAAATATTGAAGAATGTATAATTGATGAGCAGGTTATAACAAAGAAGAAACCACCAATTTTTATTGAGAGAAAAATTGCCTGATGTTTAGGAATATATATCCACTAATTCCTGTAAGAGATATGGTGGTTTTTCCATATCAGAAGGTTCCCCTTTATGTCGGAAGGATAAAATCAGTTCAGGCACTTGAAGATGCAGTTTCAAAGGATAGTCTTGTTGTTTTTTCTGTTCAAGTTAAACCAGAAATTGAAGATCCAAGAGAAAATGATATCCATAGAATAGGAACACTTTCAAAGATTCTGCAGTATATTCCGTCTCAGGAAGGATACAGAATTCTTGTTGAGGGTTTGAGAAAGGTTGAGATTGTGAGGTATCTGAAGAATCCTTCCTTTTTTGAAGCTGAGATTCAATTTTTTAATGAGGAGTATTCTGGAATTGATAATGAAGTAAGAGCATTAATGAGGAATATTACAGCAAATTTTGAGAAGTATTTAAAACTTTCCAGAAAAGCCCTTTTTGATATATCAGGGATGCTTATAAATGAGGAGAATCCTTATAAGGTTTGCTATATTATCGCTGGAAACATGAATATAAAACCTGAGATAAAGCAGAAGATTCTTGAGATAAATGACATAAAGAGAAAACTTTATGAACTTGATAAGATTCTTCATCAGGAAATAGAGCTTCTTGATATTGAGAGGAGGATTGAGGAAAGGGTGAGGAAACAGATTGAAAAAACCCAGAAAGAGTACTATCTTTCTGAGCAGATGAAAGCAATTCAGAAGGAATTGAATAAAGGTGATGATTTTATATCAGAGGTTCAGGAACTTGAGGAAAAGATAAAGAAGTGTGGAATGCCAGAGGAAGCAAGAAAGCAGGCAATGAGAGAATTGTCAAGGCTTAAAAAGATGATGCCATTCTCTCCTGAAGCAACAGTTGTAAGAACATATATTGACTGGCTTATCTCCCTTCCGTGGAATATAAAGACAAAGGACAATCTTGATATAAAAAGAGCAGAAAAAATTTTAGAAGAGGACCATTATGGACTTAAAAAGGCGAAGGAAAGGGTTCTTGAATATCTTGCTGTTTGTAAGTTAAATAACAAACTCAAAGGTCCAATTTTGTGTTTTGTTGGACCTCCTGGAACAGGAAAGACATCATTTGCAAGGTCAATAGCAAGAGCACTTGGAAGGAAATTTGTAAGGATTTCTCTTGGAGGTATAAGGGATGAGGCAGAGATAAGGGGGCACAGAAGGACATATGTTGGAGCACTTCCTGGAAGGATTATTCAGTCAATAAGAAGAGCAGGAACAAAAAATCCGGTTTTTTTGATGGATGAGATAGATAAGATGGGAGTTGATTTTAGAGGAGACCCGGCAAGTGCGCTTCTTGAGGTTCTTGATCCAGAGCAGAATCACAGTTTTTCAGATCATTATCTTGAGGTTCCATTTGATCTTTCAGATGTTATGTTTATAACAACAGCAAATGTTACATATTCAATACCACCTGCTTTAAGAGATAGGATGGAGATAATTGAGTTTTCAGGTTATACAATTGAGGATAAGATTCATATTGCAAAAAGATTTCTTATTCCAAGACAGAAAAAGGAGAATGGTCTTGGAGGGAAGAAGGTTGAGTTTACTGATGAGGCAATTGAAGAGATTATAAAGGGATATACACTTGAGGCAGGAGTAAGAAATTTAGAGAGGGAGATAGCAAGTATACTGAGAAAGGTTGCAAAGGAGTGTGCTTTAAAAAAGATAAAGGAAAAAAGGATAACTGCGAAATCAATAAGAAAGTATCTTGGTCCTCCAAAGTTTCATGAAGAAAAGAAGGTAAATGAGGTTGGAGTTGCAACAGGTCTTGCATGGACATCACATGGTGGAGAGACAATAAGTGTTGAGGTTACAGTTATGAAGGGAAAAGGAAATCTGACTCTAACAGGACAGCTTGGAGATGTTATGAAAGAGAGTGCAAATGCTGCACTTTCTTATGTTAGGAGTAATGCGAAGAAGTTTGGAATAAATCCCGATTTCTTTAAAGACAAGGATATTCATATTCATGTCCCTCAGGGTGCAATACCAAAGGATGGACCTTCGGCTGGTATTACAATGACTGTTGCTCTTATTTCAGCAATTTTAGGAGTTCCTGTTAAGAAAAAGGTTGCAATGACAGGAGAGATAACTTTAAGAGGAAAAATTCTTCCTGTTGGAGGAATAAGAGAGAAGATTCTTGCTGCTTATAGAGGAGGGATAGAGGTTGTTCTTATTCCAAAAGAAAACTTTGAGAGCTTAGAAGATATTCCAGAGAAGGTTAAAAAGAAAGTAAAAATAATTCCAATTTCAAAGATTGATGATGCTGTAAAAAAAGCAGTCCTTTTTAAAAGGAGGAAGAATGAAAAATCCATTGAAAAAATTAAGACTTCTTACTCCAGGACCCACGCCAGTATCAACTGATGTTCTTTTATCTCTTGCAAAGGAGGTAATACATCACAGAGGAGATGAGTTTAAGGAAATTTTAGTTGAATGTACGGAACTACTGAAGTATATTTTTAAGACAGAAAATGATGTTTTTATTTTAACTTCATCTGGGACAGGTGCGATGGAGGCAGCAGTTGTGAATATTTTAAATAAAGGAGATAGGGCAATTGTTTTAAATACCGGAGCATTTGGAAGAAGATGGAAGAATATTTTAAACTCTTATGGAATAGAGGTTAAGGAGATAGAGTATGAATGGGGAGATTATGTAAAACTTGAGGATCTTGAAAATATATTGAAAGAGGACTCAAATTATCAGGCGATATTCTGTCAGCATACAGAAACATCAACTGGAGTTATAAATGATATAAAGGGAATAAAAGAGGTTGCGAAAAAATATGGAGATATTCCAGTTGTGGTTGATGCTGTAAGTTCACTTCTTGGAGAGGAACTTTTCATGGATGAGTGGGAACTTGATGTTGTTGTAAGTGGTTCCCAAAAAGGAATGATGATTCCGCCGGGACTTTCATTTATTGCATTAAACAAGAAAATGTTGGAAAAAGTGGAGAAATCAAATCTTCCAAAATTTTATTTCAGTTTAATACATGCAAAGAATTATTTTGAAAGGGGGCAAACTCCATGGACTCCAGCAGTTAATACAATTTTTGCTTTAAAAGAAGCATTAAAAATAATAAAGGAGTATGGAATTGAAAATCTCTGGAATAGATACAAAAAACTTGCTCAAGCAACAAGGGAAGGAGTTAAGGCAATTGGACTTGAACTCTTTGCTAAAAGACCGTGTAATGTTGTAACAAGTATTAAAGTTCCAGAAGGAGTTGATGGAACAAGGATTGTGAAGGATATGCAAAATGAATTTGGTGTAAGAATTGCTGGAGGGCAAAGGGAGTATAAGGGAAAGATTGTGAGGTTTGCACATATGGGATATATGGATGAGATGGATGTTGTAATGGGAATAGCAGGACTTGAACTTACTCTTTCAAAACTTGGATACAAGTTTGAAATTGGAAATGGAGTGAGAAAAGTTCTGGAGGTATTTAATGGTTAATGTTCTTGTTCTTGATAATATAAAAGAGGAACAAGTTTTGGATATTTTAAAAGAAGATTTTAATCTTGATTTTAGAGGAAAATTGAAGGAGGATGATCTTATAAGTATTGTTGAAAATTACGATGCAATCCTTTTAAGGAGTGGGACAAAGATAACAAAGAATGTTTTGGAGAAAGCAAAAAACTTAAAGGTTATTGGAAGAGCAGGTGTTGGAGTTGATAATATTGATGTTGAAGAGGCAACAAGAAAAGGGATAATAGTCATGAATGTTCCCTCAGGAAATACGATATCTGCCTGCGAACATACTTTTGCTCTAATTTTATCACTTTTAAGAAAAATTCCACAGGCAGATAGGTCAATGAGAGAGGGAAGATGGGATAGAAAAAGTTTTACAGGACAGGAACTTTATGGAAAAACAATTGGAATAATTGGTCTTGGAAGGATTGGAAGGGAGGTTGCAAAAAGGGCAATAAGTTTTGGAATGAGAGTTATTGGATATGATCCTTTTGTATCAAAGGAGTATTTTGAGAAAATGGGAGTTGAGATTGTTAGTTTAGATGAACTTCTTAAAAATTCAGATATTGTTACACTCCATGTGGCTTTAACTGATGATACAAGATATTTGATAAACAGAGAAACACTTTCCATTATGAAAAAGGATGCTTTTATTGTAAATGTAAGTAGAGGAGCCGTTATAAATGAGAAGGACCTTTTTGAGTTTTTAAAGGAAGGAAGAATAAAGGGTGCTGCACTTGATGTTTATGAAAAAGAGCCACCAGAGGAACTTCCATTTAAAGAACTTGAAAATGTTATTCTTACTCCACATCTTGGCGCATCAACAGTTGAGGCACAGGAGAGAGTAAGTTTTGAAATTGCGAAGCAGATTAGGGATTATTTTTTAACTAACAAAATAACAAATGCTGTTAATTTTCCTGTTAAGGAGATTTCTTCAGAAATCGGACAGTTTATGTTACTCAGTGAAAAGATCGGAAAGGCGTTTATTCAGTTAGAAGGAGACCTCAATAATGTAGAACTTATTTATTCAAGGGGTCTTTTAGAGGAGAATAGAGGTATTCTTACAAGTTGTTTTTTTAAAGGAGCATTGTCTCAGGTTCTTGATGTTAAGGTAAGTGTTGTTAATTCAATGCTTTTTGCAAGGGAAAGAAATATAAACTGGAGGGAAAGTATAGTGGAGAATGAGGATTATAGAAATTTATTAACAGTTAAAGGAGATAAAGTTTCAATTTCAGGGACAACATTTCACAATGAGATGAGGTTTGTTGAGATAAATGGATATCCTGTAAGTATAGTTCCTGACGGAGTAATTATTCTTTTTTCAAATAAGGACACGCCAGGTGTAATAGGAAAGGTTGGAACAATTCTTGGAAAAAGAAGTATAAATATTGCGAGGATGGAGGTTGGAAGAAGGGAAAAAGGAGGAGATGCAATTACCTGTGTTAAGGTTGATTCATCTCCTGATGAAGAAACACTTACTGAGATTTCAAAACTTCCATTTGTTGGGTGGATAAAGAAAGTTGAATTATGACGGTAATTCAGGTAAAAAATCTTACAAAGATTTATAAGAGAAATCATTTATTTAAGACGTACTATTTTACTGGAATAAAGGATGTAAGTTTTGAGGTGAAAAAAGGGGAGATATTTGTTCTTCTTGGTTTAAATGGGAGTGGAAAGACGACAACAGTAAAGCTTCTTCTTAATCTAATATTTCCTACTTCAGGTGAATTTAAAGTTTTGGGTAAAGTTGGTTTTCTTCCTGAGATTCCATATTTTTTTCCGTATCTTACAGCAGAAGAGATGCTTGATTATTTATTAAGAATTTCAAAAGTTGAAAAAAATAGGAGAAAAGAAAGGATTGATTATATCCTTTCCTTAGTTGGATTAGAAGAAGCAAGAAAAAAATTGCTTAAAGAGTTTTCAAAAGGGATGCTTAAAAGAATTTGTCTCGGCTCAAGTTTGATTGATGATCCAGAAATTCTTATTCTTGATGAGCCGTATTCAGGACTTGATCCTGTTGGAATAAGAGAAATGAGAAACTTGATTCTATCACTTAATGAGAATGGGAAAACAATATTTATGACATCACATATAATAGGAGAGGTTGAGAAGATTGCAAAAAGATGTGGTGTTCTTCATAAAGGAGAGTTTAAGGGATATATTGATAAAATTGAAACAGGAAAACTTGAAGACGAGTTTCTTGGAATGATAAATGAGTAAGATTTTAGAGGTTTGTCTTTTCAGTTTTAAGGAGAACAGAAGAAACAGGAATTTCTATGTTCTTTTACTTTTTGCTGGAATAATAATAATTTCTGGATTTCTTTTTTCAAGATTTGCAGAGGAGATTGAGGAAAGGATGATAAGGGATGTAGGGCTTGCAGGTATTGAGATTTTTTCCATTTTAAGTGCAATATTTCTTTCAGCAAAACTTCTTCTAATAGAGGTTGAAAATAAACTTCTTTATCCAATTCTTACAAAACCAGTAAAAAGATGGGAATATCTTACAGGTAGATTTCTTGGAACAGTTTCTGTTATTGGTTTTGGAGTAATTGTTATGGGTATATTTCTTACAGGGTTGTTGATTTTGAAAGGATGTTTTGACTCGCTTGATAAAACTTATTTTCTTTCATATATTTACTTACTTTTCAAAATTATAATTATAATTTCTCTTTCAATATTTTTTTCACTGCTTTCAACATCAAGTCT
>Ga0180300_10000632_pt1 | contig 15726 bp, 22 predicted proteins | sample GuaBasSediGuay15_FD_121798 | JGI IMG/M metagenome (GOLD analysis project Ga0180300, IMG submission 121798) | Subseafloor sediment microbial communities from Guaymas Basin, Gulf of California, Mexico - Guay15, Core 4569-2, 21-24 cm | ecosystem: Environmental > Aquatic > Marine > Hydrothermal... | reverse complement strand
GTATGAGGTATGTGATGGAAATGCGAGTGTATATTTTTTTAGAAATGGGGAGATTGTATGGAGTAAGGAGATGTTAGGAGATTTTATACTTTCAATTTCGTATCACAACGCTACAATAGCACTCGCTGTTCAAGAAAATTCAACCGGATACGTATATCTTATTAGGAATGACGGTAAAATACTCTGGAAAAAAGAGTGTCCATGGGCCAATAATGTTTTTGTGACGAGAAAATATGTAATTGTTGGGGATTCTAGGGGTTATGTTTACCTCTTCAATAGAGAAGGGAGATTATTATGGAAATTAAAACTCGGAGATAGATTGTTTGTAAATGATGAATACATGATAACTGGGAGTTCAAGCAATGGTACAGTTTATTTTATTGGACTTATAAATAACAATATTAAAATGTTATGGGAGTACCAGGTTAATCATGTCTACAAAGTTTTGATAGCTGGAAACAGTTCACTTGTTGTAGGCTTTGATACTTATCCCGAACTCTATTTTAAGAAAAATGCAAGTATTTTGCTTTTTAGCAGAAATGGTACTCTCTTTTGGAAAAGAAAATTCAAATCACTTGTGGATGTTGAGATATCAAATAATGGTAAATACCTTGGTGTCGTAACTCCCTCTGAATTATACTTTTTGAATATGAAGGGAGAGCTTCTGTGGAGTAAAAATATTACGGATATTGTCGATGTTTCCCTATTTGATAAAAGTTTAATAGTTGTAACAAGGAGGGGAAAGATATATGTTTTTAATGAAACTGGAAAGAGAGATTTCATATTTGAAACTGGAAAGACTATTAGGCATACCATCTATGTGGACAATCATATAATTGCAAGTGGGGATGGGGTCTATGTTTTTAAAACATTGTCATATAAGCCCTCAACCCTCAGGATACTTGCGCCTTATGGAGAAATTCATTTGAATGATACATATATTACAGACGCCCCTAACAACATTACTCTAGTTCCTGGAAGATATGAGGTTAGAGTGATTGAGGATAGATGCATTAATCATGTTGAGAACATTTCTCTTGGGTTTGGAGAGGTTAAAATTGTCAAGATTAGAGGAATAGGATATTTAGATGTATTTTCTAATGTCTCTAATGCGGAAGTTTATGTAAATGGAACAAGTATAGGTGTGGTACCTATTTTGCAATATGAACTATCTGAAGGTGAATACCATATCGAGGTTGTAGCTAAAGGATACAAAAGTTATACTCAAGAGGTTCTCATAGCTCCATGTGAACACAAGGCTATTAACGCCACTCTTTATCCTCTATTTTCGAAAAACTCGGAACCAAAAGTAGAGAATACCTCAAATATCTTAGAGAGAGATTCGAGTATAAGTAATACCTTACTATTTTTGATCCCTCTATTAGTTGTTGTTACATTAATAATTATCTTAATGCACAAAAGATAGTCTTTAAATAACCAAAATAATCGCTGGGAAGCGGAGGCGTCGTTCATATGATCAACAGGAAGAGAGGTCATACCTTATTCTTATGTTGGACTTAAACCTTTTATATTCTAAAGTTAACTTCTTATGGGTGGTAACCATGTACATGGCGGAATTCAAACTCAGATATGGGGAAATGAAATGGTATGTAAGGAGAATCGTTGAGGCCGATTCTTTTGACAAGGCCAAAGAACTTGCAGAGCACTACGTCAAGGCCATAAACAAAGGGGAAGTTATATGGGAACTTAGTGACATATTCGAAGTAAATAAACCACTAACGATAACAGAGGAACTTGTGGAAAAACTTGAAAAGGCTTGATTTTAGCTTTTTATCTCATTTACATAGTTCGTATGCATTATCTCTCTTATCTTTTCAACGTTTTTTGTGTGTCCAAGGGCCCACATTAACTTTGTGGTCGTTGCTTCCTTTGTCATGTCTTTTGCGGGGATAATTCCTGTTTCTAATGCCTTTCGTCCTACTTCATATTTTCTCATGTCAACCCCGTCATAGAGTGCTTGAGTTGTCATAATTACCGGGATTTTTGGTGCAATTTCCTTAATTTTGCCTAGAAGATTACTCTTTCTATATGGGAGACCACCCGCACCATAGCCTTCTAGAACTATGCCTTTATATCCAGCATCTAGGACTGCATCTATGATCTCTCCCCCTAAGCCAGGGGTAACTCTTAAAACAACAACCCTTGGGTCATACTTTGTATCTAGCTCAGGGCTACCATTTGGTTGGAATTTTTCTTTGGGGATATTGTATAGGATCTTTTCTCCTTTTACATAAGCCACATCAGGGTAATTTATGCTCATAAATGCATTTAGGCCGAGGGCTCTAACCTTAGATGTCCTACAACCCAGCATTATTTTATCCATGAAAGCTACGAAAACACCTGCGACATCTTCCATTGCAAATTTTATTGCAGTTCTGATGTTTCTGGGAGCATCACTTTCATTTTCTGTTATTGGCAACATGGAGCCAGTGAATACAATCGGTTTGTTGAGATGTTTTATCATGAAACTTAACATTGAAGCAGTGTAGGCCAAAGTGTCTGTTCCATGAGTTATTATAATGCCATCATAATCACCAAGAGCCTTGAAAACTTCTTTAGCTATAATTTCCCAGTCTTCTGGGTGTATCAGAGTGCTGTCTATGTTCATAATATTGGTACTATCAATTTTATATCCATTTTCTAGTTTTATTTTGGCTAGTTTAAGTATTTCATCTATTTTAAGGACACTTTTGTATCCTTGTTCTGTTTTAGCGCTTGCAATCGTTCCACCGGTACCGATGATTAAAAGTTTTTTCATTGTTTAACCTCCTCTCTTTGTTGACATATTTCCTTTTAGTCTTTATGACAATATTTTCATTAGACCTGACTAAGTTTTTGTAGTCTATTTTATAAAATCAAGAAAATAATGAAAAAATGACGAAATTAATCTTTTACCAAAAGTGCCATCAACAACATGGTAATGAGATTGATAACTGCTGCATAGAGGAATCCAATCTTAAGGGAGTATTCCTGCCAGAGGTAGCCTACTATTATTGATGCAGGGAACACAAATATACCAAAAACTGTATGATATGCACCAATGACTGTGCCCTTTTCGAATTCTTTTGCGAGGTCTGCCATATAGGCCCTGGGGATTGTGTCCTCAATAGCTATGTAAATTCCATAGAAAACAAATGCCATTAAGAGCATTGGTAAAGTTTTTGAGTATGCGAATAGGAGGGAGGCTAAAGCTGCTATGCCAAAACCAATAGTTATGATATCTTTTTTGCTGACCTTATCAGAATAGTATCCTATTGGGTACGCGGAGAAAGCATAAATTGCATTAAAAATTGCATAAAAGCCAAGGCCCTGAATAACAGAATAACCAAGCTCTTTGGCCTTCCAGAGTGTGAATGCATAACTGTATCTTCCAAGGGCAGCTAGAGCAACTATAACTAGGAATAGCCTTAAATTCCTGCTTTTTAATGCGGAAATTCCTTTTATCTTCTTTTTGACTTCTTTACCTTTATCCTTAACTAGGAATACAACCACCAAAACACCTAAAGTACCGGGAATAGCTGAAAGCAGAAATATGTACCTATATGCTACTTTTATGGGATAGTTCTTTAGGAGCGCTAACAGGCCTATTGCGACTAATGGCCCGGCCACAGCTCCGAGAGTGTCCATCATTCTATGGAATCCAAATGATTTGCCACTTTTTCCTTTTTCACTTGATTCTGCTATTAGAGCATCTCGAGGGGCAGTTCTTACCCCTTTTCCAATTCTGTCTAAAACTCTTAAGGTAAGAAAATCCCACCATGAGCGCGTGAATGCTAGGGCTCCCTTTGAAATTGTTGAGAGCAGATATCCAAGGGCCACAAATACTTTTCTTTTTCTAAAGACGTCACTTACATAGCCAAATAAAACCTTGAAAAGAGAACTCAAACTTTCTATAAGGCCCATCATTGACCCGCTTATGACCTTTCCAATTCCAAGGACGTCCGTTAGGTAGGTGGGCACTATTGGTGCTATCATTTCACTGCTCATATCGTTGAGAAAGCTGACAAGACCGAGAAGGAAAACGTTCCAACTTATCCCTAAGATCCTTTTCTCTCCATTACTCATTCTGTATCACCTAAGATTTCCATACAAAGCTCTTTGATCTTTTTCTTACCCTCTTCAAGCACTTTGATACCTTCTTGGGTTATTTGATAGGCTCGTATTCTTCTTCCGTCCTTAATCTCCCATGTACTTTTTAAGAGGCCTAATTTTTCCATATTCTGAAGAAGAGGATATATTGTTCCAGGGCTCACTTTGTAACCATGATTTTCTAGCTCTTTCATCATGAAAGTTCCTGTGATCGCTTCTTTACTCGCATGATGAAGTATGTGTAGTCCCATAAATCCAAGAATGATCCGGCGCATCATATCGAATCCCGATATCGGATTTCGAAACTAAAGTATAAAAGCGTTTTGGATTAAATAAAGAAAAATCACTCTAAAACATGCTTCTCTAACACATAACAGTAGAAATTGCCCTCAAGGACTTTTTCGCCTTTTTGATTGAAAATCTCAACGAAGACGACTTTTTTTCTTCCTTGATCTTCAACAATTTTTGCTTTAGCTAAGAGCTCGTCTCCGACTTTTACAGGCTTTGTAAATTTAACTTCCGCTTTTCCCAGCACCACGGTGGGTTCATTAACGGCTAGCATTGCAGCATAATCTGCAAGTCCAAAGGTGAATCCTCCATGTACTAGGTCATATTCGTCAACTCTCATTCCTTCTCTTGTTTTGAGTTTTACCTCTGCATAACCTTCCTCGATTTTTACGGGCTCTCCAACGAACTCTCTGGAAGTTAGGAGGTGTGTTCTCTGTTCCATTATCATCACCAAAGTACACTTGTCTTCACTGGATTATAAACTTTTACATCTTTGAAAAGCTTTTTAAGTTTTTTAGGATTTTATTATTTGAGGTGGGGAGAATGGTCTATCTCGAACATGGTCCTGAATATGGTGCCTATCTTCTTATGATGGTTCTTTATTATGTTGGGGGACTTGCGATAATCCTCTATGGAGTATACCTTAATAGAAATTATCTACTAAAAAAAGAGTTCAAATTGGCTGGAATAAAGGGTGGTATTTGGCCGTTTTTTAAAAAATTTCTCCCATGGCTTTTGATAGGCCTTTTAGTTTGGTCGATTTCTGTATTCAAGGCAACGGATTATTACCTCTCTCTTTACTCTTTTACAATGAGTGGGAGTCATTTAACTACTGATGGCGTTTTGGAGGATATGAAGAGTGATGAACTCTACAGGTTTGACGTTGAAGGTATTAAAAAACTTGGAACACCTTCAATAGGGCTCCTAAGGGGGTATAAGCTTCTAGATTCAAAAAGAGAGGGCCTCATAGTTAGAAGGGTCGATCAGGTGGTAATAGCTCAAGGATATCCGTTTTTGCCTGTTGTAAAGTTGTACATATATGAGGTAGATGGAAAATCGGTAAAAGCCCTTAGAACAGCTTATCTTGTATATCCCCAATCCCCTGGAGGAAGGCTCTCAGACATCTTTGACTTTCCATTTGAGATGTTCTTCTGGGGTGGAGGAGGAGTAGGGGCTTAATCTGGCAAACGTTTTTATTTTTTGAGTTCCTATTTATTCTTGGTGGAATTTGTGGAGGCTTTGAAGTATGCAATCCTTTATAAGGGCTCGAATGAATTTTCAAAGCCTGAGTTAATAGGCACTATTGTGCTCAAACTCGGCCTTATGGATTATACTGAGGCTAAAAACCTTGTTGAGGAAGCCATAAAGAGGGGTATCATTGAGCAAAAAGGGGAAAAGCTCATAATCAGAGAGGACGTTCTTAAAGAGGAAGAAAAGAGAGAAGATGTTTTTGGTGAGATGATAGACTACATTGCCAAAAATCTTGGTTGGAGTCATCTAGAGGTTCTTGAGGACTTGGAGAAGTTTTCCGAGAGGTATGGGAATTTGGATAAGAAAATACTCGCATACCTTTATGGCTTGGACAAGGGGATAGATATGTCAAAGTTTAAGGACAAACTGGAGGTGTGAGAGGTGGAGGCGTTGATAATAGTTGACATGCAGAGGGATTTCATGCCTGGTGGAACCCTTCCAGTGCCCGAGGGAGACAAAATAATTCCAACGATTGAAGGACTTATTGAGAAGTTTAAGAAGAAAGGGGCTCTGATCGTTGCAACTAGAGACTGGCATCCCCCTAATCACATAAGCTTTAAGGAGCAAGGCGGGCCATGGCCAAGGCATTGTGTTCAAAACACCAAAGGTGCAGAAATCGTTGTAAAGCTACCGGAAAATGCGATAATAATTTCAAAAGCTGATGAGCCAGATAAGGAGGCATATTCCGGTTTTGAAGGCACGAATTTGGCGGAGATATTGAAGGAAAAAGGCGTTAAGAGGGTTTATATCTGCGGAGTTGCAACAGAGTACTGCGTTAGGGCCACAGCCCTGGATGCCCTCAAGCACAGTTTTGAGGTTTATCTCATCAGAGATGCAGTTAAGGGAATAAAGCCTGAGGATGAGGAAAAGGCCTTAAGAGAACTGGAGGATAAAGGGGCAAAGATTATCAGCTCTGCTGAGCTTTAATTCTTTTCCACTCTTTTAATAAAGCAGATACAAGATTGAGCACTATTGGGCCGATTATAAGGCCTTTAACTCCAAATGCCCATACTCCACCTATCATCCCAATGAGAACCATTATCTCATCCAGCTTGGCTTCTTTTGCAACAAGCTTAGGCCTAATTGTGAAATCCGGCAATGGAGATACCAATACTGCTCCGTAAATAGAGATTGCAATGGCTTTTAGCACATCTCCCTGTTTTAAGAGAAATATTGCTGCAACGAGCCATATCATCCATCCTTCAAAGAGCGGAATGAAGCTGAAGAGTATCGTTAGAAGGCCAGCCAACAGGGCAGTGGGGAGGTCTGTAATGCCAAATCCCCAGAAGCCGAGTGTCATTAGGATCCCTTTAGCAATGTTGAGAAGAAGCCATGCTCTAATTAATGCCTGCAATGTCACATCAGCCCTCTTTAAGAGTTTTTTGCCTAAATCCTCATGTCCTCCAGGTATTAGGGCATATATCTGCTTCTTTATCTCATCGGAGTTCACGAGGAATGTATAGAACGTTGCAAGGAAGATAACTAGCTGGAGGAGATACTCTGGAATTGAAAAAACATAACTCTGCACGTACTCAGTTAATTTTGGAGTTAGCTGAGAATAGAGGCTTTGAAGGGCACCGCTAATTCCAAAGGGTAGCTCAAGTGTTAAGCTCCAAGAGATGAAAGTCATTATATCTCCGTAAAACGAAACTATTAGGTTTTTTGTGATCAATACAAGTTCCACCGTGACAATACTTGAGAGCCCGATTAATAGAATGGTGAAAATCAATGCGGATTTTTTGTTGTCTATTCTCTTTGTCAGGCGTTTATGGAGTGGTAAAACCGCATAGGCTAGAATAGCGGCAAAGAATATCGCTGACAGGAGGGGGGCTATTGTTTTCCATGCGAGATAAAGGATTATTAGCGTCACAGCCCCCCACAAGATTTCTTCCGCTTTCATAGGTTTCCCAACTACTCAATTAGACTTGGATCATATTAAGCTTTTCTCTTAATCCAAGTTTTCTCACTATTTCTCTCTCAACTTCCTCCTGGATTTCTGGCTTGCTAACCTTTTTTAGGGCCTTCTCCGTATCAATCAGTCCGTATCTCACCAGAGCTGCTATTCTTCCCGTCTCAAAGCTGTAGCCGTGCTTTTTATAGTATCTATTCAACGCAGGGCCTAAGACAAGGCAGTTCGTTGTATAACCGGCAAGCTCAGGGAATTTAAAGGGAAGCTTTTCAAGAATTTTAAAGCGTTCTTCTTCGCTCATGAGGCTTAAAAGCCTTATCTGGATTATTTCACCGCTCATAATTCTATAGGGGTGATGAGCAAAGGGCAGTTCATGCCCTGTTATTATATACTTCACTCCCTTTTCCAATCCATACTTCCTGAGCTTCTCCATGGTTCGAGAAGAGCACTTTTTACAGGGTGATTTTGCCTTAAGGAGGGCCTCTCTGAAGATGTCGGAGTAGTCGTAGCGGAGAATCGTTAGAGGGACATCAAGGTATTCACATATCCTTTTGGCGTTCTCTATGGCTTCTCTTGCCATAAAGCCATGGTCAATCATTACGGCCTCAAGTTCAATGCCGTATTTTTCTTTTGTGAGATAGAGTGCTACAGTGCTGTCTTTCCCCCCTGAAAAGGCTACTATGGCTTTGTTGACCTTGCCCATAAGTTCTTCAAGCTCGGCACTTATTTTTTTCCTTATCTGGTTTATGTGTCAAATAATGCAGACACTCCTTGCATAGAGGTTTTCCATTCACTATTTTTATCTTTGCGGTTCTCTCGTCGTGTATGCAGAGTGAGCATTTGAGCATGTTTTTCACCTAGCTGAGATTACGGGCTCTCTTCAAGGTCGATTTTATCCCTCTTTACTATTGGTGCAACATCCCTTCCGATTCTCCTTGCGCTGAAAAGTATAAGTGGATCCATGGTTTTATAAATTGTTAGCTGGCAGCCGCTTATCCTCACGTCTATGTACTTTTTAGCCTCCATCGTCGCCTTGAGGTATTCCCTTATGCTTTCAGCCTTTTCAAACTCTAAGCCCGCTTTTCTCAAGTGTTCTTCATTGAGCTCATGTATTGTTAGGGGTTGTAGCATCATCTCATCCACACCGAGGGAAGCTGCAAGCTCCGCTATTTTTGGAATGTCTTCATCGTTTATACCAGGCATGAAGATAGTCCTGACTATGGAACGGACGGAGTCATCAGCTCCAACTATTTTGAGAGCATTTACAACATTATCAAAGGTGTTGGTATTGGTTATTATCTTATGCTTTTCCTTGCTCGCTGCATCGAGACTTATCATTACAAGATCAAAGTCAAGCTTTTCCCAGAGTTCCTCGGTTAAGAGAGAGCCGTTTGTTTGTAAGTCTAGCCTTGCATTGGGAAACCTTTTGCGGAGCATTCTGTTGACCCCAACTATTCTCGGGCTTATGAGGGGTTCCCCATATTGGGAGATGGTAATTGCATAGGGATTTTCCCACCCATAATATCCTGGCTTTGGGGCTTTTCCTAGCTTTAAAGCTACGTTGGAGTAGCAAAAGATGCAGTCGTGATTGCAAGCAGGGGTGAGCTCGTAAGAAGGATGATGCACGGGATTCTCTATGCTCAAATCTAAGCCTTGGCATCCCTGACAGTGAGTTGGGGGGATTAAATCATTCACGAGCTTTTTTAATAATCTGGCCTCTTTATTTTCCAGGATTTTTGGTTCTACACCCATTTTTCTCGCAAATTCTTCCCAGTTGTATTTCATTTTCTCACCGAGAAAAGCTTATAGAAAAGCATTAAAAAGTTGACGTTTTTGATCTTCTGGCGGTTCAATGAAAATAACTATGAAAAGAAAGGTTCTCCTTGAGGAAATACCAAAGGTTGTTAGGGAGCTTATCAGCAAATATTGGAGCCCATTAAAAAGCATAAACATTGAAGAAGACAAGAAGGGTTGCTAAACTGCTTGGGCAACTTATGATTAACTATTTTTTAAAAACCCTGATATCTAAAACCACATGCCATACTCCCGGGGCGTAGCGTTTGATTATTCTGCTCTCCAAGAGCTCGGCCCCATAGTTGTATTCCTTTGCCGTTTCTTGGAAGGTTCTAAAAGGTTCTTCCGGCATCAGCCTTTCAGGAACTGTGTTGTGGTAGTGAATTATTGCTCCATCCTTGGCTATTTCAAGGGCTTTGGGAATGAACTTGGGAGTCTTCACCACATAGCCCATTAGGATTCTATCGGCTATGTTTTCTCCCTTGAACTCGCGGTTGTCAATGTTGTAAGCGGCCATTCTGTCCTGCACTTTGTTAAGTTCAATGTTCTCCACTAAAAATCTGAACGTGTAGGGGCTCTTTTCGATCGCTATAACCTTTGCTTTGCAGTGCTTCGCTATAGGCAGGCTTAGATGTCCTATACCAGCAAACATATCGACCACGAGCTCATTGGGCTTTGCTATGCTTGCCATTCTAACCCTTTCCTTAACATTTGCCGGGGAGAACATTACTTTGGAGGCATCGAGCTTGTAGAAGACACCGTTTTCCTTGTGGATCGTTATCGGGTCACTCCCATAAATTATCTCGTAGTTGGTTTCTCTGAATTCTCCTCCAATTCTTCCCTTTCTTAAGACAGTTTTCACGCCTAAAACCTCTGCATAAACCTTTGCAATTTCCTTCTTATACGGCAAAAGCTCTTCCCTGAGGGGGAGTATCAAAACATCCCCTAATTGGGCCCAGTGTTTGGGGAGAAGGCTAACTAACTCGGGGGAAAGAATGTTGCTTAGTATCTCTCTTATGCGCGGTTTTATTAACTGAGTTCTCCTTGTCATCGAAGGAAATTTGCTGAAGGGTTTATATTGTTTTCCTTGTTTTAATTAGTGGCATTGCTTAACCTCTCAAATTCAGATATAATTCGGTCATTTCGGCGAAAAACGATAGAAAAAGCTTAAAAAGGAGTATTCCCCATAATCATCTGAGAACCTCACTGGAGGTAGAGTTTAACAATGGATGATGAATCGTCGAGTAGTTTTTGGTTGAGCAAAATTTTGAAATCAAAGAAGAGAGAAAGCGTCATTGAACAGAAAATAACGGATGATGCCTATAGGGATTTAAGGGCTCTTTTAATGAGGGCTAAACCTGATGTAATTGGAGATAGAGTTATTCTTAAGCTCCCCAACGGGACAGTTGAACTAAGTAGGGATAGACTTAAAGTTGTTGCCAATAGTAAGGAACATGCAGAAAAGATCCTTAGAAACCTTCATCACTATTCAATGCCGCCCGGTTTATGGCCCGCTTATGGGTTGAGCTACTCGATAAAGAAAGGCTCTCTTTTGAAGACAAGAAGTTGATTTTTCTTTTTCCTAAAATATTTTAAACCTTAAAGTGCTATTTTGATTAGCGGATGATGGGCCTTGCCCAGTCTGAGTCGATGATGACGTCGGTATTAGCTGACGCGTTAAACAAGGTCCTTTAAAATTTAGGGGGAGCTTGAATGAATGAAATGCTGGAGTTTTATGCAAGCGAAGCGATGACATGCCCCAGAAGGATATACTTCCGTCTTAAGGGTTATAAAGAAAAATGGCCCGATTTTGTGAGAGTCAGACTTGAACAGGGAATTAACACCCATAATGTTCTTGGTGATATCCTCAAACGCAGGTTTGGGTTTGAGCTTGAGAAACATATTATTCTCAAATCTCCCCGTCTCGGTCTTGAGATCCACGGTAGGATAGATGCTTATAAAAACTATCCAATTGAAATTAAAGGGAAGACATCTCTTCCTAGGATTCCACATGATTATCATCTGGCCCAGTTAAACATTTATCTGCGTTGGGCGGAAAGTGAATATGGCTACTTGTATTATGTCAGACTTCACGAGAGGCCAAAGAAAGTTTTGGATGGCATAGACTTCTCTAAATTTCCTGTAGTAAAAGGGAAAAACTTCAAGGCCTTTGAGATTCCGTATGATGAGAAGCTTTTTAAAGACACTGTTAAGCAATTCTATGTAATAAAGAAACACTATGAAAGGGAAGTAGCTCCGAAAGGATGGAATGACTACACCTGCAGGTTCTGCCCTTATTATTATATATGTTCTGGAAATGGGTCTAGGGTTTAGCTTTCCATTTGAGGTCTTCCTCTATCACAGGTTCTATGAGATCCCTATTGTACAAGTCGGCTATTATTGCCCTTATAGGGACTTGGTTTAGAGCTAGTGTTTGGGGAGTTATTTTGGCATCAAAACTTTTTGCCAAGAAGTAACTGAGTTCGCTAGCACTTCGTGGTGTTTTTAGAAGTTCAAGTATCCTTGATTCTCCAGCTTCAACACGTTTAAGATTGAATTCCAGCAAATTGAGGGCCTTCTCTCCCTTCACTCTTCTGCCATGGGAAGGTATGAGAAGTACACCTTCTTCTGTATAATTCATCAATCGTTTTATAGATTCTTTGAAGAGGTTTGGTTCTATTAAGTATGGAAGACCCACACTCTCTATAACTCTTTCACCAAAGAAGCTGTCTCCAGCATAGAGCACAGCATTTTCTTCATCTAGAAAGCCAGTCATTCCTGGGGAGTGACCAGGTAGTTCAAGTGTCCTAAGTCCAAAAAGCTCATCACTCCAGTCAAAAACAGCATGAACTCTAACCTCATTAGGGAACTGGTATACTAAAAACCCCTTAGGGGCCTTTGATCCAAAAGTTAGTAGTTCTCTATTAAGTGGGGTTTCAGCTATTGAGAATTCGTATCGATGGATGAAGAGAGGTTTATCGAGTTTGGGGGCAATGGCAATATGATCTGCGTGGGCGTGAGTGGCAAGCATATAGTTAATCTCTAACCCAATCTTTCTAAGCTCCCTTCTAAGTTCTTTATGTCTCTTACTCCCGTTTCCAGGATCGATTATTACGGTTTTTTCTCCGGTTTTTATCATGGTGGATGGACTTCCAGGATATAAGTATAAGTTCTCACCTAACTTTTCGAGAGCCATATTAATCACCAAAAAGAAATGGGCTTTTTTGTTAATAAGTTTTCAGTCCTTCGATTTCTTCAACCAGCTTTTTAAAATACTCATAAAACTCGCTCTGTTTTAGGTAATCCAAGGCGTTCCAAAATTCTTCTAATCCTTTAAATCCAGCCTTTTCGTATTCCCAAGCTTGGAGAACCGTCTCCAGTTTGTCTGCAAACTTCACCAACTTCCCTTCAATACTTTCTTCTTCTTCGTAATCTCGGAAAAGTTCAAAATACTCTACCTTCTCAGCTCCCAAGATATCTATCATTGCCTTCTTCTCTGCTTTTTTCTTATCAACATATATTTGGGTATCGAGGGGGAGATCGGTTATCCTTGCTTCTGCGAGATCATGAAGAATTGCTATTTTAAGAGCTCTCTCCACATTAATGTTTATCCCTTTCTTTCTAAGCTCATCTGCCAAGAATAGGGTTATCAATGCCACACGAAAAGCATGATCGGCAACGCTTTCTGGTTTGGGAATCCCTCTAAGCAACCAACCCATTCGAGGGAGTTTTTTAAGTTTTCCTCCCTCTAGAAAGATTTCTAACATTCTTATTCCTCCGTTACGTATAGGGATCTATTCGTCTCAATGGCCTTTGCAATGATCCCATCTCCAATGAATCTTCCATATACTTTGACAACATCACCTTGGCCGATATGAGGGATTCCAGAAAATTCGATCTTAAGACCATTCATATGAAAAGTCGTTCTGTAACTCGGTAGCTCCATGGGGAGGAACTCTACAGTAACTTTGTCTTCTACAATACCTTCTATCATGACATTCCTCCCTCGAAATTCTCCCCTTTTTAATTCATCAATGCTGAGGATATAATAATAGTTGTGACCGAACTTGAGCCTTTTAGGCATCTCCCCATCACCCTTATAATGTAATAATCATGAAGATAATTTGGTGGTGAGATATGATAAAGGTTGCGATTATAGGTGCTGAGAATGTTGGGAAGTCTACTCTAATGAATGCTCTTCTTGGAGAGAAAATTTCGGAAACCATGCCAGTCCCTGGAACAACCAAAAGAGTCATTAAAAAGGTTTTTGGAACAGTTAAAATACCAAAGACAATGAAAAATCCTTTTGGGGGAGCAGATGAGCTGGTTTTAATCGATACGGCTGGATTATATGATCCCCAACACGAACTAAGGGGGAAGGTTTTAAGTGAGGGGAAGTTCAAAGAGCTTATAGAGGAGATTGTATCTGCTGATGTAGTGATACACATGATAGATGCTCAATATGGCCTTCATAGGGGAATGGAAAAGCTTCATCATATCCTTAAATTCAGATATGAAAAACCGATAATAGTGGTTGTCAACAAGATAGATCTCATACCGAAAGAAAAAGTTGACGAACTTAGGGAAATTATTGAAAAAAGGTTAGAGCAGAGGCCAGTAATGCTTTCTTTAGTGACCTTTGAGGGGTTCAACGATCTCTTGAGAGCCTTGGTATATTATGCCCAGTATGCCAAGAATAAGTCTTAGCTACTTTTAGGATTCCCTTAATGTTTAGAATTTCATTCAGAAGAGCATAATCATTCGCAAGGTCTTCTGCAAGTTCTTTGGGAATGCCATTTTTAACTAGACTTTTTTTGAATTTTCTCTTGCCTTTATTGATCGCTCTTTTCATTCCAGCAAATTGCCATAACATTTTGGGTAGAATCCACATTAATCGCAGGAAAGATAGAAGGAGGGGGAAAATCATCAAAGCTCCTCCTCAAATTCTTCCTCCTCGATCTCTATCTCTCTCTTCTTTTTCTTTCCGAGGTTTTGGAGTTCTTTAAGGCCCTCAATTTTACCCATCTTTTCTTTCATAAAGGCGCCCACAAGGGTCTTTATAATGTTCATGCTTTCCATGTACTCTTTAGTGAGCTCAAAGGCCTTGTCTGGATCCATTCCAGCTCCAACAAGCTCTTTATAAAAGCTTGCTACATTTTTTCCGAATTTTTCGGCCTTTTCTGGATCATATACATCGTTTAGGAGTTCCTTTATGGGGCCGAAAATTGAGTCCATTATTTTTGGCAGGTGCTCTGAGACTGCACTGAGGATTTCACTGACTTCTTCTGCATCTTCTTCGCCTCCTTTCTTCCTTTGGTATGCGTTAAGCATGTCTTCAAGCATTTCAATTTTCCTTTCAATTAATTTCATATCTTCCTCGCTCTTTGCTTCTCTGAGTTCTCTTGTGAGCTCTTTAATTGTTTCTTCGATGAATTTTTTTGCTCCACCCTCACTTTCCATAGCTTTTTCAATTTTCTTTTTTATTTCATTTCCAAATTTTTCATCAAATTCCATTTCAATCACCTCAATAATTATTCTGTTTGGTCAAACTTAATTGGGATTCCGATCAAATCAAACCACTTATTGAGCACTTCTTTCTTAAGGGCATAAGTATTTCCTCTCTCTCCTTTAGCTTCCTCGACAATGTTGAGCTCAATCAAGTGGTGGAGTTTCTCTCTAACAGTATTTCTTGATGCTTTCCCTCTTCTTTTCTTTAATTCTTGGGCTATCTGGCTTATATTGGCACTTTTTAGATCAAAAAGAATCTTCACAATTTCTCTTGCAATGGGGTCATGTCGTAGTTGGGGGACGACTACATCTATTCCTAGTCCTCCGTATTGAGCGTATATGTTTATTAGGCGGAGATAGTTCTCAGCCAGACTAGAAACTAGTTCAAAACTCTTCATAAGTTCATTAAGGGCTTTCCTTAAGGTTTTGACCTCTTCTGAGAGCTTCTCCACATCTTGGTCTTCTGGCATCCTCATCCCACTACTATCTATTATTGCTCAAACCATATAGGGTTTCTGATTAGAAATGATCAGTAATCAGAGGAACATAATTTATTAGAGTAAATTATCTTATATTCAGTTCAATTTTTGACATAATAAAACTTTCGTTCGTTATTTTGGATTAGGCATGATGAATTGGAGGATTTCCGACTAGTTGGCAGATAATTGAGGTGTCGTCCCAAAATATCCTCTCTGGATCTCTTTGAGATAAGTGAACTACCCCGTCCTGAAGGGTGGGGTTTTGTGAGAGTTCATTCAGCATCCCGTTGCCGGTAGCCTCACTCTCACTGGCCGGTTCACACGGCCACTACCGGCTATCTCTCCAACGAGGGAATCGCCGGCTACTTTTCAAATTATTGAAGCACT
>Ga0180300_10000630_pt1 | contig 15740 bp, 14 predicted proteins | sample GuaBasSediGuay15_FD_121798 | JGI IMG/M metagenome (GOLD analysis project Ga0180300, IMG submission 121798) | Subseafloor sediment microbial communities from Guaymas Basin, Gulf of California, Mexico - Guay15, Core 4569-2, 21-24 cm | ecosystem: Environmental > Aquatic > Marine > Hydrothermal... | reverse complement strand
GTTAGGAAGGAAGCCGAGGAGATCGCCAGAGCGAAACGGTTTGACTACATCATTGCCGATGGCCCCCCAGGGATCGGCTGTCCGGCAATTGCAGCAATCGGTGGTGTTGATCTCGCTCTCGTTGTTACCGAACCCACTATCACCGCTATTCACGATCTGAAACGGGTTCTTACCCTGATCAGACATTTCGGCATCCGAGCCGCAGTGGTGATCAACAAGTATGATCTTGATCAGAAGAATGGTAAGGAGATTGAAGAATTCTGTGAGAGAGAGAACATCGAGGTAATGAGCAGGATACCTTTCGATCCCGTATTTCCAAGGTCAATTGTTGAAGGAAGACCAGCAGTTGAACTTTCTACTACCAACGGTATAGCTGAGATCTTTAAATCATTATGGTGGCTTATTGAGCAGAGGTTATGATTACCAAAGACAGTAGTGTTGAAGAGGTGATCACCCGATTTCCTGATGCGGTCGCAATCTTTATCAAGCACGGTCTGCCCTGTCTGGTCTGTGGTGAACCATTCTGGGGAACGATCGAGGAGCTGGCTCGAAAATATGGTGTTGATGTTGACTTGTTAATAGCAGAATTGAATAAACTGGGAGATGGGGAATAGAACAATCTATGGCCCGGTTCCATCCCGACGGTTAGGCTATTCACTCGGGATCGATCCCATACCCTACAAGACCTGCTCCTTCGACTGCATCTATTGCCAACTGGGTAGGACAACCAAAAAAACCATCAGGAGGCGTGAGTATATTCCAACATCAAAAGTGATCGGAGAATTGGAAGAGATCCTGGCCCGAGAATCAACCATCGATTATATTACTTTTTCCGGTTCGGGGGAACCAACACTCAATTCTCAGATCGGGAGAATGATTCGGGCGGTGAAATACATCACCTCAATTCCAGTTGCAGTTATCACCAATGGCTCCCTTCTTACCTTGCGGTCGGTGCGAGAAGAACTGCGGATAGCCGATCTCGTTATTCCCTCTCTCGATGCCGGTAGGGAACAGACATTTCAAAAGATCAATCGCCCCCATGCCAGGATCGGCCTTAAGAATGTTATCGATGGGTTGATCCAATTCCGTGATGTCTACCCGGGGAGGATACATCTTGAGATTATGCTGGTGAGGGATGTTAATGATACTGAAGAGGAGATCGATCGAATCAAGGAGCTGACGGAAGATTTGAAGCCCGATCTTATTGAGCTTAACACCGTCTACCGCCCACCTCAAGAGATAGCTGTTCGTCCGGTAAGTAAAAGGCGACTTACTCAAATTAGGCAGAAGCTGGGCGCCAAGTGTAAGATCGTTGCTCCGTTTCGGAGAAGGGGAAGGGCCTATCGGGAGGATATTAACGAACTAATTAGGGAGATACTAAAAAGGAGGCCAGCTACCATCGAAGATATTGCCAAGACATCAGGACTTAATCCGAGTATGGTAATCAAATACATCGATCAACTTATAAAATTAGGAGAGATTAGGATTGTCAGATTCCGCGCCACCCGATACTATGCAATCGATTGAGTATTTCAATCGACGTGCCCTCGAATACGACCTATGGTATGAACGAAATCAGAGGCTCTTTCTAACCGAGGTAACATTCTTAAGGAGTAAATTTGTGATCGCATCGCCATCACTTGAAGTCGGCTGTGGTAGTGGAAGATTTATCGCAACACTTAAGATCGATGTGGGCATCGATCCCGCTATTGAGCTGCTTAAGCTGGCTAAAAAAAGGGGGATGGTAATATGTGGGAAGGGGGAGGAGCTTCCTTTTCCAAGCCACCATTTTCGCTCTCTATTTCTGATAACCACGATCGAATTTGTTTCCAATCCTACTGCTGTTTTAAGAGAGGCCTCTCGAGTGCTTAGAGATAGAGGATACATTGGCATTGGTTTTATTGAACGAGGAAGTCGATTGAGTCAGAGGTATATGGAAAAGGGAGGATTCTACCAATATAGTAATTTTTATTCTAAGGAAGAACTGGAGGCAATCCTGAAAAGGGTCGGTTTCCCTACCGTCTATTATTGTCCCTCTCCGATCCCCGGTTTTTCTCTGATTTCTGGGTGGAAAGCCGATAACGCTTGATCCAACGCCAGAGGGTTACCCTTGAGATCCCCAAGGCCTGAGCGGTTTTCTTCCTATTGCCACGATATTTTTTTAGTGTCTCGACAATGAGTTCCTTCTCAAGTTCGGCAATGGTCTTGGTCTTGACCAAAAAGGAAACCCTTTGAGATGTGATCTCGTCGGGGAGGTGCTCGAGCTTTATCACATTCCCCTGGCAGTGAATGAAGGCATGCTCAATGGCGTGCTCCAATTGACGGACATTTCCCGGCCAATCGTAGTCAATCAGGATGTCCATCGCATCGGGGGATACCTTGGTTACGTGTTTCCCCATTTTCCGGTTGAAACGATCTATGAAGTGATCGATCAAAAGTGGAATATCACCGGATCGTTCTTTTAACGGCGGGAGGGAGATAGTGACAACATTCAGACGGTAATAGAGATCCTGTCGGAATTTACCTTCCTCTACCAACTTAGCGAGGTCCCGGTTTGTGGCCGCGATGATACGGACATCAACCTTTTTGGTTTTGGTTCCACCGAGGGGCTCAAATTCGCACTCTTCAAGCACCCTTAGGAGCTTGGCCTGAATCGAGAGAGGCATATCACCGACCTCATCGAGGAATATTGTTCCACCATTAGCCAATTCAAAACGGCCTGGTTTATCTCTAACCGCACCGGTGAATGCCCCTTTCTTATAGCCAAAGAGTTCCGATTCCAGAAGTGACTCCGGTAGTGCTGCGCAGGAGACCTTAACGAATGGTTTATCCTTCCTTAGTGAATTGAAGTGAATGGCTTGAGCGACGAGATCCTTACCCGTTCCGGTCTCACCCAGGATCAGAACCGTAGCATCGGTGATGCTTACAGTCCTGATCAACTCATAGACTCGTTGCATTTTAGGGTCCTTGCCGATAATGTTGCCGAAGCTGAATTTCTCCTTAAGGGCATCGCTCAATCTCCTTAATGTTGAAAGGTCACGGAATGTCTCTACCCCCCCAATTACCTCACCCTCCTCATCAATGAGCAGTGCGGTAGAGACACTGATGGGAATGGGTCGGCCGTCCTTTGTGAATATCTCCATCTCAAAATTGAGGACCATCTCGCCGGTCTCGATCGTGCGACGCAGTGGACAGTTACCGCGACAGGTCTCACTTCGAAAGATCTCATGACAGGGACGCCCAATTGCCTCTTCTCGGGTATATCCAGTAATGCGAGCTGCCGCGGGATTGAAATTGGTTATGATCCAGTCGGTATTAATGGTAAAGACACCATCGGCGATCGAATTCAGTATTGCTGAGAGTTCGCCCTTCTCCTTTCTTAATTCTCTTTCCAGATGGTAGAGGCGGCTCAATCCCACGATAACGATCACAATCCGATCAGATAGAGGGAGGGAGTTGATCAGAAAGGGTTTTCTAATTCCGGATTTGGTTCGAATGGCAACTCTGATATTGCTACAGGGCTCCCTTTTCTCAATTGGACAGATCCCCTGAGTGTGTTCTATATCAAAGGTTTCATGCCATCCTTTCCCTAAGATTTCGGCCTCGGTAAAGCCAGTCAGCATCACCGCCTCTTTTGAAAATTTTATAATCTTGCCATCCTTATCAATTTGAACAATTGCGCTACTAACATGCTCAAACATTTTTAGAAGACGGTGAAGATGAGATTGAGGATGGTGCCAATGGTGAGGGCGGTTATAATCATGATGAGGGCGGATCGGCACATATCACGGATACCCAACTCCCTTAAAAGAATTGTGAATGTAGCAGCACAGGGAAAATACATGGTGAGAACAACACTGGCAACGATCAACTGGGATTCGGATAATCCCAGAGGGGAGAGCATTCCCACCGCGACATCCTTTCTTAAAAAGCCGATAATCAGTGCTGCAACTGCTTCGGGAGGAAGGCCCAAAAGGCCGGTGATGAGAGGAGCCAAGATGGTTCCGAGGAAGGAGATCACTCCCGAGACATAAAGGATATTGACGATGATGACCCCGATCAGGACCCATGGTACCGCCTCAAAGAGAAAACTGATTATCCTCATCTCCACCTTGGTGAGAATCGCCTTAAGATAGGGGAGGCGATAAGGAGGGATCTCTACGAAGATCTCCGGACTCTCGCCCCGGATAAGGGTTTTTAGCAGTATCCCTAGAATTAGCCAAACAACGAATAAGGAGAAGAAGACGAAAAATAAGGCCTTGGGGCCATAGCGTCCAACCAGGCCAAATATCATAGCAATCTGTGCCATACAGGGCACGGCGATGGCCATCATGGTTGCCGCAATAAAGCGTTCCCTTCTCGTTTCAAGCACTCTGGTAGCGAGAGCCCCCGGGACATTACAGCCGAGACCCAGAAGCATCGGGACGATCGCGAGACCATGGATTCCGAACCGGTGCATAATAGTATCGACCAATACCCCTAATCTGGGTAGATAACCAGAGTCCTCGAGAATGGAGAGGACAAGATAGAAAGCAAATACATATGGAAGAACCATGGCGATTGGAACATAAAGGCCGGTGGTGAGGAGCCCCAAGGATTCGACGAAATCTATCCTTCCCTCAATCAACTTACCGATGAGGATATCATGGAAGATAGAGGGACCGATCGAGCGGGATAAAGAGGAGATAAGCGGGGCCCAAAGATTCTCAAATATCGGATCGAAAAGATAGCTGATCAATCCCTCCCCAATCCTCCTGATGATAAAAAAGATCAGAAGCAGAATGAGAATAGCGATGGGAATCCCAGTTAATGGATGGATGGTTGCATCACCAAGCCTTTCCAGAAAGGTATGGTGGCGGTGCCTAACCTTCTGGACCTTGGTGACAATTTCTCCGATCTTTCCCCATCGTTCATCTTTTTCATACTCAAAATCGCTCACCTTTGCTTCCGGAATTCTCTTTACCAGTTCCCTGATCCCCTCTCCGGTAATACCGCAGGTGGATACAACCGGGATGCCAAGGATCAGTTCCAATCGATTCTTATCGATCTCGATTCCGATGTGGCCAGCCTCATCCCAGAGGTTGAGGACGATAATCATCGGCCTTTTCAGTTTTATCAATTGGAGGGCAAGGTTAAGATTCCTCTCCAAGTTTGTGGCATCAATGATGTCGATCAGGATCCCCTCGGTCTCGGTTATCATCTTTACGGCAACTTCCTCTGCCTTGGAGGTGGGATCTAAGGAATATGTCCCCGGAACATCGATGATCTCAATCTTCTCATCACCAAGGTGCATATAACCCTTGGTATATTCTACCGTGGTGCCGGGATAATTAGAAGCGATGACATAGACACCCGTCAATCGCGAGAAGATAACGCTTTTACCTACATTGGGATTACCGACCAGAAGGATCTTCCTCATCCCACTGGCCTGATCAGAATTCGGTGTGCCATGCCATAGCCAATGGCAACCCGGGTATTGCCTACCTGGACGATCACCGGCCCCCCCATGAGTTGGGAGGAGATCTTTTTTATCTTTACTCCAATTCGAATTCCCAGGGATTCCAGCTTTCGCATCATTCCCCTCCCCCCTGATATCCCCATCACGATCCCTTCATCACCCGGCTTTAATTCCGTAAGGGTCATCATCTCTTCTGCTGACAATCCTTGCAGATACCGGTAATGATCGTGAGCTGTCTCTTGGGTTGAAAACTGACTTCTGGTGGTAGGACGATCTGATTTTTCAGCTCGATCTCGATGATCTTTCCACAGTGTTCACAATAAAGATGAATCTCATGGTCATGACTATATTCATAATGGGCGTGGGTTTCATTGAAATTGGTGCGGTGGATCAGTCCTAAATTGAAGAGGAGGTTGATCGTCCGATAGACGGTGGAGAGATTGCATCTAACGCCCCGTTTTATCAGGATCTTGTGCAGATCACGGGCCGATAGATGGTCCTTGGTATTCTCCAGAAAGATCTGGATGATCTCCCGGCGGGTTCGAGTGAGGCGATAGCCCATCTTTTTGAGCACCTCGATCATGATGCAAATCTTTTGCAATTTTAATGGATGGTAGAAATCTGTCAATGGGTAAAACTTGACAGTAGTGGGCGGTTGGGTACAATTAAGTATTAGGAGGTGATTATGTCTCATAAGGTTGGATTGGCCCTCCTCATCTTTACGGTAGCTCTTACGGCTGGCGAACTCACTCAATATATCGCTTTTTCTCCTGCTGATCTTGCCATCACCCAGAGCGATGGTTACACAATCGTCCAGTATGGTCGAAACCCCAATTATGATGACATCCCCGGCCATCCTTCTCTGCCGATGGTGCCACTCTATGTGGTTATTCCACCACACGCCACGGTAACCAGTTTTGAGATCGTGGCGATGGATGAGGAGGTTCTGCCCGGAAGGCATCTAATTATGCCGGTGCAACCCAGCATTCCCTTCCTGCCTGGGGTTAGTGCGCCCTTCCACAGCCCTGATCCCGAGATTTATGAGATGGATCGGATCTGGCCAGAAAGGGCTGTTGATTATCGGTTTACCGGGACCAAGGGTGGCTATCGGATTGGGGTCTTTCGCCTCTTCCCGGTTCGGTATCTGCCCAGGGAAGGGAAACTCTTCTTCTGCAAGGCCTTAACGATCAGAATCGAATATCAGGACCATGCTGTCGTTCCCCTTCGTCAGACGAGAAATCAGATCAGATTCCATGCCAGCGACTTGGCAACTATGGTCAACAACCCTCAGGACCTCACCGCTTTTGCACCTCCGCTTAGGATTACCGGACACCGGGGCTCCCGATTCCTCCCGCCCGGAACCTATGAGCATGTAATTCTCACTCCCACCGTCTATAAAGACACCTTCCAGATCCTGGCCGACTGGCGAACAAAACAGGGTATCCCATCCCGGGTCTTCTGTATCGAGTCGACCAGCGTCTATCCTGGGAAGGATGTCGCTGAGAAGATGAGGAATTTCCTCCAGGATGCCGACACAACCTGGGGACTGATCTTTGCCTTTATTGCCCGTGTCGATTCCCATACGAATCTTCCGAACCGGCAGTATCGCCGCTGCTGGGGTCAGTATTCTATCTCACTTTACTGGGATTCTCTCCCCTGCGACCTCTACTACTCCGACCTCTTCCGAGGAAACCCGCCCAACCCTTCCATCCATTACGACTGGAATGGAAACAAGAATCACCGATATGGTGAAGTGGCCGATACCATCGACTACTTCTCCGATATCTACGTTGGGATGGTGGTACTTGACAATGCCAATCAGGCATCACGATTCCTAAGAAAGCTTTTAACCCAGGAGTCCGATCCCGACACCCTCTTCTTTGCCAAAGCACTCCTGGTAAACGGCGTCTCCTTCTCCGATAGCTTCCTCAACAAGATCTACAATGTATTACCCCGACCACCATGGGTTGCCGATAAGATGTATTATTCCGGTGCTGGCAACGAACGTCCCTCCGCTACCAAGTTCCGTGACTCAGTCAATGCTGGTTATGGATATTCCGCAATCATCGGTCATGGCACTGAGACATCGATGTCGATTGGAACCACCTACGGTCTCAGCTATGTGGGCCAGCAGACCAACTATGATAGATTGAACACCATCATTGCCGTCTGCTGTAATCCCGGCGCTTTCCATCGCGCTTCGCAGTGTCTGGCCGAATCGATGTCGGTAGCCAAAGGCGGCTTCATCAATGTGATGATGAATTCGCGTTATGGCTGGGTCAGGGTTGCTGAGCACTACAACGAGTTGTTCTTCTACAAATTCCTACCCGAAAACGGTAATCAGTGTTCAGCCTATGTCTATGTAGGTCAGGCATTTGCCCGGGTAAAAGACCATCTCATCTACCGTTACCCCAAGCCAGGACAGAGCGAGAGTAATGCCTGGAAGTACGAGAGTTTCGAGAAGAACCTCTTCGGCGATCCAGCCAATATGCTCCCGAATTGGTCCCCGGTTCTGACGATGGATGTTGATCATCCTACCCAGATAACCACAGGACAGCAAAGCTTCACAGTAACGGTATCCGATAATACCTATGCTCCAGTAGAGGATGCCCTGGTCTGCGTTATGAAAGAGGGAGAGGTTTACGACTACGGTCTCACCAATTCCAGTGGTCAGATCACCTTCCAGATCAACCCTCAGACCCCTGGCACGATGTATGTCACTGTGACGGAGAGAAATCATCTCCGTTACGAAGGGACAGTCACGGTAACTGGCCCAGGAGCATCAGAAGAAAGAAGGGAAAGACCCACTGTCTTCGCCTTAGGTCACGGTCGACCCAACCCATTTGCCCTCACCACGGCAATTCCTTTCCAGCTTCCCAAACCGGTAGTTGTAACCCTCACAATCTATGATATTGATGGAAGAGAGGTAAGAAGATTGGTGGACGGAATAAAGGAAGCCGGTTTCTATACCGTTAATTGGGATGGGAAAGACGGTCGTGGAAAACCAGTCCCCTCAGGTGTCTATTTCTACCGGCTCGAAACCGACGGTTACACCGCTACCAGGCGAATTGTAAGGATAAGGTAATTACTCTCTAAAAGGTGGGGGCGCCTGAGGCGCCCCCACTCAATCCTTATTCTACCTTAACCTCAATCTCTTTTGGTCGAGCTGATTCAGGTTTAGGGATGGTGATACTCAGAACGCCATCTTTATATTTTGCCTCCACCTTTTCCGGCTCCACTTCGGTCGGAAGCTCGATCGATCTTAAGAACCGTCCGTAGCAGCGTTCCACTCGATAGTACCTCTTATCTTTCTCTTCTTTCTCCTTCTTCCGCTCACCAGAGATAGTAAGGACATTATCTTCCAGCTTCACCCTGATATCTTCCTTCTTAAGTCCGGGTAATTCCGCCTTCACCTCAATGTGACCATCGGTCTCAACAACATCAATCGCTGGAGCCCAAAATTCTTCCATCGGCTCAGGCCAGTTTTCAAAGAAGCGATCAAATAAGCGATCAAAAGAGGTTCTCAAATCCACCAGCTCCTTAAAAGGTTCCCATCGTTTCAGATAACCACCGGCCATGCTCTCACCCCCTTTCAAAGAGTTTGCCATTATATTAGACAAGGTAAGGGTTTAACGGTTTAGCCTGGGAGAAGTGAACCAGAGTCCAGTTACCCGGTGGTTAGGATCTTCTTGGCGGAAGACGACCCTAATTGTTACTAAATCATTCTCAAACTGACATTTGTAGATGACAGCGATGAATTCTCCTTTGGTGCCAATGCGATCAAATTGGCGTGATTGATACCTTCCGACTCGATTAATAATCTGCTGACGAAGTTGCATGAAGGAATTACTATTTAGAGCACGGCGCATCTGGGCATCAAAATAACGAGAGAATTTCTGATATTTTCCTTCATCGAGTCCGGCAAGCAGAGTATCGACGATCGGGTCGGCGTAACTGAGGACATCCCGAACCTTAGGTCGCTCTCTCGATCCACACCCGACCAAGATGATGAGAAAAAATAATCTTAGCTTCATTCTCGATTATAACATTCCCTCTCCAGCGATCAAGGTATTTGGCTCCATCCTTGACACACAGATTCATCCGTTTATACTCCGGAGAGGAGGTGATATGGAAGAGAAGCGTCCGCCTTTTAATGTTGAGATTGGTGAGAAGGAATCCGAAGGAATCTACTCTAATTTTGTACTGATTGCCCATTCCCCATCAGAATTCATTCTCGATTTCGCTCGGATCCTTCCCGGAGTGAAAAAGGCCAAGGTGTTTGCTCGAATCGTGATGACTCCTCAGCATGCAATGCTTCTTAAGAACGCCTTGGATGAGAATATCAAACGCTACGAGGACCGCTTTGGAAAGATAAAGATCGTTGGTAAACCTGAGACGAGCGTTGGTTTCCAACCCGAGACTAAATAGACTTCTGCAGCGGAAGGAGATCAAAGAACTGGTTGATGTCCCATTACCTAAGGGTTCGAGGATCTATCTGGTTGGTGGATACATCCGAGATTTCCTCTTAAGACGCAAATCCCATGATATCGATCTCGCCATAGAGGGTGATTTCGATCAGATCTTTTCAAGGTTTAAGAAAAGAATCTCGGGAAAGGTAGTCAACTATGCCACCTTTCAGACCGGAACGATTGTAACCGATCGACTTCGACTCGATTTTGCTCGAACCAGGAAGGAGTCCTATCCTACCCCAGGAGCTCTTCCCAAGGTTGTCCCTGCCGATATCTACGAAGATCTGAGGCGGAGGGATTTCACCATTAATGCCATGGCGGTTCGACTCAAACCTCCACCATTAACCTTTATCGATCCTTACAACGGATATCAAGATCTAAAGCGGGGGTGGATCCGTATCCTCCATGAAGAGAGCTTCCGTGACGACCCTACTCGGATCTTTCGGGCCTATCGCTATGCTCGGAGGTTCTCATTTGCGATTGAACCCGAGACAAAGTCACTGATCAAGAGAGACCTCCATTTCATTACTCGTCTGACCCCTGAGAGGATCATAAATGAACTCGATCTTATCGCTGAAGAGAAAGAGTGGTATAGAATCATTAGAGATCTGAAGAATATCAGTATCTACCGACTTATTGCCGATCGACCACTAATAAGAAGAGGAAGAGGAGTGACCGAACGGAAGTTGTTCCTACATGCCCATTTAAAACTTAATATCCTTGAAAACGGTCCAATAACTGTCTCCCAACTCAAATCGGCCAAGGAGATAAAGAGAGTGGAGCGGATTGTAGCCGAGTTGAAGCGAATAAAGAAACGCAGTGCATGCTATCGGACGCTCAGCCGATTAGAGCCAACGACAATTGAGATGATAAAGGAACTCTACCCGGAGTTGAAAACGAAGATTCGGCAGTTCAAAAGGGATGTGTTACTTAAACCACTGATTACCGGCTCCGACCTTCTGAATTTAGGACTTAAACCATCCCCACTCTTCCGTCGGATCCTGGATCGAATTCGAGTGCTACAGGTCGACCGTAAGATTCGATCAAAAAAAGAAGCGATGCAGCTGATCGGACAATGGATCTCCTCTTAAGTATTCTTCCGATTCTATTTGCAATCACCATCCATGAGTACGCCCATGCCTATGTTGCCTACCGGCTTGGTGATCCCACCGCATACCTGGCCGGCAGATTGACCTTAAACCCACTCCGACATATCGATCCTATTGGCGCACTTGTCTTCCTCATCACCCGGTTCGGATGGGCCAAACCGGTGCCGGTTGATCATAGTCGCTTGGGAAAGTATGGGATGAGGTGGGTGAGTCTGGCCGGTCCGGTGTCGAATTTTATCGTCGGGATCCTTTCCGCGATCGTGGTTCGTTTCATACCGTATGCCCCGCCTTTTACGATCCTTTCTCGGATTTTCCTCCTCTCATTTCTACTCAACATCACCTTCGGTCTCTTCAATCTCATCCCGATCCCCCCATTGGATGGCTCTCACATCTTAGAATCCTATCTCCCCTATTATTATCGGCTCCAGTATCGGAGATGGGCGGTATATGGACCGATTCTTCTGATCATGATCATCGTCTTTGACCGGATGACCGGCCTCGGTATCCTCTGGGGATGGATTGGACCGATTCTGAACCTGCTTTCGCAGCTAATCATCGGCCATAGTATCTTTTATTGGTGAGGTGATCATGAAGAGGGTTGGCTGTATTATCCTGGTGGTCATCCTATGTCTCCTTTTGGGAGGCTACCTTCTGATCAGAAGTTATCTGAATGAGGCACGTCTTACCTCATTCACCAAGGATTTTCTCACCCGATCATTCCAGAGACCTTGTGAGGTCAAGCGGGTATCACTCCGATTTGGACTGGGGATCAGAATCAGTATTGATGATATCAGAGTTCCGAAGTTGCTGGAGGTTGAAAATGTCTCTTTGAGGCTTTCGCTACTTCCCCTTCTCTTGAGAAAGATTGTCATCAATAAGACTGAGATCAACAAACCGAGGATGGAGATTGTAAGGCGTGCTGATGGGAGTATGAATCTTCCTCCCCTGCCAACCGGAAAGGTAGAGGGGGAGGGCTTTCTGATTGACCTGAGAGAGGTTTCGATCCGTGATGGGATCCTTGGTCTGAGTGATGAGAAGGCAAGGCGAACGGTTCTGATTCAGAATCTTGATCAGGATCTTCATGGGACGAACGAAGGGTTCACACTTTCCGGAAGTGGGAGAGTTCTCTATAAAGAGGAGAAGTTGAAAGAACCACTGAGCGTAAAGTTTGCCAATCAACTCAGGGTGGACACGGTGAGCAAATCTGTTTTTGTCTCAGACACCAAGATTTCCATTGGAAATGCTGATCTCCTCCTGAGCGGGGATCTCTCACCCAATCGACTCAATCTCACCCTAAATGGTCGCCGCCTCGAGGTGGGAGAGCTGGTTCGGTTGATACCAAGCGAGAAGCGGAGAGGATTTGATCTGGACGGAAATATCGACTTCGATCTTGAGGTGAAGGGCAAACCTAAGAACCCCCACCTCAGGTTTGCTGCCGCCGGGCAATCGATTAAGCTGAAAGGGATGGCGATTCCGGAGCTCGCAGAGATCGATCTTGATGTGAATGGAACCGAGGAGAGGGTGGACATCAGGAATCTAACGATAAGGAGGAGGAGTTCCAGGTTCAACATCACTGGCGCTTATTTCGTGAAGAGAGGAACGTTTGATATCAAAGGTTCGGGAAAGGTTTTCGGTCCTGATCTTGAACCACTACTGAGCGGAATGAGAGGAACAATCGATCTGAAGATGGATGTTTCTGGAACTGCCCAGAAGCCTGTCTATGAGATAGATGTCAGGATGAGTGATGGTGCCTATCAGGAGCTTTCCAACATCGATTTGGCTGCTAAACTGAGGCCAGACACCGCAAAGATCTCTCGCCTCTCCTTCCGGATGAAGAGATCCGACTTCAACCTTTCTGGCCGAGTAGTCAACTTCAAATCACCCACCGCAAACCTCTCATTAAGGTCTAAGTTCATCGATCTCGACGGACTCCAGTCTAAGAAAAAAGGAGAAACAAAACAGCCACTTCCCAAGATTAATGGTCGACTCAGTTTTCAGATCGACCACCTCAAGGTCCAGAATAATGATCTCTATCGGGTAAAAGGAGCGGCCCGTTATCAGAATGAGAGGTTAAAGATTGAGCAGGTATCATTCCGCGCCTATGATGGTTCCGGTCAGGGTAAAGGAGAAATCAGGCTGAGTGAGCGACCGCCTTTCAATTTTGAGGTCCGGGCTCGCGATCTTAGTGCCCAGAAACTCTTCCGCCGCCTCTTCGGCATCGATAATATTTCCGGTAGATTTCGGGCCCGAATCAAAAGCGATGGGATTGGGTTCGATACTGATGACATAAAGAGGAATCTCAACTGCGATGGCTATGTCTCGCTAATAAATGGAGAGTTTCGAAACTTTGGCTTTACTAATAAGCTCCTCGAATGGCTAAAAATCACTGAAGGGGGGAGGTTCAAATATAAGGATATCAATGCCACCATCAAAATCAGAAAAGGGAGGGTGAGATTCGATGATGTCCTGGTTCAGACGAGAAGCGCGGACTATCTCCTGTTTGGAACGCTCGGTTTTGATGGACGGATAGATTACCGGATCACCGTCACCTTCGATCAAAGAACATCAAAACGGTTGAAACGACTCCATGCCGACTGGATCTTCTATACCGATTCGAAGGGGAGGATAATCGTCGATATCTTTGCCAAGGGGACCTTGGATCACCCCAGATTCTCACTCGATAAGAAGAGGATAAGGGAGCGGCTTAGGAAGAAGGTCAAAAAGAACTGGGACCGGCAGAAGAAGGAGATTATAAAGAAGATTAAGGGCCTTTTTGGCTAAAGAGCCCTTCTTTGAAAATCAAAATCCCGCCCAGGATTACATAAAAGTAGAAGGTGAACATCCGGTAGATGAGGACAAAGATGCCGAGGAGATATTTGGGACAGATGGCGGCAAAGAAGATGAGACCACCGGCCTCGGCTACTCCAGTTGCCCCCGGGGTGGGCACATAGAGGAGGATCGTCCTCAATAGTAGCTGAATACCCATGGCCCGGAGATAGACCCGGCTGATCCCGAATGAGGCAAGGGTGAGGGGGGAGACGAGGAGAAGGAAGAAGAGGAAGATGTTGGCGGTGAGGAAGGCGAGGAGAAAATAGCCAATATTTTTACGATTAAAATAGATCCGAATACCACTCCGGAATTCACGTGCCTCTTTGAGCAGAAAACCGACCGCTTTCTTGAGACGGGGAAATCTCTTTCTTAAACGAATCAGGAGAGCTCGGAGTGTTCTTGGTTTGAAGACGGCAAGATAGACCAGAAATAGTAATAGGCCAAGGAGGATGCCAAAATATATTACCAGAGGAGAGAAGGCCCAGTGGGAGGTCATCCCCAGCCTTAAGGCAATGACCGGGGCCAGGATCAGAGCGGTCAGGTTGGGGATTGCGGAGCGGTAGAAGAGGATGGCTCCGGCCCGTCCTGGTCTCAATCCCAGACCGCGGAAGATCCAGACCTGGTAAGGAAAGGTCCCGGCCTGAAATGGGGTCACTGCCCCAGCAAAGTAACCCAAAAGGATTATCCTTACCGCCTGTGAAATCGATACCTTCGGGTTTGAGGTCAAGGATAGGATATGGATGGTGAGGCTATCGAAGAAGAGAGCAATGAGGGTGGTAAGGATGAGATAGAGGAGGAAGACGAGTCGGATATGGGCCAGGGCCTCAAGTGTTCTCCGTTCAAAGGTGAGGAAGAAGATGATGAGGAAGACCAGGACTAAGATTGAGATCGAGTATCTCAGACCAGAATACCTTCTCATCCGCAATTTTATCTCTTTCTGAGTAAAGATCAAGATCCGCTTGACTTGCTTACAAGAGTGATTAGAATTAAATATAGGTTAACATGATCGTTCTTGCAATATTTCTACTCTCCTCACCAGGTGATTCGGTCGGCTGGACCAGGTATGATCTGCAAAGAGACGGTGGTCAGACCGGCTGGCAGGTCTGGTTTGATGGTTCGTGTGTCCATGTTGATTTTATGAGATCACATGAACCTGGCCACTCTGATTGCTGCTGTGCCTATAACTTCTGGAAGAACTACTGGTTTGGTGATGCCGATGTCACTCCAGGCTACTCTGGTTCTGTCACCCTTGGGGTGAAGCCTTCCAATAATGCAGCAGTCTGTATCTACCACCATCGCGCCTCAGGTGATATCTACCGGACCTGGGTCTCGATTGATGAGGGTCAGGGCTATTACAATTTCACCTACTATAAGGTTCTGCCTCAGTGCACGACAGAGTTCATCGGGCCAAGAATTTCAATCGATAATAAGGGAAATTTTCATATCACGCTCCACACCTATGGACCCTGTAGCTATTACACCCGCTGTCCCAGCGGTAGTCTCCCCGGAACCGATCCTATCCTCATCGACTCTCTAATGAATCTCTCAACCGGCGTCTTTGCCGACCGGTTTAACACTCCAGGTAAGGTCATCATCTACTGGACGAGATGGACTGGTGAAGGTAGTGGTGGTCATGCCCAGCATGCTCAGGATGTCTGCTATATGATCTCGACCGATTACGGTAATAGCTGGGGGCCAAAGGTCAACCTCACCCAATATCAATCTTCCGACACAATGCGGGCCTTTTGTCAGGTTAAAGCGATCTTCGATCAGAACGGTGATCCCCATATCGTCTTTCCGGTTAATTATTTTCTCAATCAGACGGCGTATTATAAGTCCTGGATCATCCACTGGTCTCCCAATACCGGATTTAAC
>Ga0180300_10000629_pt1 | contig 15742 bp, 21 predicted proteins | sample GuaBasSediGuay15_FD_121798 | JGI IMG/M metagenome (GOLD analysis project Ga0180300, IMG submission 121798) | Subseafloor sediment microbial communities from Guaymas Basin, Gulf of California, Mexico - Guay15, Core 4569-2, 21-24 cm | ecosystem: Environmental > Aquatic > Marine > Hydrothermal... | reverse complement strand
TTTAACCACCAGATAATCTTAATCTTCTAGTGCTATCATTAACGAATTTTAAACTTTATACCAAAAAATAGGAAAAAACTTAAATATTAGGAAACATCCTTTTGGCTATGCTTAGGAAGATATTGCTTGGAGAAGACGAAATGCCAGAGAATTGGTACAACATACTACCCGACTTGCCTAAACCTCTCCCACCGCCCATTGACCCCTCAACCCAAGAACCTGCTAAACCAGAGGATTTGATGCAAATATTTGCAAAAGAACTTGTGAGGCAGGAGATGAGCGGTGAAAGGTGGATAAAAATTCCTGATGAAGTTAGAGAAATTTACACGCTTTGGAGACCAACACCCTTGTTTAGGGCTGTTAGATTAGAAAAGATGCTTAAAACCCCAGCCAAAATTTACTACAAGTTTGAGTCGATGAGTCCTGCTGGTAGCCACAAACCAAACACTGCTGTGGCTCAAGCTTATTACAATATGGTGGAGGGTGTAGAGAATTTAACAACCGAAACTGGGGCTGGACAATGGGGTTCGGCTTTAGCCTTTTCTGGAGCGATGTTTGGCATCAACACCACAATTTACATGGTTAGAATTAGTTATGACCAAAAACCATTCAGAAAGACGTTAATGCAGTTATGGGGGGCTAAAGTGTTTCCAAGTCCAAGCAACAACACGAAATTTGGGGCTGGGATACTGGCAAAAGATCCTGACAATCCTGGAAGCTTGGGAATAGCGATAAGTGAGGCAATAGAGGATGCAGTAACCCATGAGAACACAAAGTATACGTTGGGTAGCGTATTAAACCATGTTTTGTTACATCAAACTATTATAGGACTTGAAGCTAAAAAACAGTTGGAGAAAGTTGATGACTATCCTGACAAGGTTATTGGTTGTATTGGTGGAGGGAGTAGTTTTTCAGGGTTGTTTTGGCCCTTTTACTACGATGTAGTAACAAAAAAAGCTCCAAAAGATGTTGAATTTATTGCTGTTGAACCATCAGCCTGTCCAAGTGTTACTAAAGGGGCGTACATGTACGACCACGGAGATTCAGCAAGGATGACGCCACTACTAAAAATGCATACCCTCGGACACGACTTCGTGCCACCTCCAATCCATGCTGGAGGGTTAAGATACCACGGGATGGCTCCAACTTTGTGTTTGCTTGCCAATGAAGGCATTATTAAAGCTAGAGCCTACAACCAGCTTGAGGTTTTTGAAGCAGCGTCGATGTTTACAAAAGCAGAGGGGCATCTACCAGCTCCTGAGCCATCGCATGCCATTAAAGCTGTGATAAATGAGGCCATAAAGTGTAGAGAGAGCGGAGAAGAGAGAACACTGCTGTTTCTGCTGTGTGGGCATGGTCACTTCGACATGAAAGCTTATGAGGATTACTTGGACGGAAGAATGGTTGCTTATGAGTATCCAAGTGAGGAGGTTAAAAAGGCTCAGGAAAGAATAAGTGAACTTTATCCATGGATAACGAACCTCTAATTTTTAAGTTTTTTAACTTTTTGACGGTTTGTATTTAAAAATACAAATCAAGGATATTGGTATCACTTATTTAAAGTATGGCAACTTTGTTACGTCTTTATAGAGATCTAACAACTACAATTTTGTTTTTAACTCTTGAACTAAAAGTTATAAACTTCGGTCTTTATTTTTTATAACAAAACTTCGAAAGTTTTAATTGTATCAATAAGCAATTGCCTATTATGGCCATAACCCCAATGGAAATTTACAAACTTTTACCAAAAACAAATTGCAAGAAGTGTGGAGAACAAACTTGTATGAGCTTTGCGTTCAAGCTTGTCAACAGAGAGAGAAAACTTGAAGAGTGTACACCTTTGTTTGAAGAGGAAAAGTATGTTAGACAGAAGAACAAGCTAATTGAATATTTAAAACCATTGGAAGAAGCTACGGAAACGGGATTAATCGTTAAAGAGGAGTTGTGCGTTGGTTGTAGTAATTGTGTAGTCGTTTGCCCAGTTCACGTTGAAAAAGACCCTTACGGTTGTGGGTCTGGTTTAGCTCCCAAAACAGACAAGTTGATTTTAAAAGTTGAAAATGGCGTAGTTCATGTGGTAGATATGGACATGTGTAGGAGATATGGAAAAGACAGGGTTTTATGTGTTGTTTGTAGAGAGAACTGTCCAACAGATGCTATAAGTTTTCTGGAGGGGTAATATGGTTGACTACTATACATGTACAGGTTGTTCATGTTTGTGTGATGACATCGAGGTTGAGTTAGATGGTGAGAACGTAAAAATTGTTAAAACTGCATGTAGGAGAGGTTCTAACATATTTTTGGAATATAAGGAGAACAGGGCTGAACCGATAATTGACGGAAAGAAAGTTGAGTTTGAGGAGGCAATTAAAAAAGGCCAAGAGTTAATGGAAAATTCAGAAAACTTCGCAATCTATGGGATGGATACAATTCCTGTTGAAGCTCAAAAAATTGCAATAGAAATTGCTGAGAGTAAAGAGGCGTATATTGACAACAGCTCAACATACTGTTTGGGTGATTTGGTTGAAATGGTTTTGAAAAATGAATTACCAACTGCAACATTTGAGGATGTCAAAGATTACGCATATGTCATATTTTACTGGGGTGTTGACCCCCATAACAGCTTACCGAGGCACATGTCTAGATATACTTACTATCCTAGGGGTAAGAAAAGGCAGAGGGGGTATGAGGAGGATAGATACTTGGTAGTTGCTGATGTAAGAAAAAGCCATACAGCAATGCTTGTAGCAAAGAATGCTAGATTTATTCAAGTTGATGATGACTTAAAGCTTGTTGATGCTTTCATTAAAGTTATTGACAAGCAGATGCCTGAAAAGTATGCAGATGATGCTGTTAGGGTGATTAGAGAAATGCAGAAAGCTGATTTCAACGTCATAATGGGTGGTTTGGGATTAAGATATGGATTGAAGGGTAACTATGAGAAATTTAAAGAGATGATGAACAAAATGAATGAGGTGGCGAAGGTTTACTTTATTCCTGCTGGTTGCCATGCGAACATGAGGGGGTTTAACGAGACGCTTTTTGAGAAAACTGGCTTTATTAACAAGTATAGCTTTAAGGATAAGGAATCATCATTGGATTATGCTTTTTTTGAGCTGTTAAAAAATGATAAAGTTGATACTGCTTTGGTTATAGGCTCAGATCCCGTAAATTCATTACCATTCGAAGTTTCAAAAAAGTTGGCTAAAATAAACACAATTGTTGTTGATCCAAGAAATTCATTCACAGCCAAGATTGCAAAAGTAGTAATACCTTCAGCGATTTCAGGGGTTGAGCAGGGAGGAACGATGATTAGGAGTGATGGTGTTAGAGTTAAGGTTAACGGTCTGTTTGAGAGGGAAATCAACGACGTTTATGTGTTAGAAAGGCTAAAGGAAGTGATAGCATGATGCGTTTTACAAAATTTTTGAAGATTGAGGTGGAAGTTGTTGTTGCAAGAAATGCACTTATCCCAGATAACAAATCGAGCAAAGAATATTTAGAAAATGCGGCAGTTGCTTTCCTACAAGAGGAATTTGCCAAGGCGAATGGTTTTAAGGAGAATGATGTTATTAGGATTACTTCAAGAGGTAAATCAGTAAATCTAAAGGTTAAGATTTCAGATGCTGCTCCTAAAAAAGGAATTTTAATTCCAAACGGAATTTACGCAAGTTATCTAACAAATTTTGATGGCTTTAAGAGATTTAATGCAGATATTGAGTTGGTTGATGAAGAGATAACAAGGCCAGAGGATATCCTTGAGGAACTGAAGGGTTAGTTGTAGTTTGTCATCAGTGTTGGGATAGTTTAACTTTTTTATCTTTTTAATCATTCAAACTTATTTGGGACTATTCGGATTCAGATTCTGAATTGATCATCTCCTTTGGAATCGGTATGACTATCGCCTTACCACCAATGTATGACTTATGAATGGTCACAATTCCATTTCTTTTGGAATACAACACCTTGCGGATGTTTACGTACTTATCCAACTCCGTCGGTGGGATATATAGCCTAACAACCTCTCCAGATACATCGATAACATCTGCTAGTCCATCGATTAGTAACAATATCAGATCGTCAACACTCAACTCAACGAGTCTCATGGTATCTTAACAACAATCAAATCATTATCCTTCCACTCTTTTGGGATTGCTATTGTATTCATCTTCCTACCACCTTTTTTAAACTTCACGTTATCTACAACTTCTCTTGGTTTAACCATTAATATTACTTTCTCACCATCTATTTCAATCTCTATTACACCATCTTTCAGAAGCTTTGCCAAGTCGTGTATGGATAGCAAACCAATTTTCATGTTTTTGAATGCATTTCACATTATTAAAACAATGTGATGCAATATCTAAGTAATCTTTAAATATCTTTCAAAACTTCGCTTCACTTAGATACCATGGCGTTCAAACACATAGTTAGGATTGCTGATGCAGATTTAGATGGTAAAAAGAATGTAATGTTCGCTCTAACCGGAGTTAAGGGAATTGGCTTAAGAATGGCTAAGTCCGTAACAAACTACTTGAACATAGATCCAAGGGCAAAGCTTGGAGAGTTGGATGATGAAACAATTGAAAAACTCAAAAAGTTTGTTGAAGAGGAAATTGAGAGTTTACCCGCTTGGATGTTGAACAGGAGAAAAGATCCGCACACCGGAGAGAACCTACATCTGGTAAGCAAAGACATAGATTTTGCAAGGATGGTTGATGTGGAGAGATTAATCAGAATGAAGGCTTATAGAGGCATTAGACATGCAAGGGGTAAGAAAGTCAGGGGGCAGAGAACAAGGACAACAGGTAGAAAAGGAAGAACAGTTGGTGTTATAAGGAGAAAGAAGTAAGAGGTGAATTAAATGGGAGATCCTAAAAGGCACAGAAAGAAATACGTTTCTCCGACCCATCCTTGGGATAAAGCAAGGCTTGAAAAAGAGATGCAGGTTGTAATAAAGTATGGATTGAGGAACAAAAGGGAGGTCTGGAGATTTCAGAACATCTTAAGAAAGTATAGAAGGGTTGCTAGAGATTTACTAGCTAAAATAAATCTTCCGGGTAGAGAAGGAGAACTGGCAAAGGTTAAAGCTATGACCGTTATAAAGAAGCTCACAAGGATGGGTGTGTTAGATGAAAATGCAACTTTAGACGACATCCTAAACTTGAATGTGGAGGATTTTTTGGAGAGAAGATTGCAAACAATGGTTTATAGGCAGGGATTGGCTAATACAATCAAACAAGCAAGGCAGATGGTCATCCATTGACACATAGCTGTTGATGGTAGAAGAGTTACTGTTCCAAGTTACATTGTGAATAGAGATGAGGAGAGCAAGATTTCGTATTATGTAAATTCTCCATTTGCAAAAGCTAAGGAGGCTTGATTATGGCAGAAAAGAAGAAGGGTAAGTGGGGTATAGCCCATATATTTTCATCCTATAACAACACAATTATCACAATAACTGACATCACAGGATGCGAGACGATTGTAAGGATAAGCGGTGGAATGATTGTTAAAGCAGATAGAGATGAAGGAAACCCATATACAGCGATGCAAGCAGCAATAAGAGCTGCTGAAATTGCTAAGGATAAGGGAATTGAAGGAGTTCACATCAAAGTTAGGGCTCCTGGTGGCAACAAACACACAACTCCTGGACCGGGAGCACAAGCAGCAATAAGAGCTTTGGCAAGGGCTGGATTAAAAATTGGGAGAATAGAGGACGTCACACCAATACCACATGATGGTACAAGACCCCCAGGCGGTAAGAGGGGTAGAAGGATTTAATTGGGATAGCTATGAAAATTGAAGTGATTGAAGAGTATGAATTTGACATTAAATTTATTCTTCACAATGTTCCAGTAGCCTTTGCCAATTCCTTTAGGAGGGCTATGAAGAGCCTTGTGCCAGTAATGGCAGTAGATTATATTGATGTTTATTTAAATTCCTCATACTTGTTCGATGAAAATTTAGCCCACAGAATTGGGTTAATACCAATAAAAACGGATCTCAGCAGATTTAACATGCAAGATGAGTGTGTTTGTGAAGGGGAAGGATGTCCAAACTGCCAAGTTTCATTTAGGCTTAACGTTGAAGGACCAAAAATGGTTTACTCTGGCGATTTTATTTCAGATGATGAAGAGATAAGACCTGTTTTTGATAACATACCAGTTGTTGAACTTTTTAAAGGACAACAACTCATGATTGAAGCGGTTGCGAGATTGGGCATAGGAAAAGAACATTCGAAGTTTCAGCCCGTTTCCATCTGCGCATACAGGATAATCCCCGAAATTGAGATAAAAGGGAATTGTAACAATTGTAATGTTTGTGTTGAAGCTTGTCCAAGAGATATCCTTGAAAATAAAAACAGCAGGATTATTGTAAAGGATGTTTTGAACTGTTCGTTGTGTATGGAGTGTGTTAAGAAGTGTGAAGAGGATGCGATAGAAGTCATTGAGACAGATAATTATTTGTTTATGGTTGAAGGAATCGGACAGCTTTCTGTGAGGGAAGTAATGGTTAAGGCATTAGAAATCCTCAAAAGTAAAGCAGAAGAGATGAACAAGATAATTGAAGGTTTAATTTAGGTAAACTTTTTTAATTATTAGTCGTTAAGTGAATCATGATGAGTTTGAGAGAATCGTTTATTAATTTGCTTGAATCTTTTGACTATTCAGACAGTGTTGAGGAAAGAATAAGGCTTTTGAGAAGTGCTATTGGCAGGCTTTCCAACATATTCTATGGAACTGAAAATGAAGACATCTACGCTGACCAAGTTAGAAGGATAAAATTAAGGCTTAATGAGTTGAGAGGCAAACTTGGAGAGTTTGATGAAAAGACTGAGTTTCAGTATTGGAAAGAATTAATGGACACTCTTGAAGAGCTAAGAGATGGTGTAGAAAGGATAGCGGTTAAGGAAGGAATAATCGAGAAGTAATTTCATTTTAATTTATAGTAGGTCTTTTTTAAAAGTATGGCATCTTCTTCTAAATTTGGGCTTTCGCAAATGAGGACACCATCTACATTGTAATCAATCAAAGCTTGAAGCAACTCTACATACCTCATGTCCGAATCTCTTAAATTCAGATGATTCTTTTCTCCCTTAAGCCCATACTCTATTCCGCTCAGATGAATGTGCATATCTTTTATTACTTCTTTTCCAACACCTTCAATCTTCTCAAGTATTGAGCAAAATTCTTCGTAGCTGTTGTAGATTCTGTATCTTGCATGGATGTGACTGAAATCAACACATGGCAGTACGTTATCGAACTCCGTTGATAACTTAATAACTTCATTCAAATCTCCAAATTGTGTTGGTTTCCCTGTAGTTTCAGGCCTCAATGTAATTTTTATTTCATTTTCATCCAAAAACTCAATTACTTTTTTGATTCCAAGTTTAATTCTTGCATAGGTTTTTTCCTTTGATGACTTCATGTAGTACCCTGCATGGAAAACAACACTTTTTGCATCAAAAAAGCTTCCAATTTTACAAGAATCAATTATTCTTTTAATGCTCTCTTCAAATTTCTTTTCATCAACAGCATTTAAATTGATGTAGTATGGGGCGTGGACTGTAAGCTTTATGTTAAGGCTCTCAGCAATTTTTCCAACTTCCTTTGCTGTTTTTACACCCATCTTAACCCCTCTAACGAATTGAATCTCCATTGCATCCAGGTCAAGCTCTCGAATAGCTTTAACACCGTCGATTGTTGATCTCCCCTTTGAAGAATGCGGAACACCAGCTACGCCAAATAACATAAAATAAAAAAGAGAAAAGTCAATAAAAAACTATTTCCTATAAACTTCTCCCAAATCCAACTGGATTCTTTCACTAATCAAATCAGTAATTTCCCCCAAAACATTCAAAAGTCTGTTGTATGCTTCTAAGAAATTGACTACACTCTCCCTTGTGTTTAATTTTGACTGTATTTCTGTCAATTCCCCTAAAATTTGCTGATCAAACTCTCCAGAAAGTTGTTTTGTTACAAAACTCTGCTGTTTCTGCTGAAATTCTGCTAACAATTCCTGAGCAATCTGATCCTCTTTTAACTTACTTTCAACTTCCAAAAACTCCTTATATTCGTCCAATTCAAGAATTGCATCAGCAAGAGCCAATGCTTTTTCTTTTACCAAATCTTCTACCATTTTTTTAACCACCTATCCTATTTCCTCCCACTTTTATCTACAAATATTTTAACTTTTCTGTCATTAGCTTTCTTCTAAAAAATTTAAATTAGAAATGGATTACATTAAATGTGGCTAAAATTTGGATTTCAAGATTTGATCCTGAACTTGTTAGTATTTTCAAAAGATTGTTTGTGGGAATTGGTGTGAAGACGATTGGCTATTTAACGATAACAGCGGGAATTTTTCTTGCTATTAAGAATAAAAATTTGGCTTTTCAAATCGTTCTTGTTGGTTTATTTTTGGTTATTGTTGGATGGGTAATGATAATCAGGGCTTTGAGGCAGGCGAAAGGTAAAAAGTAAAGATAATTAAAAGATACCTTTGCAAAACCTTAACATCTCAAAAAATTTAAAAAATGTTTTTAAAAACATCATTGTAATAAGAACAAATGGACATAAAGGAGCAAATCAAACAGTTGGAGGAAGAAATCAAAAACACACCATACAACAAAGCTACTGAACACCACATAGGTAGGCTAAAAGCTAAATTGGCAAAATTGAGGGATGAGCTTGAAAGTCAGAAAGCCAAGACAAGAAGACAAGTCTTTTCAATAAAGAAGGAGGGAGATGCTACTATTGTGTTGGTTGGATATCCTTCAGTTGGAAAATCAACTTTACTCAATGCATTAACAGATGCTAAGAGTGAGGTTGCTGACTACGATTTTACAACACTAAAGCCCATTCCAGGAATGCTTGAATACAAAGGGGCTAAAATTCAGATTATAGATGTTCCTGGACTTGTAGAAGGGGCAGCAAAGGGTAGGGGGAGAGGTAAGGAGGTTATTTCTGCAGTAAGAAATGCCGACATGGTTTTGATTATTACAGATGTCTTCAATGTTGATAAACTGGACGTTATTAAAAAAGAGCTTTATGAGGGTGGTATAAGGTTAAATCAAAGACCACCTGAAGTTATAATCAAAAAGAAAGATAGAGGTGGAATAAAAATAACTTCCACAACCCCCTTATCTTTAGATGAGAAAACGATTGTTGGAATACTCAGAGAATATAGAATCCACAATGCAGATGTGTTGATTAGAGAAGACATAACGATAGATAGGCTAATAGATGCAATACTGGCTAATAGGGTTTACATTCCAGCAATTTATGTTGTTAATAAGATTGATTTGTACAACGTAAAATTAGATGAGGCAATACCAATCTCTGCTGAAAAGAAGATTAATCTGGACAAATTGGTTGATGAGATTTACAACAAACTGGAATTTATAAGAGTTTACCTAAAACCGCCGGGTAGTAAAGTGGAGGAAGAACCCATGATTTTGAGAAAAGGAGCGAGAATAGAAGATATTTGTAGGAAATTACATAGGGACATGCTGAGGAACTTCAGGTATGCAAAGGTGTGGGGAAAGTCTGTTAAGTTCGATGGACAGAGGGTTGGTTTAGAGCATGTTGTTGAGGATGGTGATATTGTAACAATATACGCTTAATTTTTGCATAATTTTGATGAACTACTCCCTATCAAAAAATGTTTTAAATTAACCCCTTAATTCTAACCTCATGTTTAAAAGGGCAACAAAAGATTTCATAAACATTGATCCACTGCAAACAGGTGGAAAGCTTACAGAGGAGGCAAGAGAAGCTTTATTAGAGTGGGGAGATGGATATAGTGTTTGCGATTTCTGCCAAGGAAGACTTGATGAGATAAAAACCCCTCCTATCTTCGATTTCGTTCATGATCACTTACCAAAATTTTTGGGAAGTGATGTGGCGAGGGTAACAAATGGGGCGAGGGAGGGGAAATTCATTGTAATACATAGTTTGGCTTTAAAGGCTAAACCAAATACATACATAATCTTAGATGGAAATGCTCACTATTCAAGCTACGTTGCTGCTGAAAGAGCAAATTTAAAGGTTGTTGAAGTTTCAAAAACAGACTATCCCAGTTTTAAAATAGAAGCAGACAAATACGCTGAAGTTATTGAAGAAACAAGAAAGAAAGGTGAAATAGCCTTAGCTTTGCTAACGTATCCAGATGGAAATTATGGCAATTTACCAGATGCTAAAAAAATTGCCAAAATCTGTCATGAATATGATATCCCACTGTTATTAAATGCTGCATATGCTGTTGGAAGAATGCCTATAAAGATGAAGAAGATTGGAGCTGATTTTATTGTTGGTAGTGGCCACAAATCAATGGCTGCAAGCGGCCCCATCGGAGTTTTAGGAATGAAAGAAGAGTATGCTGAATTTGTTTTGAGGAAATCGGAGAGGTATAAAAACAAGGAAATTGAATTATTAGGTTGTACTGCAAGGGGAGCAACAATAATGACCTTAATAGCCTCTTTTCCCCACGTCAAAGAAAGAATAAAGCATTGGAGCGGGGAAGTTGAGAAAGCAAGGTGGTTTTCAAGCAAAATGGAGGAAATGGACATAATACAGTTAGGTGATAAGCCACACAACCATGACCTAATGTTTTTCCATGCTGAGAGTCTATACAACATGTCAAAGAAAACTAAGAAGGGAAGGTTTTTCCTCTATAAAGAATTAAAAGCAAGAAAAATTCACGGTATAAAAGCCGGATTGACTAGATATTTCAAATTGTCAACCTACTTAATTCCAAAGGAAGATTTGAGGTATGTTCTAGATGCTTTTGATGAAATAATAAAAAAGTATTCAGGATAGGATAACAAGCAAAACCCCAAAAAACGATGCCAAAGTACCAACTACTATTTCCAAGGTTAATTTTTCTTTTAATATTCTTGCAAATATTGTTGAGATAACCGGATATGTGGCAGAAATTGGGGCAACTTTAGCAGAGCCTATAAGTCGGATGGCCTCAACAAATGAGTAATTTCCCACAACTAAAACAATCATACTCCCAAACCCAAGCCATTTAATTGCATTTGAATTTATGTGTATTTTACCAAGGCTCAATGCAGACATCAATAAAGCCACAATCAAAAATCTAAATCCCGCTACCGCTTCTGAAGGTAAATAAAGAGTTAAATAATCGAGGAGAAATACGCTTATCGACCAAGAGATTGCTGCAAGTATTGCAAAAACAATTCCATATCCATCTTGCTTCGCCTCACCTTTAGAAATTAAATAAATAGCAATTACAATTAAGATGCTTCCTACAACAATTCCACTACTTATTGCTTTTCCATACATGAAACTCCATAAAGACACAAATAACGGATAGGTTGATGAAATCGGAACTGTTTTTGAAACCCCAGAACGATTTAATGCAGCCAAATAGCAAAGATCGCCAATAAAAAAAGCGAAGATGGCAGAAACAATCAAAACAGCGAGCAGTTCTACATTCAAATTTTTGATTGTTTCGAATAACTTACCATTGAAAGACATTATTACAATAAACCCTAAGGCTGTAAAGGACGTCCTCAATAAATTTCCACTTTTAATATCAGTATAATCCAACCCTTTTTTGTAAACTGCTGCTCCTCCCGCCCAACAAAAGGCTGAGAGTATTGCTAAAGCTTCTCCAATCATGGGAACACTACTGGATTGCAATTACCAATCGGCTTTGCTTTCTTGATTGACTCAAGTAAAAACAGCCTAGCTAAACGGCATGCATCTTCAAGGTTGTTTTTTCTTGCTAAATAACAAGTTAAGGCTGTTGAATAAACACACCCTGTGCCATGAATCTCAAAAGATGAGAATTCAGCCTCAACTGTAAATGTTTTCGAATTCTCCAGATCATAAATTACATCTTTGCCGTTCAAACTTCCACCCGTTATTATTGTCGAACAATTGAATTCTCCAGAGATCTTCTTGGCAGCTTTTTTCGCATCTTCCACGTTTTTTATCTTCTCATTCGCCATTAAAGAAGCTTCATCTACATTTGGTGTGATATAGTTACACACATTTGCCAATATCCTATAAACTCCAACATCTGAAAATTCGTAGCCAACTGAGGCTTTGATTACTGGATCTAAAACCTTTGGAACCTCTAATTTCTCAATTCGTTTAGAAATTGTTTTTGCTGCCTCAACGTTACAAACTAAGCCAATTTTTACCCCAGTAATGTCCAAGTCTTTTATTACTGAAGAGAGTTGCTTGTCAATAATATCAGCATCAACCTCTTCAATTCCGTAGATATTACACGTATTTTGGAAGGTAATAGTTGTTACAACCGATGAGGCGTGAAAACCGATTGTTGAAATAGTCTTAATATCTGCATGTAATCCTGCTCCTCCACAAGTGTCAAAACCCGCTATTGTCAGTATTGATGGATATTTCATGGTGTTAATTTAATAGGTGTTTTAAAATTGTTTTGTTAATGTTTTGTTTGTCAAATCAAAAGTTAGATCAAACAAACTAAAGAAAAACAATTAAATTTCTGAAGTATAATCTCAAAAAATGAGAGATAAAATTCTTTCAACGTTGGAAAATTACGATAAGGATAAGATACACATAGCAACTTTAGGCAGCCATTCGGCTTTGAACATCCTTAAAGGGGCTAAGGATGAAGGTTTTAACACAATCTGCATTTGCAGAGATAAGGAAAGGATAATTTACGAATCCTTTGGTGTTGCAGATGAAATAATCCCCATAAAAGATTATCCCGATTTACTTGAAGAAAGACTTCAAAATAAGCTAATTAGCATGAATGTAATCCTAATCCCACACGGCTCCTTTAACGCTTACATCGGCAGCTTAGAGAAACTAAGAATACCAATTTTTGGAAACAGGGTTTTGATGGAGTGGGAAGTAGATAGAGATAAGCAGAAAGAGTGGTTAGAAAAAGCTGGAGTTAGACTGCCAAAAACGTATTCAAATCCAGAGGAAATTGACGGATTGGCGATCGTGAAGTTTCCGGGGGCAATGGGAGGGAAAGGTTACTTCATAGTTGCGAGCAAAGATGATTTTTATGAAAAGGCTGAGAAGATGATTGAAAGTGGTTTGATTACAAAAAATGAGATAAAAAATGCGTTCATCCAAGAATATGTTTTAGGGGTAAACGTTTACTTCTCCTTCTTCTATTCTTACATACTGAATAGAATTGAATTGATAGCGATAGATAGGCGATATGAATCAACTGTTGATGCCCTCGGCAAAGTTCCAGCAGATATTCAGATTAAGGCAGAAATAATGCCAACTTATACAGTCATTGGCAATTTTCCTATTGTGTTGAGGGAAAGCTTATTGTCTCAAGCCTTAAGGGCTGCAAAGGACATTGTTGAAGTTTCAAAGGAAATAGCGTATCCTGGGATGGTTGGACCATTTTGCATCGAATCAGTCTTTGATGAGAATGCAGAGATGACTATATTCGAAATTTCTGCAAGGATTGTTGCGGGAACGAATGTTGGAATTCCCTCATCACCATACTCTTACATTTTGTGGGGAGAGAACATGTACATGGGGAGAAGGATTGCGAGAGAAGTTAGGCTTGCAATTGAGAAAGATTTGTTGAATGAGGTTGTTTACTAAGAGAAAACCTAAATATCCTTTACATCAATCCAATTTTATGAAAATGGAAAGGTTGATATTGGTCGTTTTAATTTTCATAACTTTGGCATTTTCAGGTTGCATATCTAAACCCGAGCTGAGATATGTAAAAAATAATTGGGGTAGCGTCAACGAAGCTTATACAGAAATCATAACAAAAGCAGGGGTTTATAACCCACTACCCATCCCACTTCCAATAAAAGACATTAAGACTGAAATATTTAAGAATGAGATAAAAATGGGACAAGGTTCTGCAATCAAAGCTGATATAGGAGCAAATACTGTGTCTGATGTTATAATTTCAACAAAAATTAACAATGAGAAAATCGTTGATTGGTGGATTAGCCATGTAAAAAACAACGAAATTACAAATGTTGATGTTAAGGGGGATTTGATAATAGACATCCTTGGGATAACTCAATTTGGTTATCCATTGGACTTCAAAAGCCAGATAAAAACCCAAATTTTGGATGCTATTGGCTTTAAAGAGCCTAAAGGGTTCAGTGGATTTTTTATTGAGGGAATGAGTTCTGAATGGGGGGAAGCTAATAAAGACTATACTGAGATAAAGATTAACGTTAAATTCAAAATTAGTTCACCAATTCGCATAGTTAAATTGAGATATTACATCGAGTTAAATGATATTAAATTGGCAGACGGTGTTGATAGTGTTAATAAAAACATTGAGTCCTCAAGAGACGTTGAATTCAGCATATACATTAACAACAACAAAATACCAAAGTGGTGGGTTAGCCATATAAAAAATGGTGAGAAGAGTGTTGGTAAAGTTGTGATTAAACCAACTATTGAAATTGCTGGAAAAGAGTTGGAAATAGCATTAATTGAGCAACCAATAAGTTTTGAAACAAACATGCTTGGTGATTGAGATGGGGAATGAAATGGAAAAGTTTGATTATGCAAAGGCAGGAGTGGATATAAGAGAAGAAGAGAAAGCAATAAAGGCTTTAATTGGTAAGATTAAGTACATCAGAAAGGGGTTGGGGGAGCCGATTTTAATGGGTCATTATGCAAGTGTTGTTGATGTTGGTATTGGTTTGGCAATCACAACTGATGGTGTTGGAAGCAAGATAATGGTTGCTGAGGCTTTGAACAAATACGATACAATCGGTATAGACTGTGTTGCGATGAATGTAAATGATTTGATTGCAATTGGAGCAGAACCCATAGCAATGGTTGACTACATAGCCATACAAAAACCGGATGAGAAAATCATGGGTGAGATAGCCATTGGATTGGAAAAGGGATGTGAGATAGCAAACATAACGCTGGTTGGAGGTGAGACGGCAACACTGCCTGAAATGATCAACGGTGTTGATCTGGTTGGGACAGCGATAGGTGTTGTCGAGAAAGATAAGATAATAACGGGAGAGAAAATTGAGGTTGGAGATGTTATCGTTGCGATTGAGAGCAGTGGCATCCACAGTAATGGTTTAACTTTAGCAAGGAAGGTTGTTGAGAAAAATGGATTAAGTTACAAAGATGAGTTCGATAAAAATAAAACAATCGGTGAAGAATTGCTTACACCAACGAGGATTTATATTGAAGTTTTAGATGTTATTAAAAATTATGACGTGCATGGTTTAGCCCATATAACTGGAGGGGGAATGCTAAACTTGAAGAGATTGAAGGACGTTTGCTTTAAAATTGACAAACCCCTGAAGCCACAAAGAATCTTTGGGTTTATTCGGGAATTGGGAAATATTGATGAAGATGAGATGTATAGAACATTTAACATGGGAATGGGATTCATGATTGTTTTGCCAGAGAGTGAAGCTAAGAAAATTGGAATTGGAAAGATTGTTGGACACGTTGAGGAAGGGAGTGGGGTTTACGTTAAAGATTTGAGAATTGATCTATAAAAATGACTAATCAAAAATAGCTAAAATTCAATTTCAAAATTGGGCACATCAAAGAAGAAAAATAAATGATATATTCTCTAAATTAGTTTATCAAAATCATGAAAAAACTTGGATTAATCTCAATTGTAGCTGTCGTAATATTTTTGGCATTAACCTATAACTACTTCCAACTCCTTGCTCCGTTCAGTGGAAAATTGTGGAAATTCTCTGAAAAAAAGTTGTAAAAAAATCCTTACGGCAAGGCTGAGGTTT
>Ga0180300_10000628_pt1 | contig 15743 bp, 14 predicted proteins | sample GuaBasSediGuay15_FD_121798 | JGI IMG/M metagenome (GOLD analysis project Ga0180300, IMG submission 121798) | Subseafloor sediment microbial communities from Guaymas Basin, Gulf of California, Mexico - Guay15, Core 4569-2, 21-24 cm | ecosystem: Environmental > Aquatic > Marine > Hydrothermal... | reverse complement strand
GGCAATAGAAATAAGAGAGGAGATAACCGGCGGTTTCACCGGCATGGTAAATCTCATAACATTTCTGAAACTTGAAACGGAAAACTATGGCGATGTGAGAGAAGCCGCCAGGTTGTATATGATAACCAGAGATTCGGACATAAAGGACGAGTTAAATGACGTAATCAACAAGTACGAAAATGAGGTCTCGATAAAACTTGAGGTGGATGGCGGAGAGGAAGACCTCGGAGCAGGAATATGGGGCTATGGAAGCAAATATGAGATGCCGGTTGCATATCCTGAGGGAGAAATTATGCACGTAAAAATATCATCAGGTGAGGTGTTCTTCACGGAGGATCTCTATCTTCCAGAGGTCACATTATAGGTGAAAAAATGTTTGGGGAGAAGGGTTATGTGGGAATAATTCTGGTGGCTTTTATAATTGCAGCCACTGCCATCCTCGTGGTAGGTTACACCGTGTTTCATAACCAGCAGATAGAGCTTGTGCACAATGAATTCATGATAATAAAATCCAAAGTGGACCTTGACAATGCGAGATATTTTCTAAATGATTCCGCCAGATTTGCTGCGGAGTGGGCAGCCCTGTATCTTGGAGGGAACGGATTCGGTTACGGGATGTGGTCTCCGGGAAATGTACCTTCGGAGGATTATGTCAAGACAAAATTGAGGGACGAAATAGATACAAAGATGGGAATTTATCAGGCACTTCTTGAAGGAGAGAGTAATATCAGAATACAGTTCTTCTCAACCAGCTATTATGATATACAGGATGATTATTATGAGGTGAAAACAAATCCAAAGGTGAAAGTGAAACTTAACAGACCGGATTTTGAACTGAGTTCGGAATATGAGTTCCATAAAAAAATAGATATGAAGTACCTTCTCGCCTACAAGAAGGTGAAAAAGTTTGTACAGACCCTATCCCTCCCGGACAGCGATACGTGCAGTATGATATTCTGCAAGGATTGTAACTGGATAGAAAGTGTATGCCTCCATAGCTATATGAGCAAAATAAATTCTCATCTCGCAAGTCATGGATTTACAGAGGATGGCGTGACAGTTTCTGCTGCAGTGATACCCGGTACATTGAATTACGACTATTCTCAAGACTGCATAAATACAGGAAATACCTGTTGCACAGGGTGCTGGAAGACATGCACAGACCCTTACGGCATCCCATATCCATGCTGGGACCCATGCTGCGTCACTGACCCGGAAAAGAGGGCCGACGGGTTGATAGAAGGCAAGGACGTCAAAATACTCATAAAGGCAAGAGATACTGTTAACCAGATTCTCACAAAATCCGGATATACGAACCCTGAATTTTCAGTGGTCTACCATTACTACTTCTAATATTTTTATACTATTTTGAACGAAATAATAACCGGTGATAACCTGAAAAAGGGTCTTGCTTTCAGCGCACTGGTGGGTATAATACTCGCTCTGATAGTCCTCGTGGTTATAATAATATTTCTGGGTCTGGTAAAGTTTTCCGATATCGAACAGGCGATAAACACAGTCAAAGATCCGTCCAAATGGGAGGTTGTTTCAAATCTACTCTTCAAATAGTGTATATTATGTTTAAAGGAACGTCACTGACCATAAACTCTTTGGTCCTTATACTCTTAGCAATGATTGTCTTGGGTTCCAGTGCAGCGCTCTTCATTGGCACCGCCAAACCGAGTGAAAAAACGGTCGATTGCCATAAGGAGTATAAGAAACTCTGTATAGAGTATATGTTAAAGGGATGTTGCGAGGACAGTTCAAAGGTCGAATGCCGGTCACTATCTCTTCCAGTTATATGCACAATTACGTATAATCTCAAAAACTGCTGTTTCGAAGGTGCAGGTTCTTCCGGTGGTGCTGGTCTGGTTGGAAGTGTTCCTGAGGCTGATGCCCGCGTAGGAACCTCTCCAAATCCAACTGACAAGGTTCTGACGGTAAGTGTGGGTGAGACTGTCTATTTTGACGGGAGCACCTATTCCTCGGACTCTGACGGAAATATAGTGGATTATAAATGGGATTTTGACGGTGACGGAAGTTTTGATTTTTCTTCTGCTACAGGAACCACAACCCATACTTACACAACAACCGGAAAGTACACCGTTACCTTACTCGTGACCGACAATGATGGAAACACCGATACGGATACTGTAACCATATATGTGGTGGAAGAGATAGCGTGGTGCATGTGCATGCATCCCGAGAATTTCTGGGGAGTTGGTTCAGATGACGGGTATGTGCCCGGTGACTGGAGCGTTGATGTGAACACAAACAGGTATCTGAATACCGCCATAGAGAAGATGAAAGATTTGGGGGTCAAGTACGTGAGGATTGATATAAACTGGAAGCATCTAGAGCCCGGCAACAATGCATGGAATCAGCATGCCATAAATGCTTACAGGAACATCTTCGAGAAACTGAAATCAGAAGGTTTTGAAATAATAGCCGTTATAGGGGTGAGAGCCAGAAGCCCTGCCTGGGCGGATAATCTGAAGGGCTCCGACATAAATAGTTTCTGGAAAGAACTAAAAGAATATTCAAAAAGGGTTGCCACCGAGTACGGTGATCTGATTGATTATTATCAGCTTTCTAATGAGGAGGATACTGCACATCACGAATGGTTTTCAACAGATGAAGAGCCAACCGCATATATGTATATGAGAGATGGAATAGAAGAAGGTGATGGAAATTACTTTACAATTATAAATCCATTTGTTTGGAGTGGTGGTTACATCAACTATTTGAGAGACCTCGGTAACAATGGTGCTCTGGATTACATAGACATCATAGGGCCCGATCCATATCCAGAGGTATGGTTCTCACCCTCAATATATGAAACTGTAGATGATATGGTGGACAAATTCATTGATAATTCAACCAGCCCGGCATACGGAAAAAGGTTAAGTATAATGGAAACAGGATGTTGCGGCAATCTGCCTGGCACAGAGCAGGATCAGAGTAAATGGATAAGAAAATATATTCCGGAGCTTAAGTCATCAGTTAAACACCATAAACTCAACGACTTCATAGCATGTTACTACATGCTTTACACCGGTGATACCAATTTTGGACTCATAGATATAAACACCCTCCAGCCCAAACCGTCATTCCAGACCCTGAAGGATTGTATACAGAATGACTCGTGTTAATTTTAAATATCCAGAGCGTGAAAAATAAAGTGATGAACGTGAAGGGCATATCTATAACTGTTAACGCACTGATAATCCTTGTTCTTGCCATATTTGTTCTGATGGCTATGATTGCCCTTTTCAGCGGCGTATGGCCCGGCACATCGAAAAATATAGACTGCCAAGCACAGTTGAGGAACTTTTGCCTGACATTCAACACAAGAGGATGTTGTCCGGATCCGACCGATGACTGCAGGAAATTTGCTTACGATAATATAAATGAAGAGTGTAGGAATAAATATGGAATGGGTACATCAAGAGTAAACATTCCTGGTTTGGGATTAGTTTGGGTGATAACAAATATAGAAAATTACTGCTGCACCTGATTCCTATTTTAATCCCAATAGAAAACCTTTATATATAAAATCTCCAAAAATGTATAAAAGTGAACAGTATGGTAGGGAGAAAAGGAGTTTCACTGCCAATAAACACACTTGTAATTCTGGCTATAGCGATAATAGTACTTCTAGCGATAGTGGCATTTTTCATGGGAGCGTTCACACCAGGAGCAGAGGTTCAGAAAGCAAGAGCAGATTTCAACAAGGCATGTGGAGCGTTGGTAAATGACTGTTCAAAAGACCCGGACACCATCACTGGACTCAGAGATGCATACTGCACTATGAACGGTCTGAGTGGAGCCGCGTGTACCGGTGCTCCAGATGACGACATCAGAAGAGCATGTGGTTGCGTTATTACGTAAACGGCCAGAAACAAGTGTTCAGGGAAAGCTTTTAAATATTTAATTTTTTTATTATTTCCTGTGTATCAGTTTAAGGAATACAGGGGGTGAAGAATGAATGGCAGCAAAGAAAGAAGCCAAGAAGGCAGAAGAGAACGTTGTTCTTGTGGGAAAGAAGCCCACAATGAGTTACGTCCTCGCTGCGGTGACGCAGTTCAGCGAAGGGAACAAGGAGGTCCAGATCAAGGCAAGAGGAAAAGCCATCTCGAGAGCGGTGGATGTTGCAGAGATAACGAGGAAAAGGTTTGTCGAGGATGCCAAAATCAAGGACATCACCATAGATACAGAAGAGATCACCACAGAGGACGGTGAGAACATAAACGTCTCTTCAATAACAATAACTCTGGCCAAGTGATGTAGTGATCGCAAAGAAGTGACCGGCCAATTTCTTTCTTTTTATATCCTTGCAGCCATTATCGAGAGCCTGTCACTGGCCTCTTCAGCCATATCTGCAACTCTCATCAATCTGTAGGCCAGCTCTTTCAGGAATATTATGGTTGTGGGGTCCATCTTGTCCGAGAAGAGTTTCTCCAGTATCTGGTGTGTTATTTTCCTTGCCTCTTTCCTGTCCTCCTCGACAGCGCCTATGAGCTTTATGGCTTCTGCAAGGTTGTCATCCATAATCACTACCGCGCTCTTCAGGTTCCTCATGGCATCCTGTACCTTTCTGCTGAGCTTGTCATACAGGTCTTTCAAATCATCTGGCATATCCACCTTTCTGAGGGTGCAGAAATTTGCTGTTATTTCCGCCGCATCAGCTATATCGTCCAGCATCTCCGTTAGAGCCACCTTATCGGACCTGTCATATGGAAGAAACCCTTCACTGTAGAGCATCTTCTCCACCCTTCTCCGGTGCTCATCTGCCTTCGCCTCATGTTCTGATATTTTTTTCGCGAACTCTCTGGCTTTTTCCAGATTTCCCAAAGAAAACACAAGAACCGAGTCCTGAAGGCGCTCCACAGCCTTTGTGACCTCGTTGAGAAAAAGTGCGAACTCTTTGTTTATATCCTCCTCCCTGCCAAGGGATATTGGCGGTCTCCAGAACTTCATAACTTTATTTAAGGAAAACTTCAATATAAATGTGATACAGATGCTGGAGGTTCTCGTTCCGCTGTTTCTAGGTCTCTTCCTTGCCTGGAACCTCGGTGCGAATGACCTTGCAAACGCAATGAGCACGTCTGTCGGTTCCGGGGCGCTCCGGGTCAGAAAGGCAACTCTCCTCGCATCGTTTTTTCAGCTGTTCGGAGCGCTGACCTTTGGTGGAGCTGTGATGGGAACAATAGGCATGAAAATGGTGCCTCAGGAGGTTATGAGTGTTGAGGTTATCTGTATTGTTCTCCTTTCAACATCCCTCTGGATATTTTACGCTACCTATAAGAGGGTGCCGATATCGTTGAGTCATTCACTGATAGGCTCATTGATAGGTGTGGGGATAGGGGCCGGCATGAACCTGAATCTGGGTCTGACCGTGGAGATAATTCTCTCCTGGATTCTTTCACCATTCATCTCGCTCTTCATCGCTGCTCTGGTATATCTTGGGATAAGGAATCTTCTTTACACCAGAATGAGGGGTGTTCGTGAAAGAAGAAGAATTGAAAGGATGTTCGCGCTTCTGCAGGTTCTTTCCGCGTCTCTCTTCTGCTTCGGTGCTGGCGCGAATTCCGTTCCAAAGGCTGTGGGGATACTGGTCGGTCTTGATTTCAATCCGGACCTCTTGATGGTGATCGGAGCGGTGGGTGTAGCAATCGGTGTTCTGACCTGGGGAGGAAGGGTGATGAAAACCGTGGGGCGCGGAATATTCCGTCTAACACCCATGAAAGGTTTCTGCTCCCAGTTTAGCTCCGCGATTGTGGTGATACTCTTCACATTTCTCGCAATACCGGTCTCCACAACACATATTCTCATAGGAGCAATTCTCGGCATAGGGATGGTCTCAAGTGAAAAGATTAGATGGAGAACGGTTAGAGAAATAACAACTACCTGGGTTTTCACAGTCCCGATAACGGCCCTGACCAGTATGATATTGGTCTGTATAATTTAATTACTATCTCAAATTTTAAATAAACCCTCGAGTAAAGAAATGTTAATGAAAAGGGCTATTCTAATAATTTTAGATGGTCTCGGTGACAGACCGTGTAAGGAGTTCTTTGGCGAAACACCTCTCGAGGCCGCATCCACGCCGTTCATGAATTATCTTGCAAGGGAAGGATTATGTGGAATGATGAGTCCTCTTAGCCTTGGGTGGACGCCAGAATCAGGACCGGCACATTTTGAAATACTTGGTTATCATCCATATTACAATTTTTATCCCGGTAGAGGTCCTTTAGAAGCACTGGGAACGGGTGAAAAAATTAAAGAGGGAGATGTGGTTTTCCGGGTTAATTTTGCGACTATAAGTAAAGGAGTAATCATCGATAGAAGGGCAGGTAGAATAAAAGATGTTAGATGCTTTGAAAAGGATTTGAGAATGGAGATGGATGGAATTGAATTCATTCTGAAGGCCGGAACCGAACATAGAGCAGCATTGATTCTGCGCGGGGAGAACCTCTCCTCTCAATTAACAGACTCAGATCCAAGAAAACCAAATAGAAAGCCCAAAAAGGTGAGGAGTCTATCACCAGAAGCAAAAAGAACAGCAAAAGTATTGAATAAGTACATTGAAAGAGTTCACAAAATCCTCGAGAACCATAGAGCAAACAGAGAGCGCAAGAGAAAGCACCTTCTGCCCGCAAATTTCATCCTTCTAAGAGGTGCCGGCACTTATAAAAAGGTTGAAGAATTTGAGAGGAGGTATGGTTTAAAGGCATGTTGTATAGCCGGTACAGGGCTTTATAAAGGTGTCGGCAGATTCCTTGGAATGAAGATTTTAAAGGTCAGAGGGGCAACAGGAGGGAAGAACACTGACCTTCATGCAAAATTCAAGACAGCTTCAAAGGCCACAAAAAGGTTCGATTTTGTTTTCCTTCACATAAAGGGTACGGACCTGTATGGTCATGATGGAGATGCTGTTGGAAAGATGAATTTTATCCAAAATATCGATAATGCCATGAGAATCCTGTCAAAAACAAAAGCGTTGATGGTTATAACAGGTGACCACTCAACCCCCTGCAGTATTAAAGACCATAGTGGAGATGATGTCCCGATACTTTTTTACGGGACCGGTGATATGAGAAGGGATGACACTCTGGCTTTTGGTGAGAAATACTGCGAAACCTTTGGTGCTCTTGAAAGAATAGAAGGAAAGGATGTAATTCCTGAGATACTAAATTTAACTAATAGAGGAAAAATAATAGAGTGATCAGCTATCTCTCCAAAAGGAAGAACCTCTCCTGCTTCTTCCCCGGAACCTCCTCCAGAAGCATCTTCTCCGTTATCTTCTTCCTCACTATCACCGGTTCTTCTCTTTTAAGTATCTCAAGAGCTCTGTCCATCCTCCTCTCTGATTCAGCGTATATAGTAAAAAGAAGGTCCCCCTTGTTCACGAGGTCATTCACCTTCTTATTGAGTAGCACACCAGCTCCTTCATCCTTCGGCGCACCCGCAGCTCTGGCTATCTCCGAGAGTATCGGGTTGCTCAGCCAGAGGACCTGACCGCTGTGGTTTGATTTTATCTGGACCACCTTATCCCCGAGTTGAATATCCGAGGGCTTCACATCCGGGTCTCCTCCCTGCTCACCGATTATTTCTCTGAACTTCTTCTCCGCCACACCTTCTTTGAGAATTTTGAGAGCTTTCTCTTTTCCGCGATGCTCACCGGAAAGTTCAAGCAACATTCCTGCAAGTGACGTGGCCTTCTCCACGAGGTCCTTTGCGCTCCAGTCACCCATAAGGGTTTTGAGTGCTTCGAGAGCTTCAAGAGCAGGTCCCATCGCGTACCCTATCGGCTGTTCACCATATGTTATTCCACACCTCACCGACATACCGAGTCTTCTTCCAAGTTCTATGAAACTATCGGCCAAGTCCTGCGCCTCCTCCATGGTCCTTATCTTCGCACCCCTTCCAACCGGTATATCGATCACAACATAATCCGCCCCGACACTCTTCTTCTTGGCCATTATCGATGGTAAAAGCATCGGGTCCACACCTATGGGGTACTCCACCTGTATCAAAAGGTCATCTGCAGGCGCAAGCTCCATGGAACCTCCCCATGCCATACACCCGTTCGTCTTCTCCACAACCTCCTTTATCTCTTCAAGTGTGAGGTCCACATTCGTGAGTACACCTACACGGTTCGCGGTTCCCGCCGGTGATGTGATGGCTTTTGATGAGGTCTTGGGTATGATCAGTCCGGCAGATGCGACTATCGGCACCACGAGCATTGTTGTTTTATCTCCCGGAACACCACCTATTGAATGTTTATCATAAATAGGTTTCTTCCCGAGCTCGAGAATCCTTCCTGTCTCTGCCATTGCTCTGCTCAGGTACTCTGCCTCCTCGAGACTCACGCCGTTCAGATGGAGAGCTGTGACGAATGAGGCCAGCTCTATGTCGGTTATATTTCTCTCAACAACATCCTCTATTATTTTCAATATCTTCTTGTAGTTCAGGGACTGGTTGTTTATCTTCTCCTTGATGAACTCCACGCTTTCAGGTGGTTTTGCCGGAACAACCTCAACAAGGTCTCCTTTTTTGATTCCCAGTTTTTCAGTGGTATCCTTATAAGTTCCGATTTCATCCTTTCCAATGCCGCGCTCTGTGGTATCTATTATCGCCACGACCTCCTCGGAGCCGAACTTTATGAGAATCCTGTCCTGTGGGTGGAGGTTCATGCTCTCGACTCTCTCTTTGTTCATCACAGCCACGTATCTTCCTCCTGTGTAGATGTCAAGCGGTATCGCCTTAAGCTTCACAGACTCCCCACCTCTTGAGCGCTTCTTCAAGTTCCGGATGCTCTCTGGAATAATCCCTAAGGTCTGCACCTTCCATGAAGGCATCGAGCGCCTGCCTCATTGCCCTGGCGCCTGCCTCTGTGCCCGAAGGATGACCGTGGACACCTCCACCTGCCTGTATCACCAGGTCCTGACCGAGTATTCTGACAAGGGCCGGTACCATTCCTGGATGGAGACCTCCTGAAGCAACAGGTAAAACCTTCTTAAGTCCGTAGAGGTCTGAAAGCAACTTTTCATTTGTAGAGAGGACCTCTTCTTTCTCCCCTTCCATCTTCCCGAGGACAGTGCCTGTGTGGAGCTGGTCAACACCGGCCAGCCGAGCGAAGAGCGCCACCACCTTCATATCTATCCCATGTTTGGGATTTCTCGTGAAAGCGGCATGCATCGCCCTGTGAGCATGAATAACACATCTTCCATTGAGGTAATCCCTCATCTCCTGGAGCGCGGAGAAACCCGTGGTTATAATATCTATCATCACATACTCACCGCCTTTATCCATAACATAATCCGCTCTCCTCTTCATCTCGGAGAGAGGTGCGGTTATATTCGGCATATATATCTTCTTCTCACCGGTTTCTTCCTCTGCTCTGTTCCTCATCTTGAGCGTCTCATCAACCCTCTTCTCGAAACGGTTGAACCTCATATCGGTGAGGTTCTCATCATCCTTTACAATATCCAGACCTCCTCTCCATGCATGATAGGCAACTCTGGCGTGCTGTTTCTCCCTCAAACCGAGTTTTGGTTTTATTATGGTTCCGAGCAATGGTCTCTTCCTGACGTGGAGCAGATTCCTTATACCTTTCACACCGAAACCTGGTCCCGGGAAGGATTTCACCATTCTTCTGGGGATCTCAACATCCAAAAGCTTCAGGGAATCAAGTTCCTTCATCCCGAAGATGTTTCCTGCTATTGAGCTCAGTATCTGGGAGATGTTCCCTCTTTCAAAGAGTTCTTCAGGATAGGAGATTTTAATCAGATTCCTCTTGAGATGAAATACCTTGGCGCCGAGTTTCCTTATACCCGGTCTCATGGTCTTGAGGTTCGGGTCCCATGTGCCTATTGATGATTCAGCAGCAACAGCTCCTGCAGCCCTTCTGAAGTTCTTGGCTTCAAGGTAGAACGTACAGACCAGATCGTTTTTCCCGGGTTTGTACCCGGTATCTATGAAATCCACATAACGCATTCCTTTCATAGTATCATTATTGCTGGTGCTGGTTTAAAACCTTACCCCTTGATGAGGAGCATCAGGAGTATTCCGAGAAGGAAGATTGTGAAGTTTATCATGGAATTCCTGAGACCGGTATCCTTCCTTATCTCCGGGATGAGGTCAGAGGCGGAGATGTAAATGAAACCACCTGCTGCAAATGGTAGAAGGAAGAGTGTGAGTGACTCCACATAACCGTAGAGCAAAAACCCAAAAATACCACCCAGCACCGCTGTTATTGCGGAAATGAAATTCATCATCAATGCCCGGACTCTGCTGAAACCGCCATAAACGAGAACACCAAAGTCTCCTATCTCCTGGGGTATCTCATGTAGGGTCACCAGAAGAGTTGTGATGATTCCGAGATGGATGTCCGTGAGGAAGGCTGCGGCCATGATCAGTCCGTCTATGAAGTTGTGAACACCATCACCGACCAGATTTATGTAAGCGAATGTGTGAATCGGACATCTCTCCTTGTGGCAGTGCCTCCAGTGAAGAACCTTCTCCACGAAGAAGAACATTATAAAGCCGATGAGTACGTAAAGAAAAACCTCAGAGCCACCGACCTCCACCGATTCAGGTATCAAATGTATGAAGGCGCCTCCCATCAGTGCCCCTGCTGAGAGAGAAACGAGAAAGAGTATAATATTTTCAACTGTTTTTTCCTTCAAAAGCAATGTAAAAATTCCGATGAGTGATATGGCGCTGACGAAGAGTGTGCTTCCAATTATCCAGAGCAGAATCATTCAATCACCTGTAGCTCTTTCTTTTGGTTTTTAATTGATATAAAAATTTTATTTCATTCAAATATTTCAGGATACCTTTCCTTAATCACTTCCATCATCACATCCGGTCTGTAAACACCTATTTCGGTTATAATCGCCTCTATTAATTCAGGTTCAATCATCTCAAAGGCCGGGTTCCTTACTGTGACGCCATTCGGCGGGTTATCCCACACCTCTTCCGGTGACCTCTCCTCTATCGGTTCCTCAAAACCGAAGATGGTTTCTGGGTCAAACTTCCAGGAGTTGGTGCAGATGTAAACCGGGATTCCCAGTGACTTTGCTATATAGGCAAAAGTCCTGCTTCCTATCTTGTTCACCACCTTCCCCTCTGATGTTATGGCATCCGAACCTATCATCATCATATCAGCACCCTGGAGCGCCAGACCAACACCGGAATCCACGAAAAGTGTAACAGGTATGTCGAGTTCGGAGAGCTCTTTTGCCGTCTTCCTTCCCTGGTATAGGGGTCTTGTTTCCGTGACCCTGACCTCGAACTCCTTTCCGAGTCTCTTCGCCTCCTCCAGGATACGGACAACCGTGGATGAATGGCAGTGTGTGTATACGATATATCCATCCTTTATCTTCCTGCTCCCGTACCGGGCTATCTCCTCTTTTGATGAGGATATCTGCTCTAAGACAGGTAAGAATCCCCTCTTGAGACCAACTTTGATGCAGTTCCTCAGAAAGGGCTCTGTTGGTCTTGCGGTTCTGAGGGTTTCCGCTGCCCTGAGTATATCATCACGGGAAGTGCCGCTCTTCTCCATGTCCAGAAGAAATTTGATGCTCTCTCTGGCAACCGCTTCTGCTCCCTGAATCTCAAGGTTTTTTATTCTTTTTACAAGCTCCGAGAGCTCCATAAGAATTTTAATGTGCTCGTAGTTAAATAAAGTAATGGGTCTTGAAGAGCTGATTTCCAAGATGAAGAGGGAAGGCACACTGCGGAGCAGGGAGATTGAAGAGGCGTTAAGGAGAGTTAAGAGAGAGTGGTTCGTTCCGGAAAGATATAAAAAAGAAGCATATGCTGATTATCCGTTACACATCGGTGAGGGGCAGACTATATCGCAACCCACAACAGTTGTGAGAATGACGGAGTTACTCAACCCCGGAAAAGGGATGAAAATTCTCGAGATAGGCGCGGGTTCTGGATGGCAGGCCGGATTGCTTGGACACATAGTTGGTAGAAAGGGAATGGTCGTAACGGTTGAAAGAATACGTTCCTTGGCAGAGATGGCAAGAAAAAACCTTGAAAGGGCCGGTATAAGAAATGTGAGGATTGTGGAGGGTGACGGAAGTATCGGTTACAGTGATGAGGCACCATACGATAGAATTATATGCACAGCCGCTGCTCCGGAGATTCCGGAGGAATGGGTTGAGCAGTTGAAGGAGGGTGGAAGGATTGTTGCTCCTGTTGGCAGGGATATTCAGAGGATGGTTGTTGGTGAGAAAAAGAAGGGTGGATTTGAGATAATTCATGAGGAAGGATGGTACAGGTTCGTTCCGCTGATAGGTAAGAGGGGATTCCCGCGGTGAACCTTTATAAGAAGGGCTTCGAAATTCTTATTGATGAGGACAAGATATTTACTCCTGCTTTTAGTTCTAACTCTGGCTCTTTCAAAGTACGGCGTGGCGATGTATATTGTGGATGGTATCGAGTACAATCTTCAGTTCGTGAATAAAACCGTTCTGAACCAGACCGTCCAGCAGGGTTTAAATGCAACCTATCTGATAAACGTTACAGAGACAGGAAACAGTACAAACGAAGTCACGTATAACTTCTCCCTGCAGGGTCCGGGATACATAAACGGGACCACAATGCTCCAGGTTACCCTGAACTCCAGCCAGAGCGGAAACCCGGGTTCATGGACCATTCTGGAGGTAAATGTCTCGAATTCAGGCGAGGTCTTAATGTTAACGAATCTCACCGCGGTTAATTCAACCAATTCATCGATATTCTTCACATCCTACGATAATCTGAATCAGGAGATGACAACAACCTCTGACAGCACACCACCCAGATGGTACAATAACACAACCTCTCCTTCCAGTCCTGTCTACTCCCCCGGAGCGATGTATCAATTCAATATCACGTGGATTGATGGTGTAAACGTGGGCACGGTCATATTCGAATTCAACCACCAGAATTATACGTATCCATATGTCCAGAGTTATGGAAACGTTTACCATATAGAACTCACAGACCTTGCTGCAAACGAGTCCGGTTACCGTTACAGATGGTACGCATCCGATACAGCCGGAAACTGGAACTTCACTGATGAGATGAGTTATGTTATAAACAGGTCATCATCCTCTGTCAACATCTCCTTCTCACCGGCACCCAGTGTGACGTACGGTATCCAGACGAATTCAAGTTGTTACATAATTCAGGGTGATGGTGGCGCAATCCTTTCACTTGAAAGGAATGGCTCGATCATATCATCAGGTTCCGAGGTGGAGGATGTTCTGGTACTGGGTGCAGGCACGTACAACTATACATGTTATTATAATGGGAGCCAGAATTATACCTCTTCTTATGTTACGGATTATCTCGCTGTGAGCAGAGCCACACCTGTCTTATCGATAACAAATACCACCACTATCACTTATGGAAACATCGCTTACGTGGAGGGGGTGGAATCAGATTCTGGTGACGATGATTGTGCATATAACCTTTACAGAAACAACACTCCTGTGAACAATCCTGATGATACACTTCTCGCAGCCGGAATCTATGTTTACATCTTCAACACTTCGGGATGCACAAATTACACCTCTGGAAACACATCCGCTACACTGACCATAAATAAATCTACCTCATCTGTAAATATTTCTTTCTCCCCGGGGTCTGATATTACTTACGGTACCCAGTCGAACACCACATGTTATGTTATCAACGGTGATGGAAATGTAACCCTTCTGCTTGAGAGGAATGGTTCACAGATCTCATCGGGTCTTCAGGCAGAGGATGTTATCCTGCTGGGTGCAGCCGTATACAACTATACTTGCTACTATACCGAAACCGAGAACTACACATCCTCTTATGATACGGATTATCTCACTGTGAGCAGGGCTGACCCATCACCCTACATGCATCTAACATTCAACGGAACGGAATCAGACCGACAGATAACCTATCCGGAGGGTTTGAACATAACAGGATGGTCAGAGCTTCTGGACAACCAGGACTTGGTCTTCACACTCTACGGGTACGGGGTGAACCAGAACGGAGACCCTATAATGAAGGACATACTTCTGGGCAATGGCACGTATCAGTATATTTACAATACCACCGGTGGGGAGAACTACACATCCGGCTCCACACCTCTGAGAACGGTCCAGGTGTTTAAGGGCTCTGTTCCGTTGTGGCTGAGCATAAACGGCTCACTCTCCGACCAGACATACATCTATGAGAATACGACCAACGTCACTGGCTGGTCAAGTGTTTCCTCACTTTCCTTTAACCTGTACAGAAACGATACCTCTGTCTCTTCCGGAACCCCTGCAACCGAACTTGCTCTTCTGGGAGCAGGAACCTATGTGTATGTTTACAACACAAGCGGTAATCAGAATTACACGGAGAATACCACAACAGTAACACTAACAATTCAGAAAAGGGTCCCGCAACCTTCACTCACCATAACACCTTCTGCTGCAACATACGGGACCCTCGTAACCGCAACATGTTCGGTCTTCTCCATAAATGGAGAAGTCTCTCCTGAGTTTTTCAGAAACAGCAGTGTGGCGGAGAACGGAACAGCTGTACTCCTTCCCGCAGGAGCGCATATCTACGTCTGCAACGGAACAGAAACGATGAATTATACCTCCTTCTCCTCCCAGAGTATATTGACCATAGACAAGGCTTCAACCCTTGTAACTCTTCTGTTGAATTCAACCGATGGGAACTACACATACGAAAGAGGGAGTGATGCAAACTTCACCGCGCTTCTGAACGTATCCGGAAAGGTCATCTACATGGATTCCAATATCACAGGATGGATTTTGATAAACGGTACATCGCCGCTTTACAACCTCACCACCCTCACCGAAATCGGTACATTCAATCTCACCGCATACTTTCCCGGAGATGAGAATTACACATCATATATCAAAACGCATTACGCATCTGTTCAGGACACGACCCCACCCCGGATATCCAGTATAGCAACATCCGTGTCCTACACCACTGCAACCATAACATGGAACACGGACGAATCTGCCAACTCCACCATTCTCTACGGAACAACCTCATCTCTGGGTTCGGAATCCAGCGACACAAATCTGGTCATGAGCCATTACATAACACTGACCGGACTTTCGGAAGGCACAACCTATTATTATAACATAACTTCATGCGATGCTTACGAAAACTGCAGAACATCCGGCATCCACACCTTCACAACCAATCAGCACGCTCAAACAAGTACCGGTGGCTCATCCGGAGGTTCATCCGTTTCCGTAACCGGTGGTAAGAGTCATCTCTGGATTCTGCTCCAGCCGGGTTCAGCAGGAGTGATGAAGATAGAGGATGAGGAGTATCCTGTAAGGGAAATAGAGGTATATGTGAAGGATGTTTCGAGGAATGTAAGAATACAGGTAATGAAGTATGATGAAAAACCGTTATCCCTCCCTGACCTGTCCGGTACAGTTTACAGTTATCTGGAAGTCATGACACAGAATCTGGAAGAGCTTGACCATGCAAAAATCAGATTTGATGTAAAAAGAGTATGGATAAAGGAGAACGATATCAACGAAAGCAGCATCGGGCTGTACAGATATGATAATGAATGGGAAAGAATTGAAACACGGGTTCTCTGGAAGAACGACAGAGTTATAATGTTCGAGTCTGACGTGTCTGGATTCTCCTACTTTGCCATAGCAGGTGAGAAGGTGGAGAAGGTTCCACTACCGGTTGAGAAGAATGTTACCCCTGAAGAAGGG
>Ga0180300_10000627_pt1 | contig 15747 bp, 8 predicted proteins | sample GuaBasSediGuay15_FD_121798 | JGI IMG/M metagenome (GOLD analysis project Ga0180300, IMG submission 121798) | Subseafloor sediment microbial communities from Guaymas Basin, Gulf of California, Mexico - Guay15, Core 4569-2, 21-24 cm | ecosystem: Environmental > Aquatic > Marine > Hydrothermal... | reverse complement strand
GTAAGGTTTTATGAAATTGAAAAAGAAATATAATAATTTATCGGGTAGAAATCAATACGAATTTAGCAAAACGCGACAAAATATTTGGCGGACATGCCTGACGTCCTTTTTATCTCACTCAAAAAGTGAAAAAGATAATTCTTCCCAACACTTTTGTATTGATTTTTAAGATTTAATAGTTTAAATTTAATTTAACTTGAGATAGCAATGAGTAAGATTCGAGAAAACATCGACCGATTGCGAGAACGAATTGCCCATGCAGCAGAACGTTCTGGCCGTGACCCTCAACAAATTCGATTAGTTGCCGTATCTAAAACAAGAAGTGTGGAAGAGATTCGCGAGGCAATCACGGCCGGCATAACCGAAATTGGTGAAAATCGGGTACAGGAAGCATGGAAAAAGTACCAGATTATTGGGGATGCAGTAACCTGGCACATGGTGGGTCACTTGCAAACCAATAAGGTTAAGCGCGCTTTGCAGTTTTTTCAGCTCATTCATTCTCTCGACAGTTTTCATCTGGCAGAAGAAATTGAGCGCCAGGCACAAACCCGAGGAAAGGTAGCAAAAGTACTTATCGAGGTTAATACTTCTGGAGAAGCTACCAAATACGGGGTTCCTATAGCAAATGCACAGACATTGATAGAGCAAGTGGCCAATTTCTCCCATCTACAAATTTTAGGATTGATGACTATTGGGCCATTTACAGATGACGTTAATGCTATTCGCTCCTGTTTCCGACAGCTACGAAATCTGCAAGAGCAAATTAGCCGTGCTAATATTCCCAATGTCGAAATGCGCTACCTTTCCATGGGAATGACCCATGATTTTGAGATTGCTATTGAGGAAGGGGCGAACATACTGCGTATTGGTACTGCGATTTTTGGACCGCGAACGGAATAAAGTTGCTTTTAACAACTTTCAACTATCAAAAAAGTAAATTAGTCATGTTCATTATTCGCAATTTCTTGGTAGCTCTGGCACAAATCCTCAATATTGCTATCAGCATCTACATCTGGATTGTGATCATTCGAGCGGTTATCTCGTGGGTACATCCAGATCCTTATAATCCAATTGTACAATTCCTGGTTCGTTCCACCGAGCCATTACTCCAACCTATTCGTCGCTTTTTACCAACAACAGGAATTGACTTTTCACCTTTCATTCTAATATTAGCACTGTACTTTGTGCAACGGTTCTTAGTCTCCACCCTTTATGATTTAGCCAGAGTTTTTTAATTTTGGATCTAAACAAGGAGGGCAGTAGATTGAAACTCACACCATTAGACATAAAGAAGCAGGAGTTCAAACGCGTTTTCCGAGGCTATGATCGCCTTGAGGTAGAAACTTTTCTGGAAATGGTAGCTAATGAGTTTGAAGACCTTCTTAACGAACGTAACACTCTTTACGAAGAAATTACCACCTTACGCACTCGACTAAAGGACTATCAACAAGTTGAGCACACACTTAAAGAAACATTAATGAGTGCGCAGGAATCAGTTAATCGTGCACGGGTGAATACTGAAAGAGAAGCAAATCTGATTCTTCAAGAAGCAGAATTGAAAGCTGAAAAGATTGTAGAAAAGGCCCGCAGTGAATTGGAGCAATTGAAAAGCGATCTGGCACTTATTAGAGCACAGAAGGATTCTCTTGCCCGTAAACTTAAACATCTATTGGAAGCCGAACTGGAATTAATCGATGTGCTACAAACAGAAGACTTGGAGGTCAAAAAACAAAAGGTCTCTCCACCTAAGCCTAAGGCTTTAGAACATGAAGATGATAAAAAACCAAAGGGACCAGTTTTAGATCAATATGTAGTGTAAATCTTTTCAATAAAATTTGTACAAACCATTACCAAATCGGAGCAAAAGCCATGAATTACAAACAACAGTGGATAATAGTGTGTTCTCTTTTGGTTAGCTTATTAAGTTGTGCCAAACGAATTCCAATTTCCTATCCAGAATTAAAACCGCCGATTGAAGTGCGATTAACTCTAACTGCTCAGAAAACTCTTACCGGAGTAATCCTAAAGAAAGACAATGACCAGCTTGTATTCAAAAATGAGATTGATGGCAAAACTCTCGTTCTCAAGCGAAATCAAATCGTAAAAATAGAAAAAATCCCTACTGAAGTTGATGAAGGCGGCAACTTGATCACCCAGAAAGAAATTAAAGCTCACAAGAATCATAAAAACTTGCTACTATTCAGCATTGGGGGAACAGGACTTAGTTTTGGGGTTGGCTTGTTCATAAGTTCGTTAATTTATCGCTCTACTAATAAAGATTTTGAAGTTATCAACCCTATCTCTATTGGGTCGGCGGTCGTGGGAGCCGGTTTATTTGCCTGGCAAGGGGAAAAGCGAGATAAACTTAGCGCAGTAGAAAGGGTAAAAGAAGAACGTAAACAACAGGCTCAACAGCAGTTGGAGGCTGAAAGAAAAAAGAAAGAACAGTTGAAACAACAATTAGAAAGGCTGAGAAAAGCCAAGGAGGAAGTGGAGAAAGAAAAAGCACGCTTACAGAAAGAACTAAAGAAAAAGAAAAAACAGCAAAACCCATAGCTTCTGAAACCATAAGTTCAAAAATTTGAGGAGCTAAAAGATTGAAGCTGAAAAATCAGATTTTGGAAGCTGAAAAATTTATTCGTAAGCACACTCAAATGCGACCTAAAGTGGGAATCATTCTGGGTACCGGACTCGGTGCTTTAGCTAAAGACATTGAAAAAGAAATCACTATTCCGTACCCAGACATTCCACATTTTCCAACCTCTACTGTAGAGTTCCACGCTGGGAATCTGATCTTTGGCTTACTTTCTGGTAAGGAAGTTGTAGCAATGCAGGGACGTTTTCATTACTACGAAGGTTATTCGATGAAACAAATAACCTTTCCGGTGCGGGTAATGAAACAGTTGGGGACGAAAATTCTACTGGTTTCAAATGCCTGCGGTGGTTTGAACCCTTTATTCAGTCCCGGCGACATCATGATAATAATTGACCATATTAACCTTTTAGGGGATAATCCTCTCATTGGCATCAACGATGAAAGTCTGGGACCACGCTTCCCGGACATGTCGGAGCCTTACTGTAAAACATTTGTCAACTTAATCGAAGAGATTGCTTTAGAGGAAAAGATTAAGCTCCAAAAAGGAGTTTATGCTGCAATGAGCGGCCCAAGTTTGGAAACCAGGGCCGAATATCGCTTCCTGCGCACTATTGGAGCTGATGCAGTAGGAATGTCCACTGTTCCTGAGGTAATTGTAGCGGTACATAGTAGCATGAAAGTATTGGGACTTTCAGTAATTACTGATACTTGTTTCCCTGACGCGTTAAAACCGATCAATATTCGAGAAATTCTACACTTTGCCCAGACGGCAGAGCCAAAACTCACTACCCTCATGCGTCGTTTTGTTGAAAAGGTAACTGTGTAACAATCACTATCTATTGTATTCGTTCTGGTTGTTCCAAGTAAAGCAAGAATCTTGTTAAAAACACCGCCTTTGTCTCTTTGCATCGGGGGAGTTGAACCTGCTGAAAAAACCTAATAGTTAAAAAAAGAGATTTAATCATGACTATTTCACGTCTTCGGTTAATCGACTTCTATGTGGGCTTTTATTTTTATTATTTTCCATGAACAGGGAGTAGCTCATCAATTAATTGACCCTCCCTGCATCAAGATAGAAAAAGGGGAGGGTTTTTGTATTTTAAGCTGACTTATAGGAGACACCATGATTGTTGTCACTAAACCCGAAGCTACTGAAGCAGAGATAGAAAGCATTATTCAGGAAATTGAGCGGTTAGGATTCCGCACCCACGTTTCTAAAGGCATAGAGCGAACTGTCATTGGAGTAATTGGTGACGATCGCTATTTAGTGAAAGACAAGATTCAAGCACTGGCAGGGGTCGAAAGTGTCATCCCAATTCTCAAACCGTTTAAGCTTGTGTCGCGAGAATTCCAGCCGCAGAACACATTAGTTGCTGTAGACGGCCTGCGGATTGGTCGGGGCTTTGTAGTTATTGCTGGCCCATGTGCAGTAGAATCGAGGGAACAGATTATTGAAGTTGCACATTTTGTTAAAGAACAGGGAGCTAATATCCTACGAGGAGGTGCTTTTAAACCCCGCACCTCACCTTACAGTTTTCAGGGTCTGGGACTTCGTGCATTAGAATATTTAGCTGATGCAAAATCAGCAACTAAACTGCCACTCATTACTGAGGTTCTCGCTCCCCAAGAAGTGTCGTTGGTTTCAGACTACGTTGACATCCTACAAATAGGTGCCCGCAATATGCAAAATTTCCCACTTTTGCGGGCAGTAGGAAAAACTCAAAAACCAGTACTTCTGAAGCGCGGAATGATGGCCACTATCGAGGAATTCTTATTGGCTGCGGAATATGTGATTAACGAAGGCAACCGAAATGTTATACTTTGCGAACGTGGTATTCGTACATTCGAAACTTACACTCGCAATACTTTGGATCTAAGTGCAGTGGTGATAATCAAACAACTTAGCCATCTTCCAATAATTGTGGACCCCAGCCATGCTACCGGCAAACGCGATTTAGTGTCACCACTATCACGGGCGGCTCTGGCGGTAGGAGCAGATGGGGTAATGGTAGAAGTACATCCTGACCCCCAAAAAGCTCTCTCCGATGGTCCCCAGAGCTTGACCTTTTCTGAATTTGAAAAAATGATGCAAGAAATCAGAGATATTGCCCAGGTATTGGGCAAGAATAATTTCGTTCACTCTGGACAAACAGGCTGAGAAAATGTAGAACCTACAAAGAAAAAGCGAAGAAGATTTTGCCGGTTTTCCTAAAACGCAAAGCGTGAGGAGGGAGAGTAAAAGATTGTGGCAGCGTAAAAACCGAAAAACTCTTAAAACCTTGATTGGACAAGTTATCCCTTGAAAGCTTGTTTCTTGAAAAATGTAACACGTTGCTTCTTAGTAGCTAACCCCATTTTGCGCAGCAACTTCCAGAGCTCTAAAATACCAATTTTGGTAAAACCATAACGCTCGGTATTAAGTGTCTTTTTCAACTGTAATATCCCGATATCTGGATTCTCCAGAATCAACTTGCGGATTTTCTCTTCAATAGAGGTAATCTTCTCGGCTTGAGCTTCTACAGGAGTAGCTTCTTCAGAAGTCGACTCAGGGGTGGTAACTGATTCTTTTGCCTTGGCACTAACCTTAGCAGTTTCTTTCCTACCTTCTTCTTGTTCAACAGTTGATTCAGCCGGGAGCGGAGAATTTAGCTCAAAATCTCTAACCGCCTCTTCCAGATTATTAAAAGCCTTTAAAATATAGTGAAATTCCAACAACTCAAATACTTCGTAGACATCGGGAATCATATTCACCAGTTTGAGGTCGCCACCCTTCTCGCGGATCCCTTTAATCTCACTGATAAATATGCCCCATCCCGCACTACTAATATAATCGACATTTCCCAAGTCAATAATAATATTATAATTTCCTGCCTTCAAAAGAGCACCCAGTGCACGCTCCAATTCGGCCGAGGTAGTTGTGTCGATGTAACCACCAACTTTTATGACCGAAATATGATCTTTGACACCAGCCTTGGATACAGAAACCTGAATTCCTTCCATAGAAAAACTCTCCTTTACTCAACAGAGCAAAAATTACTGGATTTAATATAAATCAATTCTGGTTAAAAGTCAATAAAAAATTAGTCGCCCTCATTCTCTGGGGGATGCCTAATGTCTATTCGATTTAAGGGCCTTTTCAATATTCTCTTTGATGTCCTGACGATCAGGCTTCAATTCCAAAATCCTTTTCCACATCTCTATAGCCTTTTTGAAATTCTTCTGATTAGCATAAATAACACCCAGATTCTCCAGTGCATCCAAATAAGTAGAATCGATTGCGAGTACTTTCTGATAAGCTTCTGTAGCTCGAGTAAACTCCTTCTTACGAAAATAGGCATTCCCTAAATTGTAAAGTGCCTCAATATTCTCAGGTGATTTTTCAATGATTTTTTCAAAAAGCACAATCGCCTTATCGTACTCATGATCCAGGTAATATCTCATTGCCTTCAACAACAACTTCTTCTGAACACTAACCTTCAAACTAACCTTTTCTGCCCCCTCTGGTGGTTGTGATTTCTGCTTTTCAGGCTCTGCTTGAATCCCCGCCTCTAACTTAATTTCTGTCTCAGAAGGGATCACCTCTTCCAAGAAATCGTCAAATTTATTATCGACATCTTTGGAAACTTCCTTTACCCCGACAAGATCTTCATCTTCTACCTTTACCGAAAGATTAGCAAAAATCTTCTCTACTGGAATCTCATCTTCTGACTCAGCAGGTTTCGTTGACTCTTCTGTACCACTTTGGGACTCTGTGGTAACTTCAGATACTTCAACTCTTGCCTCTCCATCACCATTGTTAGCTTCTTTATCTTTATCCAACATCTCTTCAGTAAAGGCACTTACAGAAAGATCACTAAAGTCAACTTCCTCTTTTGCTGGCTCTGCTTCAGACACTGTAGACTCTGCTCCCTGTACATCCTTAAGGATAGAATCTAACAATTCTCGAACCTCTTCTGATGAAGTCGACTCAGTTTCTTTGGTTTCTTCTGAAGTTACTTCCTCTCGGTCGACAATTTCTTCGGCAGCTTCCTTCTCTAATTGCTTTTCTTTCTCTTTACCGAAAAGATCAACAATATCAGAAAGTACAAATTCCTCAGCTTCAGTTTCCACAACAGGGAGTTGTTCTTCTTCCGATTCAGGGGGTTGTTCAGAAGGTTTTTTGGGCTCAGGCGTAGTAAATAATGTGGCCGCCAAAGGTTTTTCAGGTTCTTTGCGTTCACCAGAGGCTTCCTCTGCCTCTGGTGGAGAGGTAATCTCCTTTACCCCTGGAATACCAGGTGCAGATATTTTAGGCATTGCCTCACGTTCAATAATCACCCGACCGTCCAGAGTCAGCATCGGTGTACCCGGAGGTTTCAGACGCCGTCTATGGATATTGCGTGTTACGTAAGCCTCGCGCAACTCGCGGGTGTTCAAATGCTTGCGAACCAGTTCCTCATAGATTCTATTTTCACTGATTTTCGTAAATCCATACTTTGCAGTATTTAATTCATTACTTATTTTCTTGGGACCATATTCAGGATGTTGACGAATGACATCGTAGATTTTGGTTTGCTCTTCTATGCTGAGATGTTTGAGCTCTACAGAACTCTTTTCATACTCCTGGCGGAAGTTCTCAATCCCCTGGTGCTCAAACTCATAGCGATATTTACGAGTGAAGGTACTTAACGGAATATTAGCTTGACGACACGCTTCCCCCATAGTAACCCCTCTCAAGATATCATAGAAGGCTTTTTTGGCCCGATCAAATTCTACCTCCTGAGCCGACATCTTTTCTTTAATCACTACTAAAGTAATATCATCATATTGGACTTGACCCTCGGTAAAGGACATTATTTCTTCTTTCAATTTCTCAATAAACTGTTTTGCTGGAAGATGACCGTAAGTACGTACTGCCTGAAGCAATCGTTCTTCACCAAATAGCTCCCGTTTGGAGTTCATGGCTTCGGTAACACCATCGGTGTACAATAAGAGAACATCGCCTTTACAGAGCTGAATAGTGTCATCCTCGATAGATCGTTTAAAGAGCTCCGGCTCTTCTAATGAAATTCCTAAGGGAAAGCCTTTAGGATTAAGATAGTAGGTCTTCTTAGTTTCGCTCCGATAAAGAATCATGGGATTGTGACCTGCACTAGCAAAAGAAACCCGACGTTTCCGAGAATCAAGAATCACATAGAATAGAGTAACAAACATCCCCTTTTTCATGTCACTGGCGACAAAATCATTAACTCTGGCCAGTACCTGAGCTGCAGATTCTACTCCCCGTGCTTCGGTACGGAGAGTAGTACGGATCATCGTCATCACCAACGACCCTGGGACACCCTTACCAGAGACATCCGCTACTACCACACCGAGACGATCACGATCTATTTCAACAAAATCAAAATAGTCACCACCAACTTCCTTGGCTGCCTGGTAATAAGAAGCTATTTCATAACCTTCAATACTTGGAACCTCTGTAGGTAAAAGGGTCTGCTGAATCTCCTGTGCCATCTGCATTTCTTGTTGAAGACGCTCCTGCTCAGCCAGATCTTTTTGGGACTTGCGGAACTTATCTGTAATCTCACTAAATGCTTGAGCAATCTCACCAATTTCATCAGATGTATCGATCTCCATCTCATCTTGAATTTCACCCTGACCCAATTGCCGAATCCAGGTTGCAAGTTTACGAAAAGGATTTATTATAAAGGTAATTAGTAAGATCGACCCTACATTCGCTAACAGTAAAATTAACAAGGCAATTTTTAAATCATGCCACCGTTTTTGAGCAATTTGTCGATCAACAATACTTTTATCCAGTAGAATATGGACTTTGCCAAGTACTGTGGATTTATTTGTCCCTCGGGCAAAAACGTGACTGGAAAACAAATAATATTTTCTACCGTCTTCCATTTGTATCAAAATAATATCATTAGTAATCTGGCGTAATGCTCGACCTAAATGTGCTGGCTTCCAAAAACTGAACTTTTCCACATTAGTGGAACCCTTGACCATCCCCTTGGCATCTGTAATAACCGCAAAAGAAACTAATTGGGAATTATGTTGCTGAATGATTTTAGCTTCTCGCGAAAGCACAAGATAATCATCTTCCAACAATCCATCGATGCTATTGTTAGCCAACACCTCACCTGTGGCTCTAAGACGTTGTAAAATAGACAAAGTAATCTTATTTTTGCTTTGGAAGAAAAGATAAAAATAGGCACCTAAGACAATAGCGCTGATGATAATGGCAGAAATAGTGTAATATTTGACTTGCAATGTTCCCGGGATCTTAGGGAACGGTAGAGGAAATTTTCGCTTGCGTTCAATATTATGAAATTTAGTTAGGCGTAATTCATTACCCTCTTCAGTACGACGATAGTCGATTTCATCTACTAGTTTACGCATGATAAAAATTCCCAATCCACCGCGCTTGCCGATTGCGACATAGCGCTGCAGATCTGGATCTTTGACCTGTTCAGGATTAAAAAATCGCCCTTGATCGATAAGGGAAATGGTAAGACTGTTTCGGCGGACGATCATGCGTAAAACGATATCGCCATCATGATCCCGATAGGCATGGCGAATAATATTAGTACTGGCCTCATCTACCGCCAGCTTGAAGGTATTGATAACGCTATCAGAGAAACCGTATTTCCCACCAATCCGAGTAACAAAGTCCCGTAGATCTTTTAAATACTCAATCTTAGCAGGGACTTTGATTTGTTCTTTGATAACTCGCTTAAACACAGTTAATAATGGTCTCTATTTAGTAGTTTTGTGTCGCTTTGCTAATTGTTTTCGCGCTTTATCAATAGCATCAATAATGCGTTTATTATATGGTTGTTCTTGCAACAGCTCTTCCCAGATCGCGATAGCTTCTTCAATACGGTCTTCAACATAAAGATTAACGGCACGATAGAATCTTTTTTCCATTTCTGGGGTCATTTGTTGCTCACGCGCCAAGGCATGGCGTTTGGCATCCTCGTAGAACTTCTTAATCTTCCAATTGTTGGGATCAAGTTTCAGTGCCTTCTCGAAATTATTCATAGCCTTCTGCCAATCCTCTGCTCGATAGGCAACCAATCCTTGTTGATAAAAATCATACACATTCAGCCGTTTTTCCAGTTCACTGATTCGTCGGGTAATTTGTTCCTGCTTAACCAAGTCATTTTGACTGAGGATTTGCGCCTCGTTCAACACTTGAATAGCTTCGTTGTAGTTACCCTTTTTCGCAAGTTGGTCAGCACGTTTAATCAAAGCATCAATCCGCTTGAGCAATTCAGCCTTGGCTTTTTCGATATAATCTTTTATTAATTTGCTATCTGGCTGGCGCTCGAGAGCCAGTTTCCACTCCACAATAGCTGCGTTATAATCCCCTTTTTCCAGATATTCTACCCCCTTGCTAACATGTTTATCTACAAATTCCATTAACTGCTTACGCTCACGTTCTTCTTGAATCTTGGCGGCCAGTTTCTCCATTTCACGTTGTCGTAACTCATGAATCCGAGTATTCGTTTCTGAAACCATCTCCTCAGCTTCGGGGTTGCCTTCATCCAGCTCCAGCACCTGAGTAAAACGAATCAAAGCATTGAAATAATCACCACTGGCATAATACCCCTTTCCTTCTTCCAACAAACGCTTAATAGTCTCTTGACGTGCTCGTTCCCTTTCTTTAGCAAGTTCACGCTCAATTTCCTGACGCCGTTTCTCCTCTGCCAATTCCCACAATTCCTGGCGCGATTTACCGAACGCAACTGTTACTGAAACTCGATGACTTCCAGGAAACACTCCCCCTGCAATTTTGGCATAAGCGTAATCTAACTGAAAATTCTGATAAGTAGCTCCTACTCCAAAAGTTAATCCGTTGATAGCATTGTATCCTAAGCGTACCATAGCCCGCTGGTGATAACTATACTCAGTTCCCACATTCAAATGAAACTCCTGTTTGTCTCCTTTGTTCACATCGACCACAAAAACGAATGGTGACCGTATGTCCCCATAGGTAAGTGCTTTGGAAAGACCAAAGCGAATATTATGAGGAATATAATCTGTACTTGCACCAGGTTTCAGCCGTGGTGAATAAACATTGTAGATACTTAACCCTACTTTTAAGTCCCGTAAAAACATATTCTGTATTCCCAACTGATAGAAAACTCCCAAATCAATGCCAAAACCAGTGTCAGAAAATTGACCAATTGCCTGATAATTCACTTTCAAATTGATACCGACTACCAATTGATCCCAAACGTTCTTTGCATAGGAAAAATAGATTTCATTCTGGTTATAGGAGAATTCGTTACCTACCACATCTCGCTCGTCCCTTTCCGAAATTCCCCCAGTAGCAATTCGATGGATTCCAATACCGAAAGTACCGAGATTGAGTGTGGGACGCACGTAGCCAATAAAATTATAGCTGGTTCCATAGGGCAACGAAGCATAGAAAGCCGTAAGAGCTTGTCTTGGCAACGCTTCTAATCCTGCTGGGTTCCAAAAAATTGCTGTAGGATCCTGGGGATTCGCTGAAGCTGCCCCACCGGTACCCAATTGACGCGCCCCGGTACCCATTAGAAACGGACTACTCGTCCCCCCCTGTTGTGCCAAAAGCAAACCTGGCAAAAAACAAACGACTAAAATAAACAAAATTTTGCTGTACTGATGCTTCATATTCTACCTTTGTCTAAATTCCACAAAAAAATGCTTCATCTTTCACGCTTCACTCTCCATGAAACTCTTTTTACTATTTCACCACCGCCACCTTGGTTACAGCTTTCTTTCCGGTACTGGTGGTCATCACCGCCAGATAGACACCGTTGAGCACTTTGATACCATCACCATTGGTACCATCCCAGGTGATATCCCCCCCATGGAGCCCCGGCTGTCCCTCCGGGTCCGAAGCCTTAAACTCTCTCTTCCAGACAAGCTTTCCTGTAAGCGTATAGATGCGAATCTCTCCACTGCTGGGAGCATCAAGAAAATAGACAAAATTAGTCCGTGGACGTGTAGGATCGCCAAATGGATTGGGGTAGTTGTGAAAAGCTGCATCAAAATTAGCTTCCACCACTACCGAAAGATTCGAGACAATATCCAGATTCGCTACTGTTTGACCAGACCTATCCACAAAAACCACAGCACGTCCGGAAACAGCATCTATTGCAGTAATGTCAGAGTTATTTTCTACTACAATCTCAAAATCGCTGCTGGTAGCATTGGGAAGTAAATCTCCATATATTCCAATATGCTGCAGCGGTGATGGGTTAGGGCTTATCCTTACAGTATCCAGAAAAGTAATACTTACCGGGTTTTCCTGAGGAATAGTTGTAATCTCTCCGAATATTTGAGACGTATCTGATGCATCTCTAACGCTCAATCGAGCAAATATTGTACTCGGATCCAGTGTCTGACCATGACGATTGCGAACATAAAACCGTAATGCTGTAATCAAGATATCGTTTGAACCCACCGCGCCCAAATTCTTAAAACTTAAACCCAATAGAGGCACATTTTTTTGGCCTTTTGCCACAGGGTTTTGTCCAAAGTTAGCAATCTTTTCTATCTGAAGTTTTTTCTCTTCCACTGTCACCGCAATTTCATCCGAAGTAGAAACATAAGCCGCAGTCAAATTACTATTTTCGTCTTTGGGAATATAAATCATAGTCGTTCTGATGATAGCCGGCATGGTAGTAGGTGTAGCTGGAGCTTTCACTTCCCAATAAGCCTTTAACCCCTGTGTCTGCACAGTGTCGTTCTGAGCAGTGATAAAACCATCGGGTAAGTGTAGCCATATCATAGCTTCATCGAGTAAAGTAGCCTGACCCCTATTTTTAATCTCTGCAGCAATCACAAAAGTTTGCTGGGTAGAAACAATACCGTCGGCGGCCTCTGGGGGCTCGACAATTCTTGCCTCAACTTCCAGAACTGCTTTGTTAACAACTGTAACCCAAAGAGTATCGGGGCTACTTTGGATCCTCAGGGTATCATTATGGGCATCATATCCCTGGGTGATAACCACAAGAGGTTGATTCGTTCCAGGTTCGGGGGGAGCACTGATTCTCCAGGACACAGTACCCTCAGGTGTGGTTACTGGTTTCGTCCATTGTTCCGTATCATATCCTGAGGGTAAAATTATCTCTGCAGTCAGGTTGTTGCAATTCCCAGAGTTAATTATTGCTTTAACACTGAAATCCTGATCAGTAGAGATCAAGCAATCCGTAGCCCCCGGAGGATCCCAGACAAATACCGAATCGATGGTAATACTACCCCGCTGAACAGTTCTAACACTCATCTGGTCCTGTGCTTTAGATATCTCGGCTGCTGCGTTAGTGTTCTCGTCTTTGGGAATAGTGTAGAAACTTACCGTCAAAGGTTTAGAAGTAGTTTCTACCGGGGGGGCTTGAAGCCACCACTCCACGGTTGCTAACCCCTGTTGTAACCATTTAATTTCTTTAACCGAATCAACCTCCGATTTAGCAAGCATCACCCCTGTTTCCCCAAAACTAATGCTCAGGGAATCATCACTGATAATTTCTGCACTCCCGGTGTTGATCACTTTTGCCTGTAATATGAAGAGTTGACCAACCGACAGATTACCTCCTACAGCTCCAGGTGGTTCTACAATTTGGATGTCTACACTCAAATTAGCCCTTTTTACCGCATATACCTGAAAGCTATCTGCCTCAGACCATATCTTTCCAGTTCCATCTTTTCCCTGGGTAATGATTTTTAACCATTGGGGTTGTGAGTCCGGGGTATTAGGTGCCCTAATGCGCCATTGTACGGTTTTGAGCGTGTCCTCAAATGATATTGTCTTATTCTCCCCATACATTAAAGAATATCTGTCTGGAAGCAATATAGTTGATTGTTTGTTACCTAAATCAGGAGAAATGAAAATCACAGCTTTTACCCGAAATTCCTGTTGAGTAGACAACGTATCATCCTTTGCTCCCTCTGGCCAATAAATGTGCAACCTTTCTCGGTAAGCCACCTTGGAACGAGAAACATTGACCACAATGGCGGTATCTGCTTTCACCACTTTAGCAGAATCGGCAGTATTCTTATCGTTGGGCGGATGAGTAATGGTTACCACCAACGAGTCAGGACCTGAGAGAGTGTCTGGACTGTGAACAACCCAACTTATCGGCTGCCCAATGTAAAACTTCGTAGTATCGGTATTAGCAGATTCACCATTGACAGCGATCCAGTAATTATTTGGTACCCTCAAAGAAACTCTCCCTGTAGTATCCACTTCCGATGTACCTCTATTGTCAATTCTTGCCGTTACTTTAACTGTTTGCCCTGGGGAGAGAATACCGTCCGGATCATCTATCCATGCCGAGAGCACCAGCTGAGCCTGTTGCTGAATTATGACTAAAGCGGTAGAATCCAAAGCCGTTCCTATCTCAGCTAATTGACTACTACCATGAATGGCAGCTGATACAATCCGAGATGTAAATTTCTCCACCTTTTCTACCGAATCAGCAATAGCAGTGAATCTAACTGTATCCGTTTTGCCTACCCCTACAGAACTTATTACCAGAGTATCCGGCGAAATAAGCGACCCCCCTGAACTTAAAGTAACCACCACGCTGTCCACCTGATTTCTGGTAGCATTTTCCACCACCACAGGAATTTCAAACTGCTGTCCGGTATTTACTATCCCAATATCCTCAGCCATGTTTTGGCAAAAAGGAAAGGTGTTGATTATTCTGACAACATTAGAGGCGGGGGGTTCAACAAAAACAGTAGTATCCTTGACAGCCAGACAAGTGCTGTCGTTGTTGACATCTCTGCTCGACAGCGTGGCTCTTATTGTCACCCGTCCACTTTGCTTTCCGGTATCAATAACTCTGTAAATCAGGGTGTCCGGTTCGCCCCCGCCTTTCAAGGTATCTGGAAAACTCTCTGGAGGTTCTATGCGATAATCATATTGCCGGGCTCCGCCTATCAACATAGAGATGTTATCAGCAGTGGGAGGATTTAGTTTAAGATCGGCAACTCCTGTATCTTGCACTACTACCTGTATCTGCCAGGGAGTAGTTTGCCCGGCTGTCACCGTATCCTGAGAAGGAATAACTTCAACTATGTTGAAACCCGCCGGTTTTTCGATGATCAAGGCTTCCGTAGAATCAACCGCGGGAGAAATAATGTAACCAATCGGCGCTGGATCGTTTGTGTTACTTGCTCTGACGGTATCAATGGTTGCGGTGAAAACCTCTGAAGGACTGATACTATCTGAAACTCTAACGTTAAAAGAAATATCACTAGAAAGCCCTCCTGGAACAAACCTCTCTGGACTTATCGGTTGCTCAATGAGAGAACTGCCGTTACTGCTCAGTAGAACGGTTAAGTAAGCTCCATCTTCACCCTTATTCTCTACTCTAACGCGGATTTTAATCTTTTGTCCTGTGTTAACATGAGGTGCATTAGGGGCAGTACTGGCAAGTGCCCTGACATCGAGAATCCTCAAGTCAGCCGGTGTTTCTACCTTTACAGAAGCAACACTATCAGCGGGAGCACCCACCAAGGTACCATCATTGTTTTGTGTTCCCCTTACTCTAACACTGAGGTAACATATTCCCACTGTTTGCCCAGTAGAATCCACCGTAAAAGTTAAAGTTTTTGTTGAATTACCTGCCAGAATCAAACCATCGGAGACAACAGGTGTTGAGCACAAGAAATCCTCGCCAGAAGAAAAGATAAGATAAGTCATCGAACGTGAGGTGTCGAGCGTAACGCTGCTTTGTCCCGAGTTTTTCACCTCCACTGTCACTGTCCAATCCTGCTTCTGGCTTCTGGTAACCTGGGATTGTGAAGGAGTCACACTTTCGATAGATAGGTTAGCTGGGGTCTGAACGGTTATGCCTGTTGTCTTCTGATCTGTGATCGAATTATGAGTACCCATATCGGTCAAGTAGATACGGCCTTGAACTGTAGCCTCCCCCACCGAAATTCCGGTTTCCTGGATTGTAAATTTGATAGAATCCACGCTGCCAGTATCCAGCACAGCGGTTCCACTTCCCAGAAAGACGGAGGGATACAGAACCTCATATTCATCAGTTCTATCAATTCCCTGAATAAAGAACTTCACCCGAGCACTATCTAACCTTACTGCGGACCCACCGCTGTTTCCCACCTCCATCGTTAAATACCAGGGCGCATCTTGCCCCTGGGTC
>Ga0180300_10000626_pt1 | contig 15749 bp, 13 predicted proteins | sample GuaBasSediGuay15_FD_121798 | JGI IMG/M metagenome (GOLD analysis project Ga0180300, IMG submission 121798) | Subseafloor sediment microbial communities from Guaymas Basin, Gulf of California, Mexico - Guay15, Core 4569-2, 21-24 cm | ecosystem: Environmental > Aquatic > Marine > Hydrothermal... | reverse complement strand
CCTCTGTCTGTAAATTTAATTTATTTAAAAAGTATTTAAATCTTAAAGTTTGCCTATCTACTGAACATCTCCATTACATGCTATGATATCCTTTTTATAAGGTAGTATTCATATTAACTATGAGGGATGATGTCTCTTGAAATGCCCTCGTTGCGGAATAGAGGTATCTGGTGATTACTGTCCTTCGTGTGGTTTATACATGAAATTAGGTCAGTTCTCATTTCAGCAAGTAGGTTTACGTAAAGGTTTACTTTTAAGAGCATGTGTTTCGTCAGTAGCTATTATTGTGTCTATAGTGTTGGTAGTATTCTTACGCACGTATTCCCCTTATATAGAGATCGTCGCAATGTTAATTGGTTTCTCAGCGGTAATAAGCTTAATTACAAGTATACTTGCATTAAGAGAGAAGGAGAGAGAACCATGGCAGAACTATCCTGACGCTAGGCCATTCTCTTCCGGCGAAAGGATATTGTGTACTCTTCTACAATCTTCACATTTCATTATAGTCACTGAGAAACGCTTCATTAAGTTAAAGAGAAAGCGCTTTAGAAAAGGCTACGAGGTAAAGTATGAAGTTCCGTTAGCTAAAGTAGACGATGTGACTTCTATAAGAAGAAGAACTCTTGCTCTTTCTTCATTACTATTTGTAATTTCTATGTCATTAACATGGTTCTGGATAGCTAGTATGGCATTAAAAGCAAATATGTTGAGAAAGGATCAAGCCCTTCTCTTCTGGCTTTTAATAATTCTGCCAGCATTCATTCCGACGTCAAATACATATTATGCGCTGATAATTAACGGATCGGTTGATCCAAAATCGAGGATACCAGTACCTGTTGAAGCCATGAGTGAATATGAGCCTGTATTGGAGTATGTATCCTCGTTTATCTCATGCCTTATTGAGGCCGTTCGTTCACGTTAATTCTCCTATCATGTTCTTAAGTACGACATATGTCAGTGGGTCCTCTAATCCATTTGCAATTCTTAGCGTAGTCAGTATCATTAAGCCTCCTAATTCTACGCTTAGCGTAGTCGAGTGGTGATTATGAATCCATCCCTCAAAGTATCCTGTTATTTCATCGTCAACGATTTCCTTACTTCCCTTTATACCTAGCTCCGGTAGTATATTCATGAACTCTACGCCCATTATATGACCATTCATGAACGGTTTTACTATACGCCTCCGTCTAGCATAATGAAAACCAGTAATCCATCCTCCTCTAAGGGTCTCTATTTCGAATTTTCGACCATTAATTTCTATCCTCCCATTCTTAGTTATAATAACGATGCTTCTTCCTCCTTTGCGAATGTAATCGATTAACGCTCTATCTATTCCTGTTGCTATAACTAGATCACAGCGGATGAGATCACTTTTACTTACTAATGGGAATATAGCCTCTTTAGGCCATACCCTGCTCACATCATATACTTTAACATTCTCCTCTCTTAACTTCTCTACTACATTCTCTGGTATAATGAATATCCTGTATTCGTTACTTGCGAGCACTTCCCCACTTTTATCTAACAACTCTACCTTTAACTTAGCTTCCTTAACGTTATTAACATGAGGCATTCTTAGTCGAAGAGTCCCCAGTTCCTCAACACCATATGCCCCAATTTCTCCTATATTGAGGACCTTATATACCTCGTCGTTAATTTTGCATATTAAGGTTCCATCCTGTACGCTCTCTCCACTTATGTTAGAGCATAATATGCTACAATGTAATATCTCTTGGGACCAAAATGTGTACCTTTGTAAAGGAATTATTAGTAGGATTGGACTATTTAATTTCGCTATATCCCTAATGCTAATTCCCGGCTTCTCAGTATAATCAAAATTCAGGAGACCATTACATTCCCAGAATACGTCGTTAAGTTGTGTAATCACATATCCGGATATCTCCTTCCTACTCCTTATTTCCTCTATGGCTAACTTTAAGAGAGTATATGCATGCTTCTGTGTTTCAATAGCTAATTCTTCATAACTTTTCCATATCTCATCGAATTTTAGCTCTTTGTATCTTTCCATAAATCCTCTTGGACTTCCTGATTCCCATCCTCCTCTCGTATTCCTATGAATCTTTACGGGCAAACTCCAGAAACCTATTTCTGATATTATTATAGGTTCCAGACCTGAAGGTCCCAGCGCCTTTTCATGAAAAGTGTAAGAAGGAGAGCCAATTATCTTATCTAGTTCTTCCTTAAAGGTTCCAATTCTCTCGGGTAACTGGGGGTATATGTGAAAATCATTTATATCCGTGAATATGTGAGGTCCTCCTGAATTGTCGACTATAGGCCGGGATGGATCTAAATTCTTCGTGATTTTGTAGAGATCGAGGAGCCACTTTCTGTCATCGGCCCTATCTATGTTTAATCCCCATCCTTCATTTGCAAGCCCCCATATTATTACGCATGGGTGACCTCTATCCCTTCTGATCATGCTTCTAAGAGTTGCTAAATACTCCTTTCTTGACCTCCTACTATTTACCTCAGCATTTGGGACCTCTTCCCATACCATTATACCCTCCTCATCACATAAGTTAAGATATTGCTTACTGGGTACCTTTAAGTGAATTCTGACCAAGTTAAAGCGCATGTCCTTTATTGCCTTTATCTTTTTCTTCAATATGGTTAGGGGGATGCTGTAAATAGTACTTGGGTGGAAGTCCTGATCAAGAATACCGACTATATACACCGGACGGTTATTTATGAATAGCTTGTTATCTTTTACTTCTATCTTTCTAAGTCCTATTCTGGTAAATACCTCATCAATTATTTCATCCCCTTTTATGAGCCTTAAATACACCTTATAGAGTGCTGGATTTGACGTACTCCATGGGGTTACCTTATCTAAAGTCGTTGAGATACTTACCTTGACCAAGTCCTCCTCTCTTACTCTGGGTAATTCCTTACGTGAGATATGCCTCTTCCCGTAAGGGTCAATGATTTCCATCTCAACGAAGTATTTATCTACTATTATCTTAGGTAAATCCTTTATCTCGACATTAAACTTTATGTTTCTCTCCTCGAGCGATACCTCAGAGGAATACCTTGAGATGTATGAGCTACCTCTAAATTCTAAATATACGCTCTGCCATGGTCCTCCTACATAACTATACCAAGATTGTTTTCCTATCAATGCCTCCCTTAATTCATCAGGCTTAGGTAAGTAAACGCGTAGCATTAGTACGTTATAGCCTTCACGAACGCTATTCGTAACTTCGAATTCGAATTGTTCATAACCTCCCTCATGAGCTCCTATGTAAGTACCATTAAGCCATATATCACATCGCCAATTAACTGCCTCAAATATAATGAAGGCTCTTCTCTTTCTGAGATCAATCTTAGGTAAATAGAATGTCCTAGCAAACCAGCCAACTCCATGATAGTTTTCATATTTAGGCAAGGCCTGCCAACATCCAGGTACCGTTATCTTATCCCAATCCTCAAATCTATCATGAAGATACCATCTCTCCGATATACCCCGGTCATTAGGATCTGGTTTGAAGTACCATTCTCCATCTAGCAATATCTTTATTCTCATTGACTCCACCTGTATTCCGCAGAGTTAATTTACATACGTGCTTTAATATGCTTTTTAATAATATCTTGAGATCTTTACTGTTCTTTCAAACTTAAACTACCGTTTCCTCCATCGACGTACTTAATTCTATTAAGTTCTCTATCCCTGATGTCCTTACCTTTAGCATGAATACGTTTTCTATCTGAAAGAGTCCTGCTGGATTTCTCATCTCGACTAATATCTTTATGGGCTTCTCCTCACCACGTCCTATGTATACACGCTTTATGGCAAGAGCAGAAACAGCATGAATATCTGCCTTACCCAGCCTATAGGGGACTCTAGCCCTCCCTTCAGCCATATCAGTACCATCTGCTACTTTTACTACACCTGCTTCGAGAGTAAGTGCTTGTACTCTCTCGTCATGCGCATAAATTATATGTAGGATCTCCTGCCTTATTTCAAACATCTTATATCTAGGAACTAACTGAGGTAAAATTCTATCAAGTATTGGCCTTGCTAGAATACATCCATGAATATGGTGATTATCCCTATGTATCGCATTCCCTATATCATGGAGGTATGCGCCGATCATTACTACTAATTTCGCTAATCTTACGTTAGGAACGACCTTATCTCTTATCGTGGTTGGTACTATTCCTGACTCTATCAGTAGATCGAGCAGTTCTAGTGCAGCTCCTGCAACTATTCTGGCATGAACAACTCCATGGTCATTGTACTTAAGTCTAGTCACTGCCATCACATTTGCCATCTTCATAAGATCTTGTATTTCTTCATCCTCTTCTAGGACCATATATGCTTTCTCAAGAAGGGAGTCCTGAGTTACATGTTTTATTATAAGATCTGGACCCACTACCTCCAAATAATTCCCCATAAGAAGCTTAAGGTACATGTTAAATAAATAGTGATTTTTACATAGCGCCTATCTTTCCCTCTTTCCCTCAATGAACTCTATTACCCATTGTTTTGCCACATGTGGCGGCGCGTGTACTGGCGGGTTCTTAAATGCCCAAGCGCTAACGCTGATCAATGGCCCTCCTATTCCTCTATCAAGCGCGAGCTTTACAAGGCGTACTACATCAACCATCATTCCCGCTGAATTGAATGGATCGTAAACTTCAAGCATTACTTCAATTCTAAACGGTACGTCTCCAAACTTCCTTCCTTCTATTACCATATGTGCTATCTTCTTAGAGCCAAGGAATGGAATGTACGCTACAGGCGCAATATAGGCGTTGAAATCATGAGTAGCCATTTGTTTCACAGCTCTCGTCTTGGTATGCTCCTTCCCCTCCCTTCTATACATAAGGTTAGCGAAATCAGGCGTACCTCCTACATTTATTTGATAGGTGTTCTCTATTTTGGCACCTCTTAGATCTATTAGATTAACTAGCGTCTTATGTAATACTGTAGCCCCGATCTGATTTTGCACATCATCTCCAGCAAGCGGGACATTCATTTTCATGAATCTCCTCTGCCATTCCTCGCTTGAAGCTATAGGCGCTGGCATTGCATTGATGAATGCGACTCCTGCCTTCATGGCCTGTTCAGCATAATAACTTGCGGCCTTCACAGCACCAGTCGGCAAGTAGCATATTGCAATCTCTGCACCATAATCCTTTAATGCCTTAGCTACATCCACTTCTTTCTCGTCACTTACCTGTATTAATGTGCCCTTTAAATGGGAGTCTACTCCATCAAGAACTGGTCCCTTTAAGACTGGTACGTCTAGCTTTGGAACTTCCGTTATCTTTAACGCATTATTAGGAGGAGCGAATATTGCTTCAGCTAGGTCTTTACCAACTTTATTCTTATCTACATCAAATGCTACTACGAATTCTATATCTGTGACCTTATATCCTGCTACATCGGGAAAAGCAACTCCAACTACGTTCTCTCCTCCTTTTTGCTTGTAGTAATAAACACCTTGTACTAGCGCTGATGCGCAATTTCCCACGCCAATTATCGCAACCCTTATTTTCCCCACTTTCGCACCTAACTACTTATATTAATAACTGTGAATATAAATCTTCCCCTATAGTACAGGCCTGGCAATTATTATGTTATCCTTCACTCTTATCACTTTAACTTTAACCTCCGCTCCTAGAGGAATCCACTTCGCATCGACTACTGTAATAGCTCTTCCCCTAGCTATAGCTATCTTCTCTCCCCTTAACCATCCAGGCGCTACAACTCTTACGTTGATCTTCTCGCCTAACTTGAACGGTATTGGCAATGCTCTCCTCTTATGAATTCCAAAGTCATCTGGACTAAGGATTAATTTTACGTTATATCTCCTCTCAAGAGCCCTAAGCCTTCGATAGAACTCCTTCCAACTCATTGGTCTTACTCCCTTAGGCTTCCTGCCATGTTTGTGAGCCTCATATTTCTGTATTCCTAAGGGCGGCCATTTCTTTCCTGCTCCTATTTTTAACGTAAACTCTATAATTCTTGGTATTTCATCATCATTCAGTCCTGGGACCCATACTGGCGCTATTAGTAAATCAATCTTCGTATCAACAATCATCTGTGCTAGCTCCATTATTCTTTCCACATCATACCACTCGGTATTAGATAACCATCTCGCTACCTCTGGATCTAATGCATCTATGGAAAGATTTATTCTCGAAAGTCCCGCATCTTCAAGATCGTAGATAAGATCTTCCCTAAGGAGTGCTCCATGTGTCTGTAGCGATATTACTTCTACGCCCTTTATGTTAGCTAATTCTTGGACTAAATCTACTAAGTAAGGATATGTAAGCGGGTCTCCCACTGTGTCTATATGAGCTTCTATCTTTTCCTCTCCTTTCCACATCACAATCCATTTAAAATAATCTACTAAATACTCAAGGTCAACTAAGTATTCACATATTCGCCTTCTAGAGTTAGGTCCTGCGTCCGTTGAACAGAAAATACATGAAAGCGGGCATATGGAAGTAGGTCTAACCTGGATTACATTAGTTCCCCTATCTATTAAACCGAAAGCTACTGTACCCACTAGAGGTATCTCAGATTCGTAATCTATTCGAACTAACTCCCTATTCCATATCCTCATCTTCTTTCCTTAGAAAAAGACGCTAAGTTATGAAGTTTATGCTTCTGTCTTCTTCTCTTCCTTGACGAATGGTGTTGTAATGAACCTCTTAAATGGCTCTATTAAGGATGTGAGTTCCATTGGTATGAGAAGCTTAGTTGAAGGACTTGCTGCTAACTCCCTGAACATATCGAGATACTGAAGCGCTAATGTACGACTATCCAACTTTAAGGCAACATTATTTACCTTTTCAAGCGCTAGTGCTAAACCTTCCGCTCTCAATATTGCTGCTCTTTTCTCTCCCTCCGCCTTCAGTATTATTGCTTGTTTTTCTCCCTCTGCTTTCAATATTGCTGCCTGCTTCTCTCCCTCAGCTACACGTATTGCAGCTTCTCTCTTTCCTTCGGCTTGTATGATCATTGCTCGTCTCTCTCTTTCAGCACTCATCTGTTTTATCATAGCTTCCTGCACATCTCTTGGTGGTAATATCTCCCTTATCTCAACGCTAGTAACTTTAACGCCCCATCTCTGAGTTACCTCATCTAATTTAGTTCTAAGCACTTGATTTATGTACTCCCTCTTGGCTAGTACCTCATCGAGTTCTATATCGCCAACAACGGCTCTTAGTGTAGTAGTTGCTATTCCAGTAGCAGCACCTACGAAATCCCTTACCTCAATTACCGACTTTAATGGATCAAAAACCTTGAAGTATATTAGTAGATCTATATCTACTGGTGCGTTATCTTTAGTGATACAAGTCTGTCTCTGAACCTCTATATACTGCTCTCTTAAGTCCACCCTTATCCCGCGATCTATGAATGGTATTAAAAGGACAAGTCCTGGTCCTCGTACTCCAACGAGCCTACCCATTCTTAGCACTACTAACCTTTCGTACTCTGGAACTATCCTTATAGATGACGCTATAATAGAGAATATTATCGCTAAAACTATTCCTAATACTAGTAGGGTAAATGGAGTTATGATCATTCTCCCTTCCCACTCATCTAAAGTTTAGGTATATATGCTATTAAAAGTGTATACTTTTAACGCCTAGGTATTTAGTCTAACTCTTATCTTCCTTCTCTACGACCAATGTAAGTCCCTCTACCTTGACAACTTTAACTTTAGAGCCAGCTTCTATCCATCCTCTTACGCTTACAGCTGACCATTCCTCTCCTTCAAGGTATACAACGCCTTTCTCTACCTCTCCAATTCTAGTTCTAGCTATTCCAATCTTGCCTACTAGATCCTCTATCGTCTTTGGTTTTCTTCTTAATGCACTCCTTATCTTTATGCTTAAGAACGTTAAAACTCCAAACGTTAATGCTAGTAATGCGATGGCTATTGCCATCATATGTGTGGCACTTACATATGGCTCATTCCTGTATGCAAGGGCCATTGCTATCAACAATAGTACTAACCCAGTGCCTCCGAATATCTGTAATCCTGGTTGTGCAAGCTCTGCTATAAGGAATGCTATTCCCGCTGCCGTTAATGTTAATATCAATAGACTCGTTCCTATCAAGCCTAGACCATATAATCCCAATATCGCTAATATTGTTCCTATAATTCCCCAACCTTGAAATCCTGTTACAATGAGTTCGAAGCCTATAAGAACGAGGCCAGTAATTATGAGGAGAATTGCAATTGATGGATCTGAAATTACTGAAAGAAACTCTTCATACATACTTTTGGTTACCTCTACTACCTCTGTCCTCTCAACATTAAGATGTTCCAGAACATCGAGTAGACTATCGGCTCTACCATCTGCTATGCCGAGTTCTATAGCTTCTTCATCGCTTAATGCCCTATTTTTAATTATGAATTCCTCCACGACCTTAACTCTTGTATCATTAAGACCCCATTTCCTCTCTGCTAAGCTTCTCATTCGTCCTAATGCGTATTGTAATACCTTTTCATCTCGTGGTCTTGGCTCACATGCGCCTATTACGCTACCTCTTCCCATAAATAGCTTATCGCATGCTAAAGCGATGAATGTACCTGCGGATACTGCTTTACTTCCTGAGGGAACCCATGCCACGCTTATGATGCCCTCTAAGTTAAGTATAGCCTCTATAATGTCATCCATAGCGCTCATGTAGCCACCGTATGTATTTAACTTCATCACTAGTATTTCCGCACCCTGCTTTTCCATGATGTCTATCCCTTTCTTAACAAGCTCATATGTTCCTGCATCTATTATACCAGAGACATTAATTACTATTACTCTAGTGCTTATTGAATAGGCCCCCCTAATGATAAAGAGTGTGAACATAATGTATATAAGCAAGGCTGTAATACTGAACTCCCTTCTCATAGAGCCTCCCGTCAGTTTAAATATCTCGGTGTACGTTAATAAATATCGCTATGCATGACGAGTCTACATTTACGGTCTACATCTCCACATGGACCATGGGGAAGGATAATATTGAGGCCATTAAGAACATAGGAGAGATGGGCTTTAGGTATGTCGAGTTATGGCCTGAGGATAACCTACGGGATAACGTAAAGGCGTTATGTGAGATCGCAGAGACCTATGGGATACGTTTTTGGTCTCTTCACGCCCCTTTTGTAAACTTAAGCATATCTTCACCAGACGATAAAGTACGGGCGCGTAGTCTGGAGGTAATTAAGGAATATATTATTGCAGCCGGTGAGTTAGGCGCTAAAGTAGTAGTAGTTCATCCGAGCTCTGAATATCTACCGGATATTATTGAATATTCAAAATGTCTCCTCAAACTCCGTACTTCATTAGCTATGCTCTCTAGATTAGCATCTGAACATGACGTCCTCCTTGCATTAGAGAACATGATCGATAGGCATAAACCAATCAAACTCCGAGTTGGTGCCTATATAATGGAACTAAGACAGCTTATAGAGGAGATGAATTTAGGCAATGTTGGCTTATGCCTAGATACAGGCCACTCATTTATAAATAAAATGAATCCTGCACTTGAAGCTTACTGGGCTGGGAAGCACCTAATAACTACACATATTGATGACAACCATGGTGAAAGAGATGATCATTTAGTGCCAACTAAAGGTAAGATAAACTGGAACGAAGTGCTTAATGCCCTTAAAGCAATAAGCTATCGCGGCCCACTAGTAATGGAGATATACTCCCAGGGTAGGCCTCTGCATATACTAAGTAAAATAAGAGAATTATGTAAGAAGTTCGGTTTAAGTTGGTAACTCCAATATCTTTATGCCTTCATCCGTAATTTCAAAAGGAATTCTCTTCAGCGGTATCTTTGTTAACCTAAGCTTCTTAATCCACATGTACCTCTTTATTTCATCTCCCTCTTCGACCATCTCTAATTCTATTACTCCATCAACTATATGCTCCGCTCCATAACCAAATGTTCCCTTTGTGGTCACGGCGAACTGACTAGTCATAAGTGTAGTCACGTTTCGTCTATGAAGGCGAAGTTTTAATTCATACGTCATACTCCTAGCTTTGACTGGCGCCTTAGCATAGAATGCACTTATGCTATCTATTACAAGTCTTGTGTCTTCGCCTTTATCTACACCTAGCTCTCTATACGCCCTGCGAACTGAGTCGACAAGGACTGGAATGTCTAAGGGATCCATCCTAACCTCCTTTGACATCTCCCTCGCTCTTTTCGCTAAGTGAAATAAATCTATTATGTAAAGGTTTCTCCTCTCTCCTTTTATCCATGGATATAAGTCCATGTCAAGTCTCTTGGCTTGCAAGAGGTAATCCCTAAACTCCTGTTCAGTAGTGACAACTATTACGTTAGCGTTATCAACGGTTAAACTATGATATATGAAGTGAATAGCAAATATCGTCTTTCCAGTCCCTGGCATACCACTTATCATGATCCAAGATCCTTCTGGAAAGCCCCCCTCAATTAACAAGTCTAGTTCCGGAATGCCACTTGAAATCCTCTTTATCTTAAGACTCACGTCATTCCACCTTACTAGTACCCGGATAATATCCCCTTAAGGAATGAGATAAAGAAATTGCTGAATTATGCATTTACTCCAAGTCCTAACACCTTTAGCACCTTAGGTAATAGTTGCCAACCATGCTCAATAAGCCCAAGAGAGCCTTTAGCGCACTCTCTCTCATTAAATGCTTTCAATCCATCATGCTCTATTCTTTCTGAAGCAAGTATTACAGGAACTGGATCATCCGTATGAGCACGTACTGTGTATGGAGTAGCATGATCTGCAGTTACTAAGATTGCAACCTCGCTCAGATCTATGTTATCTAATAATGGAGCTACGTAATACCTATCTATATCCTCTATAACCCTAACTTTTCTCTCCCTATCACCATCATGTCCTGGCTCATCAGGCCCCTTTAGGTGCACGTATACAACATCGCTTCTTTTAAGTAGATCAAGAGTTACCTCCATTCGCTCAGTATAGTCCTTTCGTCTATTCCCTGTAGGTGGACTTACCTCTGCTATACTCATTCCAAGAAGTCTAGCTATACCTTTTTCGACAGGCATTTCGACTATTGCACTAAATGAGAGCTTATAGATATCGTTCAATGTCCTTACCTTCGGGAGAGAGTCTCCTGCATCTCTTAATAAAATGGCATTCGCCTTAAGCTTTCCCCTTCTTTGTCTCTCTAAGTTTACAGGATGACCATCTAGTACCTCTATCGCTCTTTTCGTGAAAACGTTTACGATATACGCTGTCCTTCTCGCTTCAGGTGTTTCGTCTAGCGGCTTGCACTCAGCTATAATGTTGCTATACTCCTTTACTGCTATTGAGATCCTTCCCTTTTTCACATATGCAGGATCAGTATTACTTACGTTTCCTGAAAGCTTCTGGGTTCTATGTCCCACTATGACAACAGCTCTATGCCCAATCGTAGGTATTATTCTAACATAAGCTTCTGGTACTCCTAATTCCATTTCATTTAGGCTTTCGGCGAGCTTCCTCGCTTCCTCTGAGGTAAGATCCCTTCCACACCTCCTATCTATTATCTTCTTCGTCTTGCTATCAACTGTAGCGAAATTTGCCCTAAATGCAACTTCGTAGCCCTCCTTTATTCTCACCCCTGCACCAAGTGCCTCAAGTGGACCACGTCCAGTGTAATACTTCTCTGGATCGTAGCCTAGTATTGATAGCACGGCGGAATCGCTTTCAGGAGCAATACCCCTTCCTATAGTATACATCATTCCTCCTTTTGCCTTCCTGGCCAGTTCATCAAGTGCTGGTGTAGAAGCTAGTTCTAACGAAGTTGGTCCATCCTGTGGTCTATCCGCGACTCCATCTAGAACCAAGTACAGTAATTTCATAGTCACATCCCTAGAGCATCATAACTATGGGGTATTTAAATCGTTATCCCCAATGTGAGCTATGATGGCTCTATTCATTAGTGATAAAAATAACTTGCTATATGTAAATGCATCCTTGTTCTTATCTCTCTGATTTCACTTCACCCCGAATTCTTGATAATAAGTTCCTGTAAATCCTAGAAGGTATTATCAACTTTCTCTCACAGGCGATCCTTATGGCCTCTGGTATTTCCTGTACTAGGTCTAATGGCGTTATGTAAGTATATTTCTCTGAGGCCAATTCTCCTGCTAGGCCATTTATAAAAGCTGCAGCGCAAGCTGCATCAAATGTATTTATTCCTCTACTTAGCATTGCTCCAATTATTCCTGTTAATGTATCTCCAGTACCTCCAACTGTCATCGATGCATTACCCGTACAATTTATTCTCACCTTCTTACCATCTGATATTATGTCTAGTTTGCCCTTTAGGAGTATAGTTATGTTATACTTACGTGCTATCTCTTTCACGATTTCCATTCTCTCATTCCAACTCATGTTCGAGACATTAATTCCTGTTACTATGGCGAATTCTCCTGCATGAGGAGTTATCACTACTTGTTTATTCCTTATTAAGTCCAAGTTATCCTTGAGCGCTTTCAGCCCATCGGCATCTATGACCATAGGTTTATCAACTGTCCTTACAATTTCACGCACGGCCTCCATGGTTTCCTCATTTAATCCAAGTCCAGGACCTAATATAATACAATCAAATCTCTCCTTAACACTCATTATATATTCGATATCATCCAATCCCAGATATTCATCGCTCTTTAAAGGCCATACTATTAACGCTGGTGAGAACGTCTTTATTATCCATGCAGCTGATTTAGGTGTAGTTATAACAGCTATATCGATCCCCGCTCTTAAAGCAGCCATTCCTGAAAGAGCAGGTGCTCCTGAATAAAGTCTTGATCCTCCAATAATTAACACTCGACCATTATCTCCCTTCTTTGAAAGCGGATCTCGAGTTTTGAAACATTTACGTACGTCATATAAGCCGACAATATACTCTGCTTCTTTAGGAATCCCTATGTCAGCTACTACTACCTTACCAACGTATTCCTTTGCCTTATCCAGGCCTACCTTTGGCGCGTGAAATGTTACCGTAAGATCTGCCTTAAATGCAATTCCACCTATCTCTCCAGTATCGGCATCTATCCCTGATGGAATATCAACGGCCACCTTGAACCCCTTACTCTTATTCATCAATTCTATTGCAGTCCTATAGGGCTCTCTAACAGTTCCCTTAAAGCCTATACCAAAGATGGCATCAACTACTACATCCGCGTTCATTATTTTATCTTTATATTCTTTTACTTCATCCGTACTTCGAGCTTCATGAAGTCTTATGCTAAGTTCCATCCCCTCTAGTATAGCCCAGTTATGTCTTGCCTCATCTGTTCTTATCATCTCTGCACTTCCTACAAGTATTACGTCCACATGCGCCCCTTTATTGGCTAAGTGCCTAGCTACAACAAAGCCATCACCACCATTATTCCCTAAACCACATATGACTACAACATTTTTCCCCTTTATGTTAATATGAGAGGATATTATATCCGCTACACTTCTTCCAGCATTTTCCATTAGCTGAAGTGCTGTTAGTCCAAGTAACTGTGCATTCTCATCTAATCTTCTAACATCCTCTGAAGTAAGGGGTTCTCCTCTCATTATGATTTATTTTTAGCTTTATAATACTTAAACTAAGGGATTTTCCTGAAGGGAGGTAAAGATCCTGTACTCACATTACTAGTAGCTCTCAAGGGCTATTTGGAAAAACATGGAAAGCGCATCCTATCCATTACTGAGGTGTTAGATCAAGAGAGGGTTATGATTTCTCTTGAGTCACTATTTTGGTACCATAATCCGTCTACCGGCTATAGGTACCTAGAAAATGCAGTTGAAGATATCTTAAGCAATAGAGATCACACAACTAGATTGATCGAGCATGATATCAATATTGTGAGAAAGGAAGGTAAATATTATATAGTCATCCCAAGAAATAAGATACTACAATTGATGAGGAAGGAAAGTGAGTAGCAATGCCATTAAGTTAAATAACAAAGGCGAGATCAAACGATCCAATCGTAGGAACTTCTGGGTAGCGAGTATAAGCGAGTCAATAATAGACTTCAGTTCCTACGCTTCGAAGACATATCTTCCAAACTACATAGTTTCCATAGGCGGAACTGAGGAGTTAGTTGGAAGGATAAGCTCATTAGGATATTTCATATGGGCTCTTGTACAACCAAGTGGTGGATATCTCTGTGATAAGATTGGTCGTCGATCCGTTATAATATATCTTACAGGTCTTCTCGCTCTCTCCTATTTAATATATTCACTAGCTCCCTCATGGCATGTGATCTTAATTGCCATGATTCTCGAAAGCATCTCATCTATGTATATACCCGCACTTCAAACGTTATTAGCTGAGAGCCTTGAGGAGAAAGAGCGTACAAGAGGTTTCTTAATACTCAATGTCCTCTCTAATGCTCTTAGCATACCTGCTCCTTACTTAGGCGGTCTCATAATTGAAAAAGTAGGGAGCGTGAAGGGAAATAGATACGTGTTTCTCCTGGCTTCTGTCTTAATATTTACAATGCTCATTATGCGCTTCTTCTTGTTAAAGGAAACATATGGAGGAATGAAAGTGAATGTGGCTAAGACTAAATCCTTGAATTCAGTTATATATCACCTTAAGGGAGTCTTTAAGGTAATTAAGAGAATGAGTAAGCCCCTTCTCATACTATTACTTATAGAATCATTAACGTTCTCATTACCTATGGGTCTTCTTAGCCCGTATATGATACGATATGCCTCTTCTAAGGGAGTTACTGAGGAAAGATGGGGAGAGATAATATCAGTAGCACGTCTCGCCTATTTCATTACCGTTATCGGCATGATGCCAATAATGAATAAGCTACCTTCTACATATTATTTATTCTTGGGTAGTATCATGGCCTCCATATCTATGGCACTATTCCCAAATGGTTACTTCCTACAATCCGCAATATTACTCCTAATAGCTCAAGCTATATATGGTGCAGCAATCCTTAGTCTTTTCTCCTCAATGGCTTCAAGCGATATTCGAGGTACCATAATGGGAATTAGCAGCATGATATCCATGCTCTTAGGAGCATCTGGCTCCTTTATAGCATCCTTTATGTATCCTCGTAATCCAATCATGAACTTCATAAGTGCATCAGTTCTATTCTTAATAGGCGCTATTGTAATTCTTCCTATTTCTAAGCTTATACGAGATTATATTTCTTAAGATGGGGATCTCCTCTATCTTGGTTTTATCTAACTCATCAAGGTATATCCCCTTAGGCTTCTCATACTTAACATTAGTCCTTATGCTTCTTGTAGGGGTGAATATATAATCAATAGGTACGTCATGCTTGGTCATGGGTATATAATCAACTATCTGAACATCATGAACTGTAGTAACAACGGGCGTGCTATCATCTATAAGGCCTAGTTCCCTTAATATAGCATACTCTAAATCAGAGAATCCTCCACCCTTACCGAGCCTAGCACCATCTAAGGTAACGGCAACAGAGCCTGTTACCTTAAGATCTATAGGTACTTCAGGTATGTTTACAAGTTTTCCATACTTGAATGCTCCCCTGATAGTTGACGCCTTCCATTCCAGTCCTTTAGGTACGCTTCTTGGTTTGATTATTATGAAACCCTTCCTCAACTTAGGAGTTGCCATTATTAGTGTTTTTTCCATTCTTATTACCGCCTCACGAATAGGGCGTTGGGGAGAGTCAGGACAGACGAAAACTACCTCAGCTTTCTGAAATATATTCGTTTCAATTAGACGCCTAGCAGCCACCTCACTCATCTTAAAGT
>Ga0180300_10000625_pt1 | contig 15757 bp, 15 predicted proteins | sample GuaBasSediGuay15_FD_121798 | JGI IMG/M metagenome (GOLD analysis project Ga0180300, IMG submission 121798) | Subseafloor sediment microbial communities from Guaymas Basin, Gulf of California, Mexico - Guay15, Core 4569-2, 21-24 cm | ecosystem: Environmental > Aquatic > Marine > Hydrothermal... | reverse complement strand
TAAAGGGGTAAAGCCTTGAAATTCTCAAAAGTTCCAGAAGCTACTATTAGAAGACTTTCTACATATGCCCGTTGTCTGGAGATGCTGGAGGAAAAGGGGGAGGTTGTGGTCTCCTCTGCTCAGTTGGCCTATGCCTGTGGGGTAAATGCTGCCCAGGTGAGGAAGGATCTAGCCTATTTCGGGGAGTTCGGGATCCGGGGGGTTGGATATTATATCAAGGATCTCTATGATGACATCAAAAACATCCTAGGACTGAACCGGGAATGGCGTATGGCCATTATCGGTATTGGCAACTTAGGGGCATCCCTGCTTCTCTACAAGGACTTCTTGAAGAAGAACTACAAGATCGTCGCCGCTTTTGATATAGATCCCTCGGGAGTAGTGGGGAGGGTCTCTGAGAAGATGGGTAAGCCAGTGGAAATACTACATCCCGATCGACTGAAAGATGTAGCTAAAGAGAGAAAAATAGATATTGCCATAATCACCACTCCTGCCTCTGAAGCCCAAAAGGTGGCCGATAAGATAGTGGAGGCCAACATTAAGGGAATCCTCAACTTTACCCCTGTCCAAATAAAGGTCCCGAAGGGGTTTGTGGTTAAAAACGTCTATTTCACCAATGTCCTAGATAATGTAGCGTATTTATTGCACTTGAAGAGAAGATAGACCCCTTTTTCTTAAACTTCAGAGTTGGGTAATTCTGGGGTGTGAAGATGGAAAAGGTAAGGGCGAGGGTACGTGTTGAGGGGGTGGTTCAAGGGGTATTTTTTCGTTATACCACCCAGCGCAAGGCCCAAGAACTGGGGGTTAATGGTTGGGTGCGCAACCTATGGGATGGAAGTGTAGAATGCCTCTTTGAGGGAGAGCGGGAAAAGGTAGAAGCCCTTATCAAATGGTGCCACCATGGGCCCCCAGGAGCTAGGGTAGATAAGGTAACAACCGATTGGGAGGAATACAAGGGAGATTTAAAGATATTCTCGATAAAATATTAGGACATTACTTCTTAATTACCTCTTTTTCTATCTCCTCTTTCTTCTTAATCAATCCTTGGGTAGCTTCCTTAAGGGTCTTCTCATAGACCTCAATCCTCTCTCCCAACTCGATGGTCTTTTTCCCCACGGACTTCAGCGTCTTGCCTCCTCCGAAATAGATAAATGCGAAAATAATAAAGATGCCGATGACGATCCCTAGAAAGAATTTTTTCATTTGGTTATCCCTCTTCCCTTTTTATATAATAGAGACGCCCTTTGTGTCAAGGAAGGTAGTAGGGTGAACCACATTTAGAAATAGGAAGGGTTAATGCCGAGGGTCTTTGTTACAGATGGTCATTGGAGAAAGACCGTAGCGGTCGTCCGTTCCCTCGGCAGCAGGGGGCTGGAGGTGACCGTGGGGGAAAGCTCCAGGATTGCCACCTCTTTCTTCTCCAAGTACTGCCACAGAAGGGTAGTTTATCCTTCTGTTCGTCGCCATCCCCAGGCATTTCTCGCTTTTCTGCGTCAGGAATTGGAAAAAAGGAAATATGATGTGCTCATCCCCATGGAAGAGGAGACCATTTTGCTTTTGGCCAAACACAGTGAGGAGTTTAAACGCCTGGCTCGATTACCTGTCCCCTGTTACCATGATTTGGTCAAGGTGCGGGATAAAGGGTGGCTGCTGCGACATGCGTTAAAGGAAGGAATCCCCATACCCCAGACCTATTTTATTGAAGATATAAAAGACCTCGAGATCGCCAAGGAGGTGATTCCGCCCCCCTGGGTTATCAAACCAAGGGTGAGCTCAGGGGCATATGGGGTAGCCTATGTTGAGAGGGCGCAGGAGCTAGCGACCAAGTACACTCAGGTACATAATAAATTCCCCTTTCCCCTAGTCCAGGAACGCATCCCCCAAGGTGGGGGTGCTTTTGGAATGGCTGCCCTCTTGGGCGAAGGGGGCCAGCTAAAGGCCCTCTTTGTCCACAAGAGGCTGAGAGAATACCCCGTTAGAGGCGGACCAAGCACCTTGCGGGAAAGCGTACGGCATCCTCAGGTGGAGGAGTTCGGGTTGCGGCTGTTGCGATCGTTAGGCTGGAATGGCGTAGCCATGGTGGAGTTCAAGGTAGATCCGAGGGACGGCATACCCAAGCTAATGGAACTAAACCCCCGTTTTTGGGGGTCCCTCGCCTTGGCCATACACGCGGGGGTGGACTTCCCATACCTCCTCTATAAGATGGCCATGGGTGAGGAGTTCGACCCGGTCTTGGAATATGAATTAGGGAAGAGATGCCGATGGTTACTCCCAGGAGATATCCTTCATTTTCTGAGCAATCCCGGCAGATTCCACCTTAAACCGAGTTTTTTCCAGTTTAGGGGGATGGCTTACGACATCCTCTCCCGAGATGACCCGTTGCCGGCGTTGGGGAGATTCCTCACCCTCTTTGGCCTGCTGTGGGACGGGGACTTGAGGAGGTTGCTCCAAAGAAGATGAAGGCGGCTTCAGAAATAGCGGCCCTTATCCCCGCCTACAATGCCTCCAGCAGCCTGCGAGAGGTAATTGAAGGCGTCAAAAGCTATGGACTGGATGTCTTGGTGGTGGACGATGGTTCCACCGATGCTACAGCCGAGATAGCAGCACAGTTAGGCGTTCACCTCTTGAGGCACGGGGTGAACCGGGGCAAAGGAATGGCCTTACGGACGGGTTTTCGGTTCCTTCTGCATAAAGGATACAAGGCCGTGATTACCATCGATGCCGATGGCCAACACGATCCCTCGTTCATCCCCGAATTTATCCGAGCCTATCAGGAGGGCAGAGGAGAAGTCATCATCGGCTCACGGGCGCAGGAATTTGGCCAAATGAACTGGTTGAGGAGGTTTTGGAACAGATTGGCGGCAAAGGCCGTTTCCAAACTTACAGGCACTGCCTTCACCGACACCCAGTCCGGCTACCGCCTTATTAAAGGAGAGGTCTTGAAGGGACTTGCACTCTGCAGCTCGGGTTATGAGGGGGAATTAGAGCTCCTCATTAAGGCTTGCAAAAAAGGACACAGTGTGGTAGATATTTCAATCACCACCCGTTTCGCAGATGGAAGGCCTTGTAGCCACTTTCGGCCCGTGAGAGATACATGGCTTGTGTGTCGGACCTTTTTAAAAGAGCTCTTTTGGAGGTAAGATGAGTACTTACCGCAGGCTAAGGGATTATACACTGGCCAAGTTCGCCACCACAGCCCTTTCCTTGCTAGCCAGTGCCTCTGACGAACAGCTGATTAGGCTCTGCTCTTTGGCCGAGAAGGTTCCACGAAAGGAGTCCTACAAGGAAAAAATCCGTTGGATAAGGGAACTATTTCGACAAAGACACCCCGGTCTTCAGATAGCCAGGAGGGTATTAAAGGATACCAATCCACTGCACCGCCACAAAATCATCCAGAACCTCATCATAAATCAACTCCTCATGGGTACCAACAAACGCAAGGAGTTTGAAGCCCGCACCGGCACCTATCCTCCCGATGCACTGCTCATCAGTCCCACCATGCGCTGTGACCTGAACTGCTATGGATGCTATGCAGGCTACTATACCCGTGATGAGGACCTCCCGCTGGAGGTAATAGATAGGGTGATCACCGAGGGGAAGGAAATGGGGATCTACCTCATTCTCTTTACCGGTGGGGAGCCCTTCTTGCGCGAAGACCTCTTTTTGCTCTTTGAAAAGCATGGGGATGTGGCCTTTCAAGTATATACCAATGCACGACATATCGATGAGGAGATGGTGGGCAAATTCACCTCATTAGGCAACGTGATGCCTGCCATCAGCCTGGAGGGCTTGGAGGAGGAGACTGACAGAAGGAGAGGGAAGGGGCACTTCCAGCGCATAGTGCGGGTGATGGATATGTTGCGCGAGGCAGGCCTTTTTTTCGCCGTCTCCACTACTCAGACCAGGGAGAATACCGAAGTTTTAGCCAGCGATGAATTCGTCGATTTCCTAGTGGAGAAGGGGTGCATCCTGATGTGGAACTTTCACTATGTCCCTATCGGAAGGGCCCCAAATATAGCCCTGATGGCCACCCCTGAACAACGCGACTATATGAGGGATCGGCTCAAGTACTTCCGGGCAACCAAGCCGATGTTATTCGTTGATTTTTGGAATGATGGGCACCTGACCAATGGGTGTATCGCCGGGGGAAGGAAATATCTGCACATCACTGCCAGTGGGGATGTAGAACCGTGTGTCTTCTGTCACTTTGCCGAAGACAATATCAAAGAGAAAACCCTTTTAGAGGTGCTTAACTCCCGCCTTTTCCGGGAGATCCGTTCCCGTCAACCCTTCACTGACAACCCCTTTCGTCCCTGTATGCTTATTGATGAGCCAGCGCAAGGCAGGGACCTAGCCTTAAACTATGCCCGCCGCTTCACCCATCCTGGTGCAGAGATCCTTTTCACCGAACTGGCAGAGAGAATAGACCTCTATTCCAGACAATACAAGCCCCTGGCCGATGCCGCTTGGGAAGAATTTCAGTTGCAAAAGGGCAAAAAGGGCAAAGTAGCTGCAGGACAAGGTGGATGAGGGTTACCTTCCCCCGCCTCGGCACCATGCACATCTTCTGCAAGGCCATCGCTGAAACCGCGGGAATCCCTTATCTAGTCCCCCCCAAGACAAGCCGAAAGACACTGGCATTGGGTGTTAAAAACTCCAATGAATGTATATGCCTGCCCTTTAAGGTAATACTGGGCAACTTTATCGAGGCCCTGCAGATGGGCGCTGATACCATAGTTATGGTGGGCAGCGGCCCCCCCTGCCGTCTGGGGCTTTATGACTTGGTCCACAAGGTGATCTTAGAAGACTTAGGGCTGCAATATCGTTGGCTTACCATTCCACCGCGGCTCACGTGGGAGGCGCTGATGAAAAACCACGAGGAAACCAAGCCCCTGCGCAAGGAGCTCACCCTCAGGAACTACCTAACCTTTCCCTATGCCCTCTATATAGGATGGCGAAAGATGTTGGCAACGGAGAGGTTGGAGCGATTGGCCATGAAAGTGAGGGCGAGGGAGACAACCAGAGGAGAAACCCAGAGAAATCTGGCCAAGGCCCTGCGCATGCTTGATGAGGCCAAGGGAGCAAAACAGATCAGCGAGGCACAACGGGAGGGAGAGAGGATCATCGAGGGGACAGGACAGGATCAAGGGCGTCTCACCCTCAGGGTGGCCATCGTGGGGGAGCTCTATATGGTAATGGACCCGGAGATAAACAGGGGGGTAGAACAGCGCCTCGGGGAGCTAGGGGTGGAGGTGACAAGGACCTCTTGGTTCAGCACCCATATTGGCCGCAGTCTCGGTTTGGGCGGTGAGCAAAGGAGGGAGAGACTCCGGTTTCATCAAGCATCCTTCGAATATTTGGGCTATGATGTGGGAGCGGAATGCAATGTCTCTGTAGGGGAAACCATTATCAGGGCCCAGGAGGGGTATGATGGCGTTGTCCACCTCATGCCCTTTGCCTGTATACCCGAGACCACCGCTGCCGCCATCCTGAAACAGGTCAGCAAAGACTACCACATCCCCGTCCTAACCTTAGTCCTAGATGAACAGGATGCAGAAGGCAGGATCCAGACCCTCCTGGAGGCCTTCGTCGATATGCTCCTGTGGAGAAAACAAAAGGGGCTAAAAGGGAGATAAAAATGGAAGATGGAAGGAGGGTAGGTTTTACTACCACCATCCCTGTGGAGATCCTTTTTGCCGCTGAAAAGATTCCCGTCGACCTGAACAACATTTTCATCACCAGCCCCAAACGGGAGAGGCTTTTGGCCAAGGCTGAGGCCATCGGTTTTCCCAAGAACACCTGCGGGTGGATCAAAGGGATCTACGGGGTGACCATTGAGGAAGGGATAGAAGAGGTGGTGGCGGTCACCCAGGGGGACTGTAGCAACACCCATGCCCTCATGGAAGTCCTTCAAATGGAGGGGGTGCGGATTTTCCCTTTTGCCTTCCCCTATGATCGCAGCCGTGATCTGTTGGCCTTACAAATAGATAAGATGATGAAACACTTTGGAGTCACACCCTGCCAGGTTCAGCAGGCCAAAGAGACCTTGGACAGGGTCAGGGCAAAAGTCCACGAGATAGACCGCCTCAGCTGGGAAGAAGGGGTAGTCAGTGGATTTGAAAACCACTACTTTCTAGTGAGCACCAGCGACATGAAGGGTGATTGGAGGGCGTTCGAGGAGGAGATAGACCGTTTTCTCTCCAGTGTCAAAAATCGCAGGCCTCAATCGGAAGGGGTTAGGCTGGGATATCTGGGCGTCCCGCCCATCTTCACCGACCTCTATGATTGCTTGGAGGGTCTTGGTGCAAGGGTGGTCTTCAATGAGATCCAACGCCAGTTCAGCATGCCCTTTTCGACCGAGGACATCGTGGAACAATACCTACTGTACACCTATCCATACTCCATCTTTGCCCGCCTGCAGGACATCAAAACAGAGGTACGCCGAAGGCAGATCGAAGGGCTCATCCATTATGTCCAGGCCTTTTGCTTCCGTCAGATAGAGGACATCATCCTGCGCCGGGAGATAAAACTCCCCATCTTGACCATTGAAGGGGACAGGCCTTCTGCCATTGACGCCCGCACAAAATTGAGGTTAGAGAGCTTCGTGGAGATGCTCCAACACCGCAAGCAGAGCTGGATTTATGAATGATTGAGATCGACGGCTCATACGGTGAAGGGGGCGGCCAAATTCTGCGTACCGCTGTTGCCATGGCCGCCTATTTAGGCACTCCTTGTAAGATCAAGGAAATCAGGAAAGGGAGACCCAAACCCGGGTTGCGGGCACAGCACTTAGCAGGGGTACAGGCCCTTGCCGAGGTATGCCATGCGGAAGTTGAGGGGTTGCAGCTGGGCTCCCTAGAGGTAACTTTCAAACCAGGGAAGATCAGAGCAGGACAGCTGCGCATAGATATCGGCACAGCTGGGGCCATAGGTTTGATCTTGCAGACCTTGATGCTGCCGACCATAAAATCCCCCTCCCCCCTCCAACTCAACATTGTTGGTGGAACAGATGTCCCCTGGGCACCTACAATTGGCTATTTAATTGAGGTAACCCTTCCCCTTTTGGAAAAGATCGGCTATCGAGCTGAGATGAAGATAATAAAAAGGGGGTATTTCCCCCGCGGTGGAGGTGAAGTATCAGCACAGTTAAAAGGTGGCACCCTCTTCCCTGTGAAGCTTTTGGATCGGGGCAATGTCTTGGTGATCAAAGGTAGATCTCATGCCTCACAGCTTCTAAAGGACAGACGGGTGGCTGAACGCCAAAGGGAGGGGGCCACTAATATTCTGAAAAGGTCCCCCTTTCCCTATGATATCGAGGTAGAATACAGAGATACCCTATCCCCTGGTTCTGGGATCGATCTCTGGGCCCAGACGGGGCAAACCGTGCTCGGTTCCAATGCCTTGGGCGCCCGGGGCAAGAGGGCGGAGGAGGTAGGAGCAGAGGCCGCCTCTGCGCTGCTGCGTCAGATAGACTCCGGAGCCGCCCTCGATGAATGGATGGGGGACCAAATCCTGCCCTTTCTCGCAGTATCAGGGGGGGAAGCAATTATAACCGTCCCTCGCATCACCGATCACCTGCGCACCAACCTCTGGGTTATCGGCCACTTCCTGCCGATAACATCAAGGATAACAGAAGAGAAAAATAGGGTCTTTATCACCATCAGCCCTTCATCTTAATCCTAGCATCGCAGATGGCACACCCCTGGTCGTTGGCGAAGACAGGGTTTAGATCCATTTCCACAATTTGGGAGGAATCAATCACAAGGGAGGAAACTTGCATCAAGATCACCTCTATTGCCTCCAAATCGACCCTCTCCCCCCTGGCACCGCTGAGAATGGGGAACCCCTTGATCTGCCTGATCATCTCACAGGCATCTTTTCTCTCGATGGGGATGAGTCGGAAGGACACATCACGCACTACCTCTACAAATATCCCCCCTAAACCAAACATAATGACCGGCCCAAATTGGGGGTCATGGATGGCGCCGATGATCACCTCCGTTCCCTTTCCCATCTCCTGAACCAAAACCCCTTCAAACTTCCCACTCGCTGACATCGCCCTAAAGGCATCGGCGATCTCCTGAAAGGCACCCCTTACCTGCTCTTCATCTCTGAGGCCAACCTTTACCCCACCGAGATCGCTTTTGTGAATCACGTCGGGCGAGGAGACCTTTAGGCTTATGGGAAAACCTATCTCCTTGGCCAATTGCACTGCTTCATCGACACTTTGTGCAAACCTAGTCCGCAGGAGCGGAAACCCCTCTTTTCGCAAAAACTCAAAGGCATCTATGCCCACAAGGAACCTCTCCATATTTACCCTCCGGAAAGTGACGCCCTCCAGAGGGCGGCCATGGTCTTTGCCGCCCGCTCAGGCGTAGGTAAAACCACAACCCCCTTCTTTCTATCCATAGCCCGGATGTCCTCCCACCATATCTCAGGCGGGGCGGAAAAACAGGCGACGAGGGGTTTACTCAAAGGCTCCCTCCCCTCAAAATACTCCCTCATCTTTCCTGCCAAGGCAATATTGGCCGAGGCGTACATGGCTAAAAAGATCACCCCATCGACATTGGGATCATCGAGTACCGCCTCCATAATCCCAACGATCGCCCCCGGGTTATACCAGGCCGGTCCCATATCCACCGGATTAGTCCTGATGGCCAAAGGAGGAAGCAATTCATTTATCCTCTGCTGGGTAGCCGGAGAAAAACCAACCAGCTGCAAACCATTGGACTCACAAACATCGCAGGCGATCATCCCTGGTCCTGCCTGACTGGAGAGCACGGCCACCCTATTTCCCCTCAGTTTGGGGAGGCAGTCCAGGGCCTTGGCCACATCCAACAGCTCCTCTGTCTGCCCCACCTCCAAGATACCCCCCTGACGGAAGGCCCCTCGATAGATCTCATAGCGCCCAGCCAAGGAACCGGTATGGAACTTGCTGGCACTGTTCCCGCTTTGCCCTCTGCCCGCCTTATAGGCGACAATGGGTTTACGCCCCATCATCTGCTTGGCGACTTCCACGAGGCGACGAGGTTCATCCATTCCCTCTATGTAGAGGGCAATGACCCTGGTGTCAGGGTCATCGGCAAGGTAGGGGAGGATATCGGGAAAGTCTATATTACATCGGTTCCCCAGACCGACCACCTTGGAAAAACCGACATTCTCCTCAATGGCGCGAAAGCCTGATAGATGACAGAACCCGCCGCTTTGGCTCACCAAAGCAATGCCACCTTGGGGCAGCAGCGAGAACTCCGAAGTAAAGGAGGCGTTGAGAGATACCTTCAAGTTTACAAAACCAAAGGTATTGGGGCCGATGATGGGCAGCGACCAACCGCTAGCCATCTGTCGTAACTGCTCTTGGAGGGTTGACCCAGCAGGGTCCTCTATCTCTCTGAAGCCAGCGGTGATCAAAATAACCCCCTGCACCCCTTTTCTGTGACATTCCTCCACCACCCCCAACACCGCCTGCGCCGGAACCACCACAATAGCCAGATCCACTTTCCCAGGCACCTCATCAACGCTAGCAAAGGCAGGTAGGTCCCATATCTTAGCGGCCCTGGGGTTTACGGGGAAGATTCGCCCTGGATACCCACCCTTTACCAAACTCTTCATCACATGGTAGCCCAATTTGTCCGGGTTTGTAGATGCCCCAACTACTACCACCGATTCAGGACAAAAGACCCTGGGCAATTTGGCAAGATACTCCATCCCCCTTTTCCTCCTTATCACCACACATCAGCACTGCTTACAATCCCCCCAACTTACAAAAATCTCTTAAAAAGTCAAGCATTGTTTACCATAAAATATTTTTCACGGATCAAACCCATGAACCGGGGTTGACAATAGAGGTCAAGGTGAGGTAATTGTATTCTTATATAGAACCAAAGGTTCCAAATATGAAACTAAATGAGCATCGAAAGGAAGTAATTCCTGCCCTGAGTAGGGGACTTGATGTCCTCGATCTATTGGCCGCGGCCGAGTGTGACCTCGGCTTTGTGGAAATCGCCCGCAGACTGGAGATTCCTAAACCCTCCCTCTTGAGGATATTGCGCACATTGACGCATAAGGGGTTTATCGTTCGGAATGAGGCGACGAAAAAGTATAGATTAGGCCTAAAGATAATACGTATTGGCAATACTGTTCTGGGTAGAATTGAGCTCAGAAATCTGGCCAGGGAAGCGATGATGGAACTTTCGCGGTGCACCAGGGAGACGGTGGAGCTATCCACCCTGGATAGAGATCAGTTGATCTTGATCGATCAAATCGAAAGCCCAGAAGGGATAAGGCTCTATCAACACATTGGCAGCGCCTATCCATATTTTCACGCCAATGCGGTGGGGAAGGTCTATTTGGCCTATATGAACCCCGAGAAGAGGAGAAAGGTCTTGGAAAAGATAGGTCTGCCGAAGATCACCGACTATACCATCACGGAGATGGAGAAGTTGGAAGAAGACTTAGAAGGGGTTAAGGCGAGGGGTTATGCCTTTGAAGACCAGGAATTAAGGTTAGGGCTTAGGCGGGTAGCCTCGCCAATTTTCGATCGCGAAAACAAGGTGATCGGCTGTTTGAGCGTGGCCGGCCCCATCTTCAGGATAGATCACCGCAGGAGGGATGAAATAGGGGAGATGGTGCGCCTGAGGGCCAGGGAGCTTTCTGAGCGGATCGGGGCCGAGGTATAGACATATAGGGGAACAGATGCACAGGCTTTTTTACCCTGAGCGGGTGGCGGTAATCGGGGTATCCCAGAGAAGGCAGAACATGGGCAGAAACATCGTGGAGAACCTCTTCCGTTTTCATTTCGATGGCGAGGTCTTCACGGTGGGGCGCGGTGGTGGTGTGGTTTTCGGCAGGAAGGTATTGACTTCGGTGGAAGAGCTCCCTGAGGGGATAGATATAGCGGTCATTCTCACCCCAGCTGCCACCGTCCCTGCCATAGTCGATGGGTGCGGTCGTAAGGGGATTAAGTGGGTTATCGTGGAGACCGGGGGATTTGGGGAGTATTCTCAAGAGGGAAGAAAGCTGGAGGAGGAGCTGCTGCAGGTAGCCAGGAGATGGGGGGTCCGTTTGATCGGCCCCAATGGAATTGGGATCATTAACATGGGCAATGGCTTTGTCACACCCTTCTTCCCCTTGCGCAGAGAGGCCTTACGAGAGGGAAAGGTGGGGATTATCTCTCAGAGTGGGGGGGTGGTCTTTGCTCTGATCAATCTGCTGGCTAGCAGCAACATCGGTGTGAGCAAAGTGGTGAGTATGGGAAACAAGTTGGATCTAAACGAAATAGACTACCTCACCTATCTAGTGCAGGATGAAGAGACGCAGATCATCATCCTCTATCTGGAGAGTATCAGCCATGGCAGGAGACTAATGGAGATAGCCAAGAGAACGAAAAAACCCATCATCGTTCAAAAGGTCAATATCTATCCATCCAGCACCCAGATCGCCAGGTTTCACACCGCCGCCTTGGCCACCGATGATAAAGTCGTAGATGCCGCCTTAAGAGAGGCGGGCATCGTCAGGGCCCGAGATTATCGGGAGGTGGTCAACTTTGTAAAGGTCTTCAGCATTCCTCCCATGAGGGGAAACAACTTGGTGGTCATCTCCCGCTCTGGGGGGATAGCCATATCGGCCTCAGATTTTGCAGAGGAGTACGGATTTCAGCTTTATCCTCTCCCGGGGGACTTCCTGCGCCGGGTACAGAAGGCCTTCCGGGCCAAAGTAATAACTCCTACCAACCCACTCGATGTGGGTGATCTGTTCGACTTCAACTTCTACACCAAAATTACCGAGGAAGTCTTGAAAGAGGAGGGGGTGGATGGGATACTCTTCCAACACGCCGCAGCCCCTGGTTTGGAGACGGAGGAATCGATAAATTTAGGGAAGGCCTTCAATGAGCTAGCAAACAGATACCAAAAGCCCATTGCGCTCTGCTTCCTCTCCGATGAGCAAAGCATCGCCTTTGTCAAAAAGTCCGTGGACTACCCTATGTTCAGCGAGCCTGGGGAGGCCCTACCAGCACTTGCCGTATCGAGGGATCATTATCAACGCTCTAAAGAAATAGAGTTAGAGAAACCTCCTGCTGCTTTCCCCTTAGACAGAGACGGGATCTTCCAGATCATCCAAAGGGCCTTAACACAGAAAAGGCCCCTTCTACTCCATGAGGCCTTAGATATTGTAGCCGCTGCTGGGATAAAAACGGCCTTCTATTTTCCTTGTCATGACCTAGATGAAGCCCGGACCCGGGCCGAGCAGATGGGCTATCCCTTGGCCCTAAAGGTAAATGGGCCAAGTACCTTTCACAAGACAGACATGGGCACTGTAATCTTGAACGTCAGGAATCAGAAGGAGCTAGAGGAGAAATTTAATCAATTAATCAAAGTATCAGAAAAATGGGACAATAAAGGGGGAATATTGCTCCAGGAATTTGCGCAGAGAGGGACAGAATTGATACTTGGGGGGAAGGTGGATGAAGGTTTCGGCCCTATATTGCTCCTTGGTTTTGGGGGGATATACGCCGAGGTCTTGGGGGATACCGTATTGCGTGTTCTGCCCATATCGGAGAAAGAGGCAGAGGGGATGATCTCTGAGCTAAGGGGGTACCCCCTACTGCAGGGGGCGAGGGGAAATCCTGCACTTGATCTTTCTTTCCTCAAAGAGGCTCTGCTGCGACTCGCACAGTTGATGATCGACTTTCCTCAGATCAAGGGGATAGATCTTAACCCCCTTTTCCTCTTTAGGGAGGGGGAAGGGGGAATGGTGGTCGACGCAAGGATCATCACCGATGATAAGGAACTTTGAGGAGGTTATAAAGAGGGCAGAGGATTTGGGGCCCAAGAGGGGAGCCATCTTTTACCCCCATGAGGAAGATGTAATCCTCTCCATTGCTGAGGCGACTAGCAGGGGTTATATAGAGCCGTTGCTTATCGGCGATAGGGAGAAAATTAAATCCCAGCTCCGGGAGGTAGGTCTGAGCGGCAACGGCCTGCAGATCATCCAACAGAAGGACCCCCAGGAGGCGTCTGATCTTTGTGTAAGGCTGGTGATGGAAGGGAAAGCCGATTTCATCATCAAGGGAAACGTTATCACTACCTACCTTTATCGTTCTCTGATCAAGGTAACATCGAGCCTCGATATCTCTTTGGTCCCCTCCACCCTTTGCTTTCACGAGGTCGCAGGTGTGGATCATCTCTTTGTTATCACCGATCCTGGGGTGAACATCGCCCCTGATCTTGACACAAAGGTCAAGATAATCCGCAATGCTGTGGCGGTGTTACAAAAGGTAGGATATCAGTCTCCTAGGGTCATGATCCTCTCCGGGGCCAGGGCCATCGATCAAGGACTCCCCTCTTTGCAAGAAGCCCTGATCATCAAGGAGATGGCGAAAGGAGGGGAATTAGGGGAGTGCACAATAGAGGACTTCCATAACCTAGTGGACCTCCTAAATCATCCCAGCAAGGGGTTTCCCGACATCCTCCTTGTGCCACAAATCGAGGCGGGCAATATTTTGGTCAAGGCCATCGACCATCTCGGGATAGGCAAAAGGCAATGTGTCACCGTGGGAGCTGGGATTATCGCCCTGACCCCCTCCCGCTCCGATGACCATGAGGTAAGACTGCTCAACATTGCCTTAGGTGTCTTATTGTCCGGTGTAGCAAGGGAAGACAAAATTGATCACTAAGGTTGCACAGATAAGGGAGAAGGTCAAGGAGAAGGACACTCGGGCCCTCGCTATATCCTACGCAGGGGAGGATCAAGTCCTGAGAGCAGCCAAAAGGATCAAAGAGGAGGGGCTAGCCGATCTCCTGCTCGTGGGAGATGAGGAGAGGATCTCCCTTGGTCTAAGGAAGGCGGAAATGGAACCAGAGGGGATCGAAATTATCTCCGAATCGGACCCCACTAAGATAAGGAGGCGTGCCCTGGAGTTAGTGCAGTCGGGAAAGGCCCATGTCTTTGTGGATGGGAGGCGGACAGACCCGAAACTTTGGGGGATACTGGGTGAGAAGGGCTTTGGGATCAGGCGAGGGGTCATGAGTTATGTGAGCCTCTTTGACTCCTTGAAAGAGGGGCGGCTGATGATGTTCACCGATACCTACATAAACAACTATCCAGACCTCACGGAGAAGGTGGCTATCGTTGATAATGCCCTGGAGCTAGCCCATCTGCTGGGCGCACAGATGCCCAAAGTAGCCGCCCTTTCTGCCCTGGAGTTGGTAAACCCGGCTATGCGCTCCACCGTAGAAGCAGCAGTGCTGGCCAAGATGTCCCAGCGCGGTCAGTTCGGGAGGGTCTATATCGAGGGACCTCTGGCCATGGATAACGCAACCTCAGCCGAGGCTGCGCAGCACAAGGGGATCGCCAATCCCGTCTCCGGCCAAGTGGACATTTACCTGGTCCCGGATGTAGAAACGGGCTATACGCTGGTACAGATGCTATACCTTTTGGGAGGGGCGAGGATGGCTGGGGCCCTTATGGGGACGGAGTTCCCGGTGGTTCCTTTTATCGAGGTAGACGACACCAAAAGTATCTACTATGGCATAACCCTCGCCATCCTTATGTCTTGGTCATGAAAAGAGATCCTCTCATCCTCGTCATAAACCTAGGCTCTACTACCACCAAAGTGGGGCTCTTTGCGGGCAAAGAAGCCGTCTTCCGCGAGACCGTAACCCACTCATCGCAAGATCTCTCTCACTGCCGAGGTATCGAAGGGGAGTTAAGGCTTCGAGCGGGGACGATTAAGGAAATCCTTTCCAACCACAGCGTAGAGTTGAGCGAGTTAGATATTATAGTAAGCCGAGGAGGCCTTAGCAGGCCGGTCAATCCGGGTATCTATAAGATCACCCAAGCCATGTGTGATGACCTTAGATCGGGCCGCTATGGCCATCACTCGGCCAATTTGGGGCCGATAATCGCAGGGGAGATGGCTCAGACGTTGGGAATAGATGCCGTAGTGGTCGATCCCCCCACAGCCGATGAGATGGAACCCATCGCCAAGATCTCCGGTCTGCGAGCAGTAGAGAGAAAAAGCGCGCTGCATGTCCTCAGCCAAAGGGCTGTGGCCTGGCGAGCAGCACAGCAGCTGGGGAAGACTTATCATGAGGTAAATCTAATCGTGGTGCATCTGGGTGGAGGCATTACCATTGGGGCCCATAAGAGGGGTCAGATTGTAGATGGGACCCATGGCTTGAGCGAAGGGCCCTTCACCCCCGAGCGGGCCGGCTCCCTGCCCACAATGGAGCTGGTGGAGATCTCCTTTTCCGGGAGATATACAAAGGAGGAACTAAAGGAGAAGCTGGTCAGAGAGGGGGGACTCCAATCCTATCTGGGGACCAGAGATGCCAAAGCGGTAGAGGAACGGATCGCCAAAGGGGACGAATATGCCCGATTGATCTATGAGGCCATGACCTACCAGATCGCCAAGGAAATAGGGGCAATGGCAACCGTGTTATACGGAGAGGTAGATGCTATCGTCCTTACAGGTGATTTGGCCCACTCCCCCCGATTGGTCCAGGAGATCAGGAATAGGGTCTTTTGGATCGCCCCCCTTTTGGTTCATCCCGGCGAGGAGGAACTGGAGGCGCTGGCCGCAGGAGGGATGCGGGTGTGGCGGGGTGAGGAAGTGGCCAGAGAGTATTGACAAAATCATCCTGACTAAAAGGAGTAAGTCAATCCGAGGGTAATGGTGACATCTGCTGAGGTCTTACTTATAAGCTCTTCTGTCACCCCCAGGGTCAGGATGGTCCCCTCACAGAGCATCCACTTCAAG
>Ga0180300_10000624_pt1 | contig 15781 bp, 13 predicted proteins | sample GuaBasSediGuay15_FD_121798 | JGI IMG/M metagenome (GOLD analysis project Ga0180300, IMG submission 121798) | Subseafloor sediment microbial communities from Guaymas Basin, Gulf of California, Mexico - Guay15, Core 4569-2, 21-24 cm | ecosystem: Environmental > Aquatic > Marine > Hydrothermal... | reverse complement strand
TATCTAACCTTATCCTTTTTTATACAGGCATTAAGAAGTGTTATCAAAAATGAACCAAAAAGAGGAAAGACAACAAATAACGGCAATATTCTCATCCTTTAAGTTCCTTTATCTTACTTATGTCAAATGTCCCAAATTTTTCATAAATTCTTATAGCAATTGCAACAAATAGTGCTGTTATTGCAAGACCAATTACAATTGAAGTAAGAACAAGTGCCTGTGGAAGAGGATCAACTGCTTTTGAAACAAACTCCTGAAGATTCTCGTTCTGAGAAATTATTGGAGCAATACCACCTTTTCTATATCCAATAAGAATAAGAAAAAGATTTATTGCATAGTCAAGAATCATAAAACCAAGAATAATCTTTACAAGATTTCTTTTGCAAACAACACCATAAACTCCAATTGCAAACAAAATAAATGTAAGTATCCAGATCATTTTCTTTTAACTATCTTATAATCTCCTTTAAAAACTACAACTCTTGTTATTGAAAGTATAAAAAACACAAAGAATATTCCTGCCATAACCTTAATTGCTATACCAATATTGTAAATGATGATATTTCCGGAACTTAAAAATTTAAAATAAATACTTCCAAATTTTTGATGGATAATATTCAAAAAGTAATCCTTTCCAAAAATAACAGGCAAAAAACTCATTATGAGAAAAATCAATGCTCCAAGTGACTCAAGGAATGTCACTTTTTTATGCTTCAAAAATTTCTCAATCTCTTCCTTTCCGAAAGAAAGTGTTATTAAAATAAAACAACCAGCCATTATAACTCCACCAGCAAACCCTCCACCAGGAGTTAAATGTCCAAAAAGAAGTATATATAAACCGAAAAGGAAAATAAGACCTGAGATGTATCTTGTAACAGTTTTTACAATAACTGTCATTCCCTTCTCATTCATTTTTCGCTCTTCTTCTTAAAAGAGTAACAGCACCAAGTATACTTGTAAATAATACTGTTGCCTCACCAAGTGTATCATAGCCCCTGAAATCAAGTATAACACTTGTAACAATATTTGCTGCACCTGTCTTTTTGAACCCTTCTTTAAGATAAAACTCCCTCACCTTACTTGAAATCTCTCCAAATTCTGGCATATATTTCAGGACTGATATAAAAATTATTGAAAACAAAAGTAGAAATATTATATTCACAGCAAAAGGGAAAAACTCCCTTGTATCCTCATAAAAACAAACATCCCTTGAAATTGTTGCTCTTATAAGAATAACAAGCGTAAGAATTTCAATTACAATCTGAACAATTGCAATATCAGGTGCTTTAAGGAAAAGAAACAGTGCAGAAAGGATAAACCCAACAACTCCGATTGAAATTATTGAAGAAAAAAGGTCCCTTGACTCAAGAGCAATAAGAGCTCCAAGAATCATGAAAATCAAAAATAAAGATGTAATTACCTCAATCATTTTACAAAAACAAGAAAAAGTATTAAAACTCCTATAAAAATCCAGGAAAGATAATTTGTAAGAAATCCCGTATGAAGTGAACTTAAAAGTTCTGAAAAATACAATATAATACCTTTACAAATTTCATAAATATCAAAAATCATCTTTTTCTGCAATTTATAAATATACCTGAATGGTCTTAAATTTTCAATACTTGTATAAAATTCTATTCCTGATATATACATTTTCTTATTTATCAACTCTCCTCCAATAAAACTGCTTGAAGTCCTAAAATTTATCCCAAAAATAAGTAAAATTACTCCCCCAAGTATTATTCCAAGGATTATAAGAATTAGAGATGCTCCGGGAATCCATTTTCCAATAATCTTCAATTCTTGAAATATTGATTTTAGAATCAAGTGTGGAAATATTCCAAGAAATATACATGAAGAAGCGAGAATAATCTGTGGAATTATCAATAAAACATTTTCCTTTGCTTTTATCTCTTCACTTTTTACCCCAAAAAATATTGCATGAATAAGTTTTACAAAAGATGCAAGCGTCAAAGCAGAACCAAACAAAGCAGAAATTAAACAGAAAACAGTAAACAGTGAATAGTTATCAGATAAGGATTTTATTACTCCTTGATAAACAAGCCACTTTGAATAAAAACCATTAAGTGGTGGAATTCCAGAAATAGCAAGTGCTGAAACAAACATTGAAATAAATGTAAATGGTAAAACCTTTGAGAGTCCACCAAGTTCTTCAAGTTTATCTGTTCCTTTTACTTTTTCAACCTGTCCTACACCAAGAAATAAAGATGTTTTATAGATTGTATTGTTTATCATGTGAAAAATTCCACCAGCAATACCTACAGGATTTCCGGTTCCAATACCAAGAACCATATATCCAACCTGACTTACAGCATGGTATGAAAGAAGTTTTCTTGCTCCATGTTGTGCTAAAGCCATAAAAACAGCACTTATTATTGTAAAGGCACCAAGAATCATAACAATAATTTTTATAACATCTGGGATATTGAAAATATAAAATGTTCTTGCAAGTAAATATATTCCAAGAAGTTTATCAAGAGAAGCAGGAAGAAATGCAGTAACTGAGATAGGAGATTTATCTGCAAATGGAGGAATCCAGGTATGAAAAGGAAATGCGCCTGCTTTTGAAAAGGAGGCAATTAAAAAACATATAAACGGAAGGAGGGAAAAATTAGTAGAAGAGATATTAAAAGAATTGTTTAACTTATATAACAATGCAATTCCTAAAAGAAGGAATGTATCTGATCCACCGAGAATTATCATTGTCTTTTTTCCTGCTATCTCTGCATTTTTACTGAATTGTGAAAGAGTATAAACTGTAATTGCTGTTATCCCCCAGAAAATAATGAAAAGGATAAAATTTTTACTTAAAACAACTCCATAAGAGGAAAAAACAGTTAAGAAGAAGTAAAAGAAATACTTATTTAATCTTTCCTTTATATATCCTACTGAATATATTGAAAGTAAAAATGAAAAGAATCCGATAAAGAAAAATATTAGTTTTGAAAGATTGTCAAATAAAATATATGGAGTTAAGAGTTGAGATCCTGCCTTGCCGGCAGGCAGGTTGAGCGTTGAGAGAGTAAAAATAAAATTGATAAGAGCAACAATTGGAGCAAAGATTTTGATAAATTTTCTGTAATCAGGAAGAATAAAGAAAAGAATTGATATAGCAAGGTTAAACTTCAAAATAAATAAAACATCCATTCTATTCCCTCAAACGCTTTCTTATTTTCTTTGTTTTCTCCTGAGAAAGTTTTATCAAATCATCCCATCTATATTTAACCTTATTAAATTCAACTGCCTGAATTCTTTCAGTACAACAATAACAGGGATCAACTGCGGCAAGAGTAATTGCAGCATCTGAAACAGTTCCACCAACAGCACTGACCTCATTTGATAAAACGTTCATATATGAAGGTGCTCTTATTTTATGTCTTGTAGGAGTATTACCTCCATCACTTCTTACATAATGAAATACCTCTCCCCTTGGTGCCTCATACCTTCCAATTCCTTCTCCAGGAGGAATCTCTCTTACCTCTTCGCATATATCTCCTTCCTTTAAATCCTTCAACCTATCAAGACACTGATTTATTATTTTTACTGATTCATACATTTCCAAAACTCTTACAACAATCTTATCATAAACATCACCATTATTTAGAACAGGGACATCAAACTCAATAAGAGGATAAGCACTGTTTTTAATATCTATTTTCCTTATATCCGTTGAAATTCCACTTGGTCTTGCTGTTGGACCAACAACACAGTAATTTATTGCTTCCTCTTTTGTTAAAACCCCAACATTCTTTGTTCTTGCATGAATAACAGGATCATCTTCAACTGCTTTTTTAAACAAATTAAGTGCTGAAATTATTGAATTCAATTTACTCTTTATCCCATCCACCTCTGAGTTCAATATATCCCTTCTTACTCCACCAATTTTCATCATAGCATAATGATTTCTATTCCCTGAAATCTGCTCACAAATATCCAGAATAACCTCTCTCGTCTTCCATGCCCACATCCAGACAGTATTGTAGCCAAGAAAATGCCCAGCAAGTCCAAGCCATAATAGATGTGAATGTATTCTTTCAAGTTCTCCTATTATACTTCTTATATACTTTGCTCTTTCTGGAATCTCCAAATTGAGTAAATCCTCAACTGCAAGAACATATGCAAAAGGATGGGATGTTGAACATATACCGCATATTCTTTCAACAAGAAAAGTAACCTGATCCCAGTGTTTTCCTTCTGAAAGTTTCTCTATTCCCCTGTGATTGTAGCCGATATTTATATTTATCCCAATAACCTTCTCTCCAAAAACCTCAAGTTCAAAAAACTCTGGTTCCTCCTGTAAAGGATGATATGGTCCTATTGGAATTACTGTTCTTCCCTCTTTAACCCCTTCTGAAATACTGCATGTAAGAGAATCCGGTAATTCCTCCCTTCTTCCATACTCATAATCCTTCCTCAAAGGATACACACCTTCAGGCCAACTCTCATCAAGAAGAAGCCTTCTTAAATCACTATTTCCCTCAAAACCTATTCCAAATAATTCATGAATTTCTCTCTCAATCCATTTTGCTCCTTTTATAATATCTGTAATTGTTGGAAGAGATGGCTTTTCTCTATCAGTAAAAACTCTTAAATTGTATAAAATTCCTGTTCTATCATCAGAAAAATGGTATATAACCTCAAAATTTTTAATATTATCAACACCTGTTGCGGTACAGAATCTAAATCCAAAATCCCTAAAAAGAATTTTTACTACTTCCTTTAAATCCTCTTTTTTAATCTGTATATAAAACCTTCTCTTACTTTTCTCCTCCCACTTCACAATTCTCTCTCTTAATCTCTCTTTAATCTTCTCTTTCATTTTTAGCCTTTCTCCTTGTCACTTTAGCCCTTATTATATCTCTCCTCTCAACTTCTTAACAACCTTTACAATTCCATCAATTATTGCTTCTGGTCTTGGAGGACATCCTGGAATATAAGCCGAAACAGGAATTACTTCATCAACAGGAACTGCTCTATTATATGAATTCTTAAATATTCCCTGACTTGAAGCACAACTTCCAAAACAAACAACTGCAATCGGTTTTGGTGCCATCTCATAAATCTCCTTTAATCTAACAACACCCTTTCTTGTAAGCATTCCTGTTATAAGGAGACAGTCAGCATGTTTTATTGAACCAACAAGTTTTATTCCAAATCTTTCAACATCAAATCTTGGCGTAAGAATATCAAGTATCTCTATATCACAATTATTACATGGACCTGATGCAAAGTGGAATACCCATATTGACTTCGTCAAAATCTTTAACTTATTCATAATCCCTTAACTGCTAAAATTATTCCAATTATACCTAAAGGAAAAAGATAAAACCAGAAAAATCTTATTGCCTGAGTAATTTTAAGCCTCGGATTTGTATTCTCAAAAACAATTATAAAGATAAGGAGAAGTAAATACTTAAAAATATTCAACCCTCCGAGAAAAAGAACAGAAATAAATGCTGGAAGAGAAAAAAGAAGGATATAATGTGTAACTTTAAAGAAACCAAGAAGTGCTCCTGAATATTCAATATATGGACCTGCTATCAATTCTTGCTCTGCTTCAGAAATGTCAAATGGAACCTTTCCAAGTTTTGCCTGCATTACTATTAATGAAAGAATAAAAGCAATAAAACCTGATAAAGAAAATACAATTGGTTTTGAATTCTCCTGAAAAGTAAGAATATCTCTAAGGGTTATCTTTCCTCCTGTTTTTATAATAACAATAGAAAGGGAGGTCCAGAATACAAGTTCATATGAAAGAATAAGTTTCATCTCTCTTGAAGATCCAAGAGAAGAGAGAGGATTTTTACTTACTGCTCCTGCAAAAATAACACATAAAGATGGAATTGTAAATAAATAAACAATTACAATCAAATCTGCTGTAAAACCCTGAAATGACTTAATAAAAATATTTGTTATAAGTACACTTGTCAAAACTGCTGATGAAAATGCAATTACTGGAACAAGTATAAAAAATGGAATATTTACTCCTTCTGGAATAACTGTCTCCTTTACAAAAAATAGTTTCAAAAGGTCATAAAATGGCTGTAAAAATGGTGGCCCAACTCTCCACTGAATCCTTGCGGTAATTTTTCTCTCTAAGAAACTTGCTATACCTCCAACAAGAAGAACAAAAATAAAACCAGGATAAATTAAGAAATTAAAAATAAGTTTTCCAATACTCATTTAATTCCTAATTGTTTCTTAAAGTGAACCGCCTTTACAAATACTCCTTCTCTAATTTTATATATACCCTCACTGGTATCTTCCTCAAATTCACCTTCAACAATTGCTCCTAGAGGACAGGTTTTTATACATAGCTTCTCTCTATCCTTACACTCATCACAGGGAGATGTAAAAAATGAAACAGTTTCAATTGTATTTACTCCAAAAGGACAGGCAATAAGGCATGTTTTACAGGAAGTACAAAGTATTGTTGCTCTCTTTATATCTCCATTTTTATCTTTTTCTAAAGCATTCCTTGGACATGCAATTACACAAGGGGCATCATCACAATGTCTGCATATAATCTTTCTTATTCCCTCCTCAATCAAAGTATAAAATCCTGTCTTATAATGGTGAAAAGGATAATTGCACTCAACCTTACACTCCTTACAAGAATAGCACTTCTCTAAATCAATCAATATCATAACAACTCTAAACGCTAAAGTCTAAACTCTAAAACTTTTAACCCTATCACTTTATCCTTTCTATTTTAGCCTTTAGCCCTGCCACTTTAGCCTTGTTATTTTAGCCTTTAGCCCTGCCTGCGGCAGGCTTGCCACTTTAGCCTTTCTTAATCCCATATCCCCTCTATATCCTTTATCTCACTATACTTAAAAACTGGTCCGTCCTTACACACAAAATACTTTCCTAAAGCACAGTGTCCACATTTTCCTATTCCACAACTCATGTTCTTCTCCATTGAAAGATAAATCTTTGACGGATGAAACCCAATATCAAGAAGTTTTAAGGTTGTAAACTTCATCATAATTGGAGGTCCACATACAACAGAGATAAAATTATCTACTCTAATCTTAATATCTTCAAATAAACATGTAACAACTCCCTTCTTTTCTTTCCAACTATTATCAGGATTATCACATGTCCTTAATACCTCAACTCCTTTTTCCTTCCATTTACTAAACTCATTTTTATAAACTATATCCTCTGGAGTTTTTGCTCCATATAAGAGAAGAATTCTTCCATATTTATCTCTTTGATGTAAAAGTGATAAAAGTAATGCCCTTAAAGGTGCTAGACCCACCCCTCCTCCCACAATCAAAATATTTTTTCCCTCAAACTCTTCCAAAGGATAACCATTTCCAAGGGGTCCCCTTATCCCAACCCTATCTCCTTTTTTCAATCTGTGTATAACCTCTGTAACCCTTCCTGTCCTCATTATTGTAACTTCTAACTTTTCTTTTTCAAACTGAGAAGATGAGGGAGTAAAAGGTGCCTCTCCAACTCCAAAAACTGTAAACTGAATAAACTGACCTGCTTTAAACTCAAAATCAATCTCAGGCTTTAATACAAATGTCTTTATCTCAGGAGTCTCATCCTTTACATCAAGAACCTCTGCCTTTATTACCTTATAAGGGTCCATCTCAACTCCTAAAATTCTACCATTCGCTATTTGCTATTCGCCATTCACTCTTATTATAACTTCCTTAAAATTAATCCCTCCCTGACATCCATCAATACATCTTCCACAACCAGTGCATCCTTTTATCCCTTGCATATCAATTCTATAAGAAAATTTACATAAGAATCTATGTTTAAATCTTTTTATTATGTCCTTTCTTGGATTTGCTCCTCCAGCAACTCTTGCATAACCTTTGAACTGACAACTGTCAATATATCTTATCTTATTCTTATTTCCTTCAGAAAGAAAAAAACAAAAACAACAAGGACATATATTTGTGCAGGCAGAACAACTTACACACTTACTTCCAAATTCCTTAAACACATCTTCATTCTTCTCAATCTTTTCCTTCAATTTATTAATATCAATCTTTCTGTTTTCAAGCTTCTTACTCAATTCATTCTTTATTTTCTCCCTTAATTTTTCCCTTTTTAAAATTTCATCTGAACTTGCATCTCTAAAATAATTTTCATGTTTTTTAATAAACTCCTTCCCATTTTCAGAACCAACCTCAACAATATATCCATCTTCAAGAACTGAAATATTCAAATCAAACCCAGTATCTGGCCAGGGGGTATCTCCTAAAAGAACACAGAAACAGTTATCATGAAACTCAGTGCAATCAACACTTATAATGAAATTATCCTTTTTATAATAAGGATCCTCTGGCTCATCAAGATAGATTTTTTTTAGAAGTTCAAGTCCTCTTAAATCACAAGCCCTTGCTCCAACGATAAAAAAACTTTTTTTTTCCTTCTCTATTAAATTTTCCTGAGGAGAAAAAAAGAAATATTTTAACGGAAGGACTGTTCTAAATCCTCTTAAATCAATCTCATCTCCATTACATTTTTTCCAGTCGTAATATGTATCCTTCTTAAAAGATGTAATTACTTCCTTTTCTTCTGAAACTTCTCTTATTAAATTCTTAAAATTTTCAAAACTTATATATTTCATAATGGTAAAATTAAATTAAGTTTAAAAAATTTCCATTATCTGTGTCAAGAGAAATTAGGCTCTGTGGCGAAAATGGTAAAAATTAAATTAAATCTTTTAGATATTCAACAATCACTCTAAAAAGCCATCCAGCAGAACCTGTATACCAGGACCATGAACCCCTTTTAGGTGTTTCTGAATCAGGTCCATCAATATTTGCACTTGTAATATACGGTTCTGCAAAGTATACTCTACTATCCTGATATGGAGGAAAAATTTTGTTAAACAACCAGATTGCCTTCTCCTTCCTTCCTGCAATCACCTCTGCCATTATTGCCCAGCATGCAGCATGCATATATACTGCTCCATTTTCCCTTGTCCCCGGAGAATATCTTGTTATATAACCAATCTCTGGGTCCTCTTTTCTGTATGCAGGCCATAAAAGTAATGGTCCCATCTCTTTATATAAATACTTATCAAGAGATTTCAAAACAACTCTCTTCCTTTCCTCTGTAATCACTCCACTTATTATACTCCATGTCTGAGTATTTAAATAAATTTTTCCATACTTACATTTTTTACTTCCAATCACCTCTCCACTATCCTTTGTAGCCCTTATATACCACTCTCCATCCCACCCATACCTGTTTATCGCATCCCTTAAGGAATCTGCTTCTTTTCTATATCTTTTTCTCTTTCCAAATTCAGAAATAATTTTATCCCATTCATTTAATATCTTATAAAGAAACATTCCAACCCAGAAACTCTCACCTTTTCCCTTCCACCCAACAGCTGAAAGTCCATCATTCCAATCTCCTTCTAATATCAAAGGAATTCCACGAGAACTTCTATTTTCTAAAACATACTCAATCGCTCTTTCACAGTGGTTATATAAACTTTCCTTTCCACCATCAAAATAACTAACTTTCTCTTTCAAAATATCAAAATCACCTGTCCTCCTTATATACTCAATAACAGCATAACAAAGCCAAAGTGGAGTATCACTGAATCTATTTTCCCCTCTTTCAGCACCAAATGGATTCCACCAGTGAAGAACTCTTCCAGATTTATACTGTTTACTTGCATTTAAAAGAATCTGTTTTTTTGTTTTTTCACTCTTCCAGTATAAATAAATTAATGAATCCTGAAGCTGGTCTCTAAATCCAACATTTCCTCCAATTTGATAATATCCATTTCTTCCTTTTATCCTTGATGAAATTGTCTGATACTTCAACCAGTAGTTTACCATAAAATCAACATACTTATTTTTTGTTCTAATTTTAAACCTTCCAAGTTCCTCCTCCCAGTATTTCTTAATTCTTTCAAACTCTCTTTTTATTTCTTCAAAATCTTCATACTTCTCCAAAAATCTCCTCAATACCTTTCTTTCCTGGAATACTCCGAGAATAAAATGAATCTCTTTCTTTTCTCTTCCTTTTAACTTAAAAGAAACATTTGCCGCAACCTCTGGCTCCTTTGTTATATCTGAAAAAGTAAAATCCGCATCTTTAGAGAATAAAAATCCTTTATAAGGATACTCCTCATTCAAAAACTGCCCTTTTTTATTAAATCCCGGTTTTGCAATCTTTTTTGCAATAATGTAATCCTTTTCCTTTTCAAATCTATAAAAAAGTTTCTGAAGTTCTCTTTCCTCCTCAAGATAAGAACCGAGCCACCATTTCACCCTAAAAGAAAGTTCAATATTTCTTTTCTCATTTCTCCTATTCTCAATAAATACACTCCACACCTCAAGTGAATCATTTAAAGGAACAAAAACTCTTACCTCTATATTTAAATCCCTGTAAACTGAGATAAATTTTGTATAACCAAGTCCATGTATGCATCTATATCCTTTTAATCTCTTTCCGAATGGTTTGTATGTCAAAGAGACAGTATCACCATTTTCTTTTAAAAATATAAATTTTCCATCAACATCATTCTCAAGGTTCTGCCTCCAGAATGTTATTCTGTTTAGTTTTGCATGAACATACCATGAATAACCACATCCTTCCTGAGTTACAATAACTCCATACTTGTTCGGACATAAAATGTTTATCCAAGGAGAAGGAGTTGAAGAATTTTTTATTATAAACTCTTTCCCTTCTCTGGAAAACTCTCCAAATCTCACTTATCCTTTAAGCCCTGTAGTTGCTATTCCTTTTATTATGTGCTTCTGTGCTATTAAAAATACAATTATAACAGGTAAAACAACAATAACACTTCCTGCCATAAGTAATGCATACTCAGTTGCATGCTGACCATTTAAGTTTGCTAAAGCAACAGGAAGTGTATACATTTTTTCATCAATCATAACAATTAATGGCCATAAAAAATCATTCCAACTTGACATAAATGTGAATATTCCAAGTGTTGCAAGAACTGGTTTACAAAGGGGTAAAATTATTTTCCAGTATATTCCAAATTCTGAACAACCATCAAGACGAGCACTTTCTATTAATACATCTGGAATACTGTAAATAAACTGCCTCATAAGAAATATTGCAAATACAGAAGCAGAACATGGAATTATTAAACCAAGGTAAGAGTTAAGCATCCCTAATTTTTTCAACATCAAAAATACAGGAATCATTGTAACCTGCCCTGGTATCATAACTGCTCCAAGAAGCAGAGCAAAAATTCTATCCCTTCCTGGAAATCTGTATTTTGCAAACGCATAACCAGCAAGTGAATTTATAAACAAACTGAAAATTGTAACAGAAACAGCCACTATCAAACTGTTAAGAAAGTGTCTTAAAAAGTTTATTTCACTAAAAAGTTTTTTATAATTCTCAAGTGTAAATGGTTTTGGTATCCACTGTGGAGGCATTGTGAATACTGCTCCGTGTGTCTTAAATGAAGTTGAGAGCATCCAGACAAAAGGCGCAAGAACAGCAACAAGTCCTGTTATTAAAAAAATGTAAATAAGAAATCTTCTTGAATACTCCTTTGCTTTATAAACATTCATTCTTCTCTCCTTATTTTTAACTGAATAAGTGTAAATACAAAAATTACAAAAAATAAAACATAAGCAACACTTGTTGCATATGCAAAGTTGAAAAACCTAAAACCCTGATTATACATATAAAGAACAACGGATATTGTTGAATTGAGTGGACCCCCCTTTGTCATTATATACGGTTCTGCAAAAAACTGAAAATATCCTATAAAACTCATTACAACAACAAATAGCATTGTCGGCCTCAAACTTGGAAGGGTTATGTGTACAAACTGCTGCCATCTGCTCGCTCCATCAATCTTTGCTGCCTCATAAAGATTATTCGGAATTGCCTGAAGTCCTGCAAGAAATATAACCATATTGTATCCAAAGTTTTTCCACACACTCATAAGAATAAGTGCAGGAAGAGCAAGTCTTGGGTCTGAAAGCCATTTTTGTGGTGGAATCTTAAAAAGCCCCAAAAACCAGTTTATAAGTCCATACTCTGGATTGTAAAGCCATCTCCATATAACTGCAACAGCAACAAGTGTTGTTACAACAGGAATAAAATATGAAGTTCTGAAAAATGACCTTAATTTTATAAACTCCTCATTTAAAAGAACCGCCATAAAAAGAGCAACTATCACAGTCAAAGGAACACCAACACCAGCAAATATAAATGTATTTCTCATTGCCTTCCAGAATATTTTATCTTTAAAAAGTTGAATATAATTTTTAAGTCCAACAAACCCAACATTGAAAAATTTTCCAAATGAATATACATTCCAATCAGTAAAACTCATAAGAAATGAAAATACTACAGGAAGAAATAAAAATATAAAAAGGAGTCCAACCGAAGGAAGAATAAATAAATATGGAATGTAGTATGGTATTGAAACAACTGGTTCCTCCTCTTCCTTTTTCTTAGAAAAAATCCTATAAAAAAGAATTACTATTCCAAAAAATATTAACAAAAGATAAATAAGAGAGTGTTTCTTTTTCCTTTCTTTAAAAGTTTTATCAATCTCCTTTTTCAACTCCTTCAATCCTTCTTCAACATTCTTAACTCCAAGTATCATCTCCTCCAACTTTTCTTCTAAAATTGTTGCTATCTTTTCCCATTCTGGAATATTTGGAGGAGAAACTGCTTCTTCAAGTTGTTTTCCAAAAACCTTAATCTTTGGATACTTCTCAAATATTCTATCCTTCCATGCATATCTATTAGAGGGTAGGTCCTTTGTTATGAGAAACCATCTAATCTGATTCTCCTTTCTTGTCATAAACTCAATAAACTTCCATGCTACATCCTTGTTCTTTGATTTCCTAAATATAACCCAGTTACAACCACCCACAAACGATGCCCTCTTTACTTTACCTGGAAGAATAGAAACACCCCACTTTCCTTCAATCTCAGGAACCTGTTCCTTTATAATTTTTACCATCCAGGGACCTGAAATAAACATCGGAATTATCCCTTTTTTAAATCCCTGAAATAAATCTATTCCTATATCCTGTTTTGGAGTTATATTTAAATCAAAAAGGGATTTGTAAAATAAAATTCCTTCCTTAAACTCCTTGCTTTCTGGTTTTAAAAGGTCTGCTCCACTCTGCCACAGAAAAAGACATATACTCTGCCAGTCCTTAACAGGTAACAGTATTCCATAAAATCTCTGTTTTTCTAATCCTTTGTTAAACTCTTTTACAATTCTTAAAGTTACCTCTTTTAACTCATCCCAGGTTTCTGGAGCTCTATTAAATCCAACTTTCTCCAGTATATCCTTTCTATAAAAAAGAACTCTCGTATCAACATACCATGGTATCCCATATATTCCATCACCAAATATGCATGTGTCAAGGCTCCCTTTAAAAAACATATCCTTTTTAATTACATCTGAATTTTCCAAATAAGAGGACAAATTCTCAAGTGAACCCATTGCTTGAAACTCTGCCATCCATGTTGTTCCTAACTGACATAAATCTGGAACAACATCTCCAACAACAGCTGTCATCAGTTTCTCATGCGCTGCTTCCCAGGGTATTGCCTGAGTAATTACCTCTATATCAGGATTCTCTTTCTCAAAAATTTCAGCCATCTCCTTTATTTTCAACCCTTCAAATCCCATTGCCCATATTGTAAGAGACCTTTTTGCATTAAGATTGAATGATATTAGAAATAAAACTAAATAAATCATCGCAGTATTAAATTCCCAATTTTAATGTTTCCTCCACCAGTATCATAAAAACACCAGTTATACTTTGACCCTTTATCTCCAACACCATCAACATCCCTCACTGCAATAGATGCTCCAATCCTTTTACCTACCTCAGGAGTGAAATTTAAAAACTTCCACGGAATTTTTCCTCTCAATTCATAATAATTTTTCTTTAAGAAAACATTAACTTCAATATCTTCAGGATAAATATCCTGAAAATAAACCCACATTGGAACCTTATTATCCTTTTTAGAAGGTGCAATAACAATCTGATAAAATCTTTTACTTCCCCAGATGAAATTATCAGGGTCAGGAGAAAGATAAATTTCAACACAATCCATTTTATAAAGCTCCTTAAAGTTATCTTTTGTAATTATAACATTATCTGTTGATTTTACAATAAAATAAAGGTATTCCTTATCCCAGTAAAATGTAAATTGAGAATCAAAATCAGAATCATCTTTTCTTTTTCCAAACTCAAGTTTTCCCTCTTTTTTAAGATTAATAAAATAAACCGGCCTATTTTTTATCCCAAATTCCTTAACCTTAAAAGTTTTTTCCCTTTTTACATAACTTTTTAATAAAGAAAAATTCAAAAATTTCTCCTCTCCCTTTTTTATTTTTCTGAAACCTGCCCTTTTTAACCCTCTTTTTATCCATGGATTCTTCATAAAATATTTCCATACAAATCCACTTCTGTAATTCTCAATCATCAAAAGAGAAATCCCAACATCAATTCCAATCCATCTAAGTGAGAACCAGTTCCTATCAAGATTAAATGCACTAACAAATCCATACTTTCCCCAAACATTCTCGCCATAGCTTTTGAGAAGTTTTCTCATCGTTTCTATTGCTTTCTCCGGGAAAAATGGAACAGAACCACAGATTGCATAAGGTGCAATTGTTCCATCATGTGTAAAAGGTGTTGCTCCATAGTTTCTGTATCCATCAGGACCATCACTTGCAGATATTCCCCAGAATCCTTCTCTATAAGTTTTAAATTTCTTTTTATTATTTTCTGCAAACTCAATATTATAAGCAATTGCTCTTCTTGAATTTTCCCAGTAATTTGCAAAATCATCCCTTATGCTTCTAAAATCAATATACGCATGAGAATAAAGATATGTAAAAAGGGATTCACTTCTGCAATAGATATAATGAAAATCTTTATATCCTCTAACTGGCCTTTCAAGATTAATCCATACATCCTTTTCTATTGAATATCTTGGAGAACCAAGTGCCATTATATACATCAACATCTCCTCTGCCATCTCACTCCATAAAGGGAAATCAGAAAAACCCTTTTCAGGACTCCATCCCATATATAAAAAACCTGTCTCTTTATCCTGCATCCATCTCCAGTTTATCCTCTTATAAATCTTATCAACATACTTTTTAATTTCCCTATTTCCAAAATACTCCCTCGCTAAAATACATCCAGCAAGAAGTAAAGCAGTGTCAACACTTGAAAGTTCTGAAAAACCCTCCCTTTTTCCAGTATGCATATTAATGAAATGATAGTAAAAACCTTTAAACCCTTCTGCTTTCTCATATATATTTTTTACTGTTTTTAAAACAGTCCTTTCTGCCTTCTTTCTATCAATCCATCCCCTTTCAGCACCGATACAAAGTGCAGCAAGACCAAATCCTGTTGCAGCAATACTTGATGGAGAATAAAGAGTTGAACGATCCTTAACAAAACCTGTAAGTGGAGAGGATTCATTCAGAAAATAATCAAAACACTTCCTTGAAATAAGTTCAAGAAATTCATCATCAGGAAGTTCTGATATTCTTTTTAATTCCTCAATATATCTCTTCCTCTCCTCTTCCATTCTTCTCTTCATTTTCAAATAAAATTCATTTTTTGAAGTAAACTTTATATCATCAATAAAAAACTCTCCCTCATCATCACCAAGTATACTTCCTTCAAGGACAAAAACAAGTTCTGTTATTCTCTTAAAGTTTTTTATTCCTCTGAAATCCCTTAAAGGTATCCTTATCTCTTTCCATCTCTTTTTAATCCCCTTTATATAATAC
>Ga0180300_10000623_pt1 | contig 15782 bp, 18 predicted proteins | sample GuaBasSediGuay15_FD_121798 | JGI IMG/M metagenome (GOLD analysis project Ga0180300, IMG submission 121798) | Subseafloor sediment microbial communities from Guaymas Basin, Gulf of California, Mexico - Guay15, Core 4569-2, 21-24 cm | ecosystem: Environmental > Aquatic > Marine > Hydrothermal... | reverse complement strand
GAACTAATCTTATGCACTGGCTATTATGAACTTCAACAGCATCAATGAGTTCTTTTTCAAGAAGCTCATCGAGTTTTTGTTTTCCACAACCTCCAAAAGCTACAGCAAAAGGGTGTGCCGCTATTGCTATGCCATCCATTTCTTTGACTTGCTTAGCATTGTCAATAGGGCTGTTGTAAATCTTTGGTTGTTGATTTATGCCTATTCCTAAGATATGGCCTTCTGGTTCGTGAAATTCAATAGCATGTAGTAGATAAAGATGATTTCCTGTTTTTCTATCCCGGATAATTGCTAGCCTATCTGAGTAATAATCTAGTGCGTATCTGCTTGGTAATTCTGACAAGATCTTTTGAAAGTTTCTATAAAGAAAATCATTGCTTGTATCTGTTATTGCAAGAACTCCCGGTTTTTCAGCATTGGTAAGCTGCTTAAAAGCTTCCCTTAGAAGCACAGGAATCTTTGAATAGTTTGTTGAGTAATCAGAGAATTCGCTGTGGTTGTGCAATGAGATTTTTATTCTATCTGCGATATCAATTTGTTTTGGTTTTTCGGCTTGTTCTGGAAATAGCAGCATATCTAAGCCAAGGCTAACTATTGAAAGTGAAGAAAATCCAAGTAAGTCTATTATTTCTTGAGGAATTGCATGAGTGGCTTTTCCTACAGCATAAATGGCTGAAAGTCCAATTCCAGATAAAATTGTTGGAAGTCCGTAGTTATGATTCTTCTGATTCATTTTAATTTTTATTCTGCTTTTTGTTTATGTCTACCTCTCTTTTCGACTTTTTCAAGACGTTTCAGCGTGAGGTCTGCATCTTTTGCATGCTTAGCATAAGATTCAAGTGCTGCTTGGAATGCTTCCTGCCAGACAGTGTAATGCTTACTTTCAAGGGCTTGTCTAAAAAGATGTAGGTCTACGGCTTTATCTTCTACTTTATGTGAAAAAAAGCTCAGTCCAAAATCTATGAAATGGATTTTATTATCTTTTAGGATCATGTTTGATGTTGTTAAATCACCGTGAATTATGCCAAGATTATGGATTTGAGCTATTAGTTTTCCTACTTCTTTAGCATAATTGATAGGATTTTCTTCAAAGCAATCTCTGAGTTTTTTTCCTGCTAGAAATTCCATTTCTATGCGCATTTCTTTATCGCAAAAAGAAAAAAGTGTTGGCACTGGAATTCCTGCCTCAGTAAGCTTTTGGATTACTTTTGCTTCACGCCTTGTTCTTTGCTTTCTGAATTGAAGATCAACTTCTTCTATTCGATAGTCCTTTGGCTGTCTAATCTTTACAACCTTATCTCCTTCCTTAATCAGAACCGCCTCTGCTCCCTGAGCGAGCATTTTTATGCTGCTAGTTTATATTCCGAATTTGCTACTCTTTCGACTAGCTTTTTTTTGTACTCGTTTATTACATCATCAGTTCTGTCACCATATGCTATCTGTATTTTCTCGCCTATTGAGAGTTTTGCTGCTAACTGTGCCGGGAGTCCATTTTCAATTAGTTTAGATATTGTTGCTTTATTTAAGGCAATAATTTCCCTCCAACCAAGGCTCTGTTCCACGTCCCTATCTCTTGCATAAGATGCTACTGAAATGAATGCCTGGTAGAGTAGTGCTATTTTAATTAGGGGATCTGTGGTTTTTTTTGCTTCTTCTGTTAATTTTGGAATTTGTCTTTGTTCATCGAATTGGGAAAGAACAAAATCAATTGTCCTATTATCCGTTTGAGTTGGAAAACCTAAAACGTATGCATTTATTTTGTAAATATCCTCGCCCCCCATAAATCTTTCTACTGCTTCGGAGATTCTTTTAACATAATTTCTAGATATTTTTTCATATATTTGAACTGGGTTTAGATCTGTCATTTTAACACTAGAATATTCTTTTCATTTATAAATCTTTCGGTTTATTATTACTATAAAGTAGTTAAAATTATGGAGTATTCCCAGTAAATGTATTGCCAGTACAGAAGTCTCCTTCATAGTAAGTTCCCTGAGTATTTCCTGATAAATCGTTATATTGAATCGTATTATTTGTGGCATAGAAATCCATGTATATGCCATAGCCTGCATTGTTTGTGATTGTGTTATTGCTGATTGTGTTGTGATGAGTGAAGAAATTAAGCCTAACGCCATGGCCTTGGTTATTGGTTATATTAGAATACCATAATGAATTATTGAAGCTTTTAAGCTCAAATGCAACACCATTTTTGTCATTATTGTTTATTGTAGCTTCTGTGATTTGGACATGTGTAGAGTTCATTAATAAAATACCAAAAACACCATCCTCGAACAAAGCTCTGTCTACTAAAACGTCTTCTGATTCATGTATAAGGGCGCCATAATAACAATTTGTTGTGTTGGTGGCATTAATTACATCGTGGATTGAAGTTTTTAATAAGATACAGGAAAATGCGTTTTGTAGCACGTTATTTTTGATGTTATTGGAAATACCTCCATTTATATTAATGCAGCTTTTCTCTGCATTGATTTCATTATTTTCAAAGACATCGGAACTTATATTAATCCCGTAAATTCCATATCTGGATGCAGTGATAGAATTTGATTTTATTTGATTATCGGAAGAGGAATCTAAATAGATCGCTGTTGACATGTTATTGAAATAATTGTTCGTGATTGTGGTCAAATTTGCATCTTTTACATATATGCCTTTTCCAAACTCATTAATTGTTCCATACACATTAACAATTGAATTATTGACGATGTTTATCGATTGTGTTTGCGTGTCTGTGGATTCAATTTTAATCGCTTCTAAAAAAGCGTTTTGTATTGTGTTATTCCGAAGAGTAATATTTTTAGAAGAATCAATAGTTATACCGGAACCGTTTAGTGTGTTATTAAATATCAATATATTGTCTGAATTTTTGAAATTAATCCATGAGTTTTGAAATAAAGAATTATTGATGCATGAATTCTTCAATCCTTTTTTAACATTAATTCCCTTTTCATAAGTAGTATGAAACTGTGAATTTTTAACATAAATTTTCTCTATTTGTCCCCCCGCAAAATGTATCCCATAGTCTCCTTGGTTAAATTCACAATCATCAATAAAAACATCTTTAGTATGGCTTTCAATAAAAATGTGTTTACGATTGTCGATGAAATCGCTATTCTTAATAGTAATATTTGCTGAGTTATTAATCCAAAAACCACGAGAATGTGGACCAATTACAGTAATGTTATCAAAGGTAAGATTATCGCAAAGTTTTGATATCCTAACACCATAATAAGAATTATTAATTGCTTTTGAATTTAGTATTATTCCATTTTTAACTCCCAAATAAAAGTTTATCCCTCTTTGAGTATTATTTGCAAATGTTGAACTTTCTATATTAAAATCAGTGACGTTTATAAAAAATATCCCTCTTTTGAAATGTTCGACAACGCAGTTCTTGACGGTTATGTTGTTCTGCTTATATGCATAAATTCCAGAGTTGTTATCCAAGCCGGTTATCTTATGGCCTAAACAATCTAAAACAACATCATCTGCGTCTATGGTGATTCCGTTTCCTACGCCACATGATAGATCACTCGTAAGATTATATTCTCCTGATGTTGTGATTGTATAAGGACATGTCGTAATTGTTTCAGATGATTTAAATTCACCTGGAGGTTGAACACTATAAACAAAAAATCCTGTTGAAAAGAATTCTGGAAAGAAATATTTTCCAGCAAGGAAAAAGAGAATGGTAAAAGCAATGAGGGCTAACAGAGGAATAACTAGACTGCGCAATTCAAAGCTTGATCTACCTCTTTTTTTCATTCGGACATTCATAAGGGAAAATAATTTAAAAAATTTGTGGAAAATTATTGAGTATGGAGAAAGCTATTCAGTTGATAAAAGCTTTAACTGGAGCAAACTCAGTAAGATTGCTTCCATGCGGGGATTCAGCGATCTTCTCTTTTTTAGCTATAGCAAGAAAGTTAGGAAAACGCAAAGTAATAATTCCTGATCAAGGAGGGTGGTTCGGCTTTAAACGATATGCATCACTCTTAGATTTTGATATCATTAGTTTAAAGACTAAAGAAGCACTTATCATTCCAGAAATACTTGAAAATCACGCTGGTGAAGATTCCTGCATGATTTACCAAAATCCAGGAGGATATTTTGTAGCTCAGCCAGTAGAAGATATCTGGAATACATGCAATAAGAATAATTGTTTGCTTTGTCTTGATATAACAGGAAGCATAGGCAGCAGAAACGATTTTTCAGATTACGCAGATTTTATATTTTCAAGTTTTGGAAGATGGAAGATTATTAATCTTGGATACGGTGGATTTATTGGAAGTTCTCGTTATAAGCTTAGCGAATTCAGAGATGTTTTCAGAATATTCAAAACGAACTTTTGCTGCATGGAAAATAAACTGTATTCTCTAATAAGCAGAGCAAATGAAAGATATAAAAAGCTACACGAACTTGCAGAAAAGATAGCAAAAGAGCTCGCAGCTAAAGGTTTTGAAGTTATTCATAGCGATAAGCTAGGAATAAATGTCTGTGTACGCTTTAAAGATGATAATGAGCTTAAAGCATTAAAAGAGTTTTGCGCATCAAACGGATTTGAATATGTCAAATGCCCGTTCAATCCAAGAATTGATGCTAAAGCATTATCTATTGAGCTAAAACGAAAGGAAATTTTATAAATCATTTATTCTCTGAGCAAAGCATGACATTGCGAGAACCAAAAAGCATGGAAGAATGTTTTTATTTTACAAACAGAACGCTGGGAAGCAAAGGACAGGTTAAAGCCTGGGTTTACAGGCCGAAATGTCCTAAGTGCGGAAAAGGGTATCTTAGAAAGCCTATTGTTAAAGGAAAGATACAAAAAAAAGCAAAGGAATACGTTTGTCCTGTTTGCGGTTATAAAGTACCTTGTTCAGAGATTGATAAAAATTTAAAGATCGAAATAAAATATACATGCCCTTTCTGCGGCAAAAGTGGTGAAACAACAACAGAGTATAAATTAAAGAATTTCAAAGGGACAAAGGCATATGTCTTTGTGTGCGAGCATTGCGGAAAGAAGATTCCTTTAGCTAAAAAGATGAAGGATATTGAGGGATATTTTCCATGACAAAGAAAAAATATCTTGTAACTTCAGCGCTTATCTATGCAAACGGTCCTCTGCATATTGGCCATTTGCTAGAATATATCCAAACAGATATATTTGTAAGATTTCTAAGATTGATTGGAGAGGATGTCATTTATGTATGCGCTGATGACATGCACGGAACACCGATTCAGGTTAATGCTGAAAAGCAAGGAATGAAACCAGAGGACTTTGCAATGCGTTTTCACCAAGAGCATAAAGAGGATTTCTCTAAATTTTTAATTTCATTTGATAGCTATTCGCATACCAATACACATATCAATGAAAAATTCACAAATCTATTTTTTGAAACATTAAGAAAAAAAGGCTATATTTACACAAAGCCGATTTTTGTTATGTACTGTCCGCAATGCAAGCGTTTTTTGCCTGATAGGTTTGTTAAAGGAATTTGTCCTAAATGCGGTGCTCCTGAGCAATACGGCGATATGTGCGAGAAATGTGGTTCGACTTACAATGTATTCGAGTTGAAAGAGCCGAGATGCGCTATTTGCGGTGCAAAACCTGAAAAGCGAGAAAGCGAGCATTTTTTCTTCAGACTTTCTGCTTTTTCAGACAAGCTTAAGGATTGGCTTTTGCAAAATAAGGAATTGCAACCAGAGATTGTAAACTATGTGAAAAACTGGATTAAGGAGAGCTTAAAAGATTGGTGTATAAGCAGAGATAAACCTTATTTTGGATTCAAAATTCCTAATGCAAAAGACAAATTCTTTTATGTCTGGTTTGATGCTCCAATAGGTTATATCAGTGCTACAGAAGAATTCTGCAAAAAAACAGGGCTTGATGTTTTTAAGGATTACTGGAAGAATGATGAATGCGAGATTATTCATTTTATTGGAAAGGATATAGTTTATTTTCATTTCTTATTTTGGCCGGCAATGTTGATGGGTGCAGAATTCAATCTGCCAAAAGCGATCTACGTTCATGGAATGGTAACAGTTGAAAAAGAAAAGATGAGCAAAAGCAGAGGAACATTTATTCTTGCAAGAGAATTTATTGAACGGTTTAAAGAGCCAGAATTTCTCAGGTTCTATTATGCAAGCATGGTAAGCAAAAAATTGGGCGATGTGGATTTTTCTGAAGATGAGTTCAAGCATTTTATCAACGCAGAGCTGATCGGAAACATTGCAAATTTCTGCTACAGGGTTCTATCATTTTTGAATAAGAATTTTGCATCTACTATTGGAAGTTTTTCAGAAGACCATCATGTAATAACTGAATGCAAAAAAGAATTTAACAAGATTAAAGAATACTACAAAGAATTGAACTTTAGAGATGCTGTCAAGCATATTCTTAAAGTTGCATCGCTTGGAAATGCTTATTTTCAAAAAGAAGAGCCATGGAAAACAATAAAAGAAGATACTTGTAGAGCACATGAAGCTGTAAGCATTTGTGCTAATATTGTTAAAAATCTTGCAATCTTGCTGCAGCCAATCTTGCCGCGATTTTCTGCTGAACTCGAAAAACAGCTGAATCTTTCTGGCTTAAAATGGAACGACCTTGGATTTGAACTGAAAGAACATGCAATAGGAAAGGCTGAGATTATATTGAAAAAGATTGAATAGACTTGATAGCTTTCAATATATCTGGCACATATGTTTCAGATAAGGTTTGAAGCAATATTTCGTCTTGCCAGACTAAAGATTTTATAAAACGCTCGTCGTATGGGATTTTAGCAAGCAAAGGAGCGTTTTGCTCTTTTGCATATGTTTCAATTTTCTCTGTCATTTTTAAGTTTAGGTCATATTTATTAATGATGATGCCTGTTTTCGCTTGAAAATATTTAGCAAGAGTAATCAATCTTGAGAGGTCGTGCAATGCTGCAGGAGTCGGCTCTGTAACTGCTACTATATAATCTGTTCCTTGGATTGAAGCAATAACAGGACAGCCTATGCCAGGAGCGCCATCAATTAGAATTAGATCTGCTTTGTTTTTTTCTGCAAGCTTTTCTGCTCTTTTTCTTACTTCAGTAACTATTTTTCCACTTCCGCTTTCTCCTATTTCAAGCTGGGCTGTGACGAGCGGAAATCCATAGCTTGTTTTTGCGATGCGGAGAGTTGCATTTTTTACTTTTTTCAGAACTATTGCTTTTGCTGGACAAATCAAAGAGCATGAGCCGCAACCCTCGCAAAGATATTTGTTGAACTCAGGTATGTTTTTTTCTTTATTCCATGAGATTGCATTGAAGTTGCATATATCTTCTGAAACGCATTTCCTGCAGTGAATGCATTTTTCAGCAATCAGCGTTGCTTTTTCGCTTGCAAAGATTTCTTCTTTTTCGTAAAAATCTTTTTCTTTTAAATTAAGAAGAATATGCGCATTTGGCGCATCAACATCGCAGTCTGCATAAACAATTTGTTTATTTTGTTTTCTTGCAAGATATAAAGCAATTATTGCTGTAATCGAGCTCTTTCCTACGCCGCCTTTTCCAGAGCTTACTGTTATTGTTTTCATTTTTTCTTTATAAAGTCGATTAGGGGCTTGTATAAGCTTTCTGGCATTTTTTCCAAATTTGCAGATGAATATGCCTCAAATATTTTCTTATCATAAGGTATCTCTGAAACGATTTCTGTGTTAAACTGCGTTGCTATCGACTTGATTTCTTCTGCTTTGCTTTTTGCCATGTTTGCCTTGTTCAGCAAGACAAATGCAGGAATGTTAAGCTTTTTAGTTAATGAAAGGATTAGACTTAAATCGTGTGCTCCTAATGGCGTTGGTTCTGTTACAGCAAGAGCAAAGTCAACACCGAGCAATGCTGAGATAACATTGCAATGAGTTCCAGCTGCTGTATCGATTATGACAAAGTCATACTTATCCTTGAACTTTGACACCTCTTTTTTTAATGCGTTCACAATCGGGCTTGTTTCTTCGTAAGTAATGAGCATTTCTGAGCTAATCAGGTGCAGATTTGACAGATTTAATGAATTTATCTCAGAAAAATATATGGCCCCTATTTTTTGTTCTGCTTTTCCTATTGCTTTTGTAGGGCATATGATTCTGCAGGCATTACAGCCAATGCACTGTTCTTTTACAAAGATAGGATATTTTCCTTTAACGAATACTATTGCATTTTCTTTGCAGACCTGCGAGCATTTTCCACATTTAATGCATTTACTAAAATCCCATTTTGGAATTGTCTGTTTTACTTCGCTCAACAGTTTTCTTTTTGCTTTGAGGATTATATGCAAGTTCGGGCAATCAGCATCTGCATCTACTAAAAGAACCCTGTATTCTTTTGAAAGTCCTATTGCAAGTAAAGTAGATATTGTTGATTTTCCTGTTCCTCCTTTTCCGCCTGTTACTGCTATTGTTTTTGGCATTTCTGAAGCGCTTTTTCAATCCAATACTTAAGCTGTTGTTCAGAAACAAAACCAATGTGTTCAGCTATTATCTTTTTATCTTTGAAAAGCTTTAACGCAGGGATACTCATTATACTGTATGTTTCTGCGAGGCTGCGTGATTCGTCGATATTAACTTTGACAAGAGCGATTTTTCCATTTTCTGCATGCACCAATCTTTCAAGAATCGGACTCAGCATAATGCACGGCATACACCAGTCTGCATAAAAGTCAACGAGAACAGGTAAAATCGTTGAACGCTCAATTACTTTAAAGCTGAAGTTTTTGCTGTTTGCGTGATCAATGATAGGCATAGCTGATAACTTGTCTTTTTGCTGGCTAAATGCCAATCTTTTTAGCATTTCCTCAACTTTTTTCTTTCTGATAAATGAAATTTCGTCGGAATTGTTGTTTAAAGTCATTTCCACATAGGTCCTGGAATTGTTATTTCCTCAAGCTTTCCTTCTAAAAGCTGTTTGATTGCATCTATTGCTTTTCCTGTTGCTCTATAAACTTTTATATTTAACTGCTGCATTACACCGAATGCTCTTGGACCTATGTTGCCAGTGATTATTGCTTCAACATTTTCATTTGCTGCAAGTTGTGCTGTACTTATTCCTGCGCCACCGCCCACATTTACATTTGGATTGTCAATCACTTTCACTAGGTTTATTTTGTCTGGAGATTCTGCTTCGACTATGAGTAGATGAACGCATCTTCCAAAACGTGGATCGACATTACTTTCAAGTGTTTTTCCTTCGCAACTTATTGCTATACGCATTTTTTTCACCTCCAAGATTTTAGGCGCCCATTAGAGGGGTTCCGCACTTAGGACATTTCTTGCTTCTGCATGGAACGCCTCTTACTTTTGCTTCTTCGTAGCCACAATTTGGGCAAACGCACTTTGTTGGAGGAATGCCCATTCTACCAAAACCTCTTCCTCTACCTCTGCCAGCGCCCCTTCCTCTTCCGGGACCTCTTCCAAAGCCAGGAGCTGGAACCATTTTTATCTCACCTCCTTCAATTTTTATTGCTTTGCCATTGACCAAGGCATCTGCAATTTTTTTGCATGCCTGTTCAATTATTCTGTGGAAAGTAGGCTGGGAAATCTTCATTTTCTTTGCTGCTTCTTTTTGCTCTAAGTCTTCCAAATGTTTTAATCTAAGAGCTTCAAGTTCATCGTAAGTGATAGTGATCTCCTCTAGTTGCGCTAGCGGAATGCCTACTGGCTTAAAGTAAGTCACTTGCGGTTGAAACCATACCCATCTGCTTCGCCTTGGTCTTGGCATTTTTGAATATATATTCATAACTTATATATAAAGGTTTTGTTCGTGTTCTTTTTTACTACTTTTAAAAAGCAAAAGATTTTTATATTACAAACTTACTTTGGAGTAATAACATGCATGTGTTTTTAAGAAGGTTATTTTTGGTGTTATTTGTAGCAGGAATGTTTTTACTTGGCTGGTTTTCAAATAGTGCTTTTTCTGAGCTTTCTAAAGCACAATTTCCTCTTAGCAGTGCTGCTCCTGAAAAACCTTCTCCTAGTGATTGGATAAAGCCAGAGCAGATTCATGTTTTTCAAGATAAAGTTGTAATTGATGTTGAAAATCCAAGCTGGGCAATGTTTACAGATACAAATTCAATGGATCCTGTTTTTGATGCAGAAGCAAATACAATCGAGATTACTCCAAAAGATCCGACGCAGATAAAAATAGGCGATATTATTTCATACAAGTCTGAGCTATGCGATTGTATTGTTGTGCATAGGGTTATTGGAAAAGGTGTTGATGAAAAAGGATTTTATTTCATAGTTAAAGGAGATAATAATCCTGTAAAAGATCCAGAGAAAGTTAGATTTGAACAAATAGTTGGCGTTGTAGTTGGGGTGATATATTAAAATGGGAATCGGATTTGGAGAAGAAAAAGGACAGGAAGAAAAACAAGGACTTGAAGGTTTGATTGATCGTGCAATTAAAGAGAAAAAAGCATTGCGAATTTGCTTTCCGAATACAATCGTAAGAATGATACCAAAGGAATATAATAGAAGAACTGGCGAGCTTTTAGGAAGTATCCTGACAAAAGTGTTGGGTGCTCAAGGCGAAAAACCAATTAAAGTGCCTGGAGTTGTCTATCTTCATGGAATTCAGATTGTTGAATTGCAGAGCCAAGAAGCTGTTGAAAATGATTTTCAGATGGTATATCCTTTTCGGCAATACATCGGCAAGCAGGCTACGGTTGTACTTAAAAAAGAACATTCACGGATAGATGGAGTTATTGTTAGTAATATCGGCGATTATATCTTCATTAGGAGAGGAAGCCGTTTATGTATTGTTCCTCAGTCTGAAATCTGTTATTGGGAAATAAAAGAATAAATTTTTAATAGCAAGAATTTTCTTCTTAGATTATGATTATAGATTTAGAATCAGAAGAATTTTCTAAGCTAAAAAAAGCATGTCAGATTGCAGCTAAAGCTTTAGAATATGCTAAATCTCTCGTTAAGCCAGGAAAACTTGTTGTTGAAGTTTGCAATGCTGTTGAAGAGTTCATTATTAAAGAAGGCTGTGAAATTGCTTTTCCTGCTCAGATAAGCTTAAATGACGTTGCTGCACATTTCTGTCCTTTAGAAAATGATAATCTAAAATTTGATGATCAGGTTGTGAAAATCGACATAGGGGTGCATGTAGATGGCTATATTGGAGATAATGCAGCGACAATTGATTTAAGCAAAGAAAACAACGAACTTGTTAAAGCCACAGTTGAAGCTTTAAAAGAAGCTATCGGTCTTGCAAAACCTGGTGTAAAGGTTTGTGAATTAGGAAGAGCAATACATGATGCAATAGTTAAGTACGGTTTTTCACCTGTGGTTAACCTAACAGGGCATGGATTGGATAAGTATAACATTCATTCAAAGCCGATCATACCCAATTATGATAATAACGATAAAACAACGCTAGAAGAAAATCAATTGATTGCGATTGAGCCTTTTGCATCAACCGGAGCAGGCATAGTTTATGAAAGCAGTCCACCAACGATTTTTGCTTTAAAACAAAAGAAACCAGTCAGGCTCGGCTTTGTTAGAAACATTCTGCGCGAGATTGAAAAAAGAAAAGGTCTGCCTTTTACAACAAGATGGCTAACTAAAAAATTTCCAAAACATCAGGTGAATTTTGCTCTGGCTCAATTATTAAAGGAAAAGACTATTGAAAGCTTTCCACCGTTGGTAGATAAGGAGCATGGCTTAGTTAGTCAGGCAGAACATACAATATTGGTTAAAGATAAACCGACAATATTAACGCTAGTATGATATCAAAATGAGTAAAATAAGAATAAAAGAGCTAAATAGAGAAGATCGATCTTGTTTTTATTATGTATTGGGGTTTATTCAAGCACGGAGAACATGGAAAAGAATTCTTGAATTAACCATTCAAAATAAGGATCCTTATCTCGTATATTTTACACGTTGTCTTAGAAGGCTTGTTTATTTGTTTGATAACAAAGAGGAAATCGTAGTAGAATATATGCGAAATCATAGCGGTTATTATGTTCGTTTTCGCATACATAAAGGAAATTTGTACGAATTGATTTTTAGAGAAACCAATGGATTGACAGGATCACCTCAATCAATAATTGGCCGCAGTTCTCTTTTGAGGATTTATCTACGGGGAGCATTCGATTCAAGAGGAAGAGTAGGGTATACAATAAGAAGGATTATGCGTTCTGATATAGAGAGAGTAGTTCCAAGATTTGAATTGCGCAAAAAAAGAGGTGTTTTTTGGCTAAAGCAGATTTCAAGTTTGCTAAGAGAAATCTTTGCTGTAAGTGCTAATGTTTGGAGCGATTCAAAAGGCTATTTAATGAGGATAAATTCTCTAAAATCTCTTGAAGCACTTATAAAGCAAGGACTCGTTTCTGGGCCTAAGAGAGAAAAACTAGAAAACCTTATTCAAAACTATAACGAACTAATGGAAATAGATTATAGAGGTAGGTATGGTGAGATTTTAGAGAAAATAAATGCACGAAAAAGAAAAAGAGCTAAGTTCTCAAATCAATACGATGAAGAAATGGATGTTCGTAGGCTTTTAGATGAACGCCTTAAAAGAATTCGTTTAGCCCGTTTAAGTAGCTTAGGTATCCAGGAATACGATGATATCTAAATGTGCAGTATGACCTCTGGTGTTATTTTAGTAAATTAATCAAGTCTTCTTTAGTTAATTCTGTTTCTTCGCCTGTTTGCATATTTTTGAGTTTTATCTTTCCTTTTTTCAATTCTTCTTCTCCGTAAAAAATCACATAGGGAATATTAAGTGCGTTTGCATATTCGAGTTGCTTTTTGATGCTTCGCTCGACTATTGCAAGGTCAGCATTTATTCCTACCTTTCTGAGCTGAACCGCAAGCTTGAAACTTTCTTTTTTTGTTCCTATTGGAATGATCAGCACTCTTGCTTTAGTCTTTGGTAGTTCTTTTCTCTTTTCTTTCATCGCATCCATAATCACGTCCAAGCCAAAAGCTATTCCAGTTGCAGGAATTTCGCGTTTTGCATTTGCACTTGCGAACCTACCGATCATCTCGTCATAACGGCCTCCTGCAGCAACCGCACTTGTTATTTCGCTTTTTTGCAAGAAAACTTCGTAGATCGGACCTGTGTAATAAGCTAAACCTCTCGCAAGTGAAGGAGTAAACAATATTCTCTTTTCATCTTCAAAATAGCTTAAAATTTCTTCTACTTCTTTAAGTCCTTCTAAATCAGAACCGAGAATCTTTTTTAGATTTTCAATAATCTCTTTATTTTCGCCTTTGATTGAAAATATATCTTTTAATGTTTTAATAGTTTCTTCTTTCAAGCCAAGTTCTGTCAATTCCTTTTCAACATAATCCCAACCGAATTTTTCCAGTTTATCGATAGAAAGTATTGCATCTATGCGCTTTTCTTGAGGAACCTTTGTATAGGAAAAGATTTCATCAAGAAGCTTTCTGCTGTTTAGCTTTATAATCACATCTAAATCAAGCGCATTGAACGCATCGAGAGCCATTTGAAGAATTTCAACATCTGCAATTAAGTCTTTACAACCGACAATGTCAGCATCGCATTGCCAGAATTCCCTGTAACGGCCAAGCTTTATTGGGCCGTCTCTGAAAACCCTGCCGATCTGATAACGCTTAAAAGGCATTTTCAGTGTTGGATTCATAGCAATAAATCGTGCTAATGGCACAGTAAGATCATATCGAAGGCCGAGTTGTCTACCACCTTGATCAGTAAGCTTGAATGTTTCTTTAAGTATTTCTGAGCCGCCGGCGTATTTTGCAGACAATGTTGAAAATCGCTCGAGAATCGGTGTTTCTATTGGATAAAATCCATAGCGTTCAAACATTGCTTTCAGAGTAGAAACTATTTCATTCCTTAGAATTTTTTCTTCTGGCATAAAATCTCTTGTTCCTTTTGCTCTTTGCAATTCCATATCGAAAAAGAAAAGACGGCTTTATTAAAAATTTGTCGCTTAATTAGGCTTTGATTTCAGAAATCTTTATTGTGCATTTGCATGGCAGTTTCTTAATTGCTCTTTCTAAAGCTGTTTTTGCTACTGGAATGTCTGCTTTGTTTACATCAACGAACATTATGCTTTGTCCTGCACTTATCTGCGCTGCACTGCCGATTGGCTTGCCAAATGATTGCTTCATTCCTTTGCTAACTCTGTCTGCGCCTGCTCCTGCTGCAATTGGATTTTCACGAAGGATATGAAAAGGATAAACTCTTAGCTTAAAGTGGTAACCTTTTTTTCCCAGTTTTTTTTCAAGATGCCTATTTACTGTCAATCTGCTTGCTTCAAGAGCGTTATGACGTACCTGAATTGAATCTTTCGAAACTAAATCAAGCCTATATTCAAATTTTCCATTTGGGTCGCCCATAGTAAATTTGATTATATTAACTCTCGGAGTTGCCCTGATAAAACTCTTTTCTCTAAACTTGCTAACTCTAGTATATGGCCTTTCAAGATTTCTATAAGCTATACCTTTTCTGAGCCTTGCCATGGCCTTTTTGAAAAAGAGGTGTTTTATAAAGATTGTGGTTTGATTTTGGTTTAGTTTTAGTATTCACGGAACGGTGAGAAAACTTTTTAAATGTTAATTCCTTCTTACTTAAAGGTGAAAATCATGAAATATGAGCTTCGCTCGATGCCAGGAGAATATGTAGATGTTTCAGAAGAAAGTGCGAAAAACACTGAATTTTTAATCCTTTCGGAGCTTCCTAATATAAAGGATTTTATGGCCTCATTTTATTTAGGCAGAGACAAAAATCCAGAAATGTGGGATTATTTTGTTGTTGCCAGCGATGGGTCTTATCCTAAACTTGCTGATAAATTGTACAGAAAAGCGCTTGAAAAAGATTCAAGAATATGGGACGAAAAAAGAAAATCTTTGCCTGTTCCAGACGTGGTTGCGAATATTTATAAGGTAGAATTAAAACCACCATATAGAGGCATAAGTTTGTATGCAAACGAACTATGCGTTGAAGGTCGAGCAGGTATAAAAAACATGGGAGAAGCAAATCTGCGGGAATGGTGGCTTGAAAACTGCTTAGGAGATGATTATGATGTCGGCAGAGCCTTGGCAAAGATTTATTATTCCATTCTAGCAGGTATTTTCATCGAAGGTAGGGAAATAAAGCTTGATTTTTTCGCCTTTGATTTTCATGCAGGTTATCTCGCGCTAGTTCTTGATGAAAAAAAGAGATTCGATCCCCTTCCAAAAACCTATAGAATAAAATACAAAGGATCAGTCTATTTTATTGAAGACCCTGAAAAAAGGTTTTTTACATCCGAAGAACCAAGAAGACAAATTTATCAACACTTCATTCTTGAAAGAAGTTCAAAAAAGTTGAAGAAGTTTAGAATTAAATGCAGAACTTCTTGATTTTAATTGAAAATATCTTTTTTCTGACTTGAATTAATCTATTTTAGATTGGGAGTTCATACTTTCTATGTTGCATATGTAATTGATATAAGAAAGGGGAATATCCGAATCGAGCACAACGCTATATGAAAAACGTGAATGAAGATATAAAATATTAACGTACAATTAGATGATGAATTTGAAGTTTTATTTGTTGGAAAAAGGAATAAATAAAAAGTAAAAAGGAGCGAAGAAATGAAAGAGAATAACCCCACGCACGCCGTGGTGAAACTGTAACCTCAACCTCTTCATCTATATCAGAAACACCCCTACCCAAATCTGGAGAATATCCTGTTGCAATTACTTTATTAATACCTACACCATCGGCGGTAATTGTTGCATTAAAGCATAATATCTTATTAGTACCGACGTT
>Ga0180300_10000622_pt1 | contig 15789 bp, 12 predicted proteins | sample GuaBasSediGuay15_FD_121798 | JGI IMG/M metagenome (GOLD analysis project Ga0180300, IMG submission 121798) | Subseafloor sediment microbial communities from Guaymas Basin, Gulf of California, Mexico - Guay15, Core 4569-2, 21-24 cm | ecosystem: Environmental > Aquatic > Marine > Hydrothermal... | reverse complement strand
CGGGCAAGCTGCGCCCCTCCAGAGAGTCGTCCGGCCCAATGCAGCGGGCGAACCCTTGCCTCGACGCTTCGGCCAGTCGGCGTTCCAGTTGCCCCACCGGCCTTATCTCACCACTCAGCCCTATCTCACCCACTGCTATCAGACCAGGATCCATCTCCCTGTCGCTGAAGCTTGAGGCTATGGCCAACGCCACGGCAAGGTCAACCGCCGGCTCGCTTACTCGCAGACCACCGACCACGTTGACCAGTATGTCCTGATTGCCGAGACGCAAACCGGCCACCTTGGTAAGCACCGCAACCACCAGTTGCAGCCGGTTCATGTCTATCCCGTTTGCAGTACGCCGTGGCAGGCCGAAGCTGGTAGCCGTGGTCAAAGCCTGGACCTCCACCAGCAATGGCCGGCTCCCTTCCAGGACAGGCGCCACCACGGAGCCCGGCACCCGTTGTGACCGCCGCGACAGGAACACCTCAGACGGGTTCTCCACCTGCGCCAGGCCCTTGCCAGTCATCTCAAAGACGCCTACCTCGTTGGTCGAACCAAAGCGGTTCTTGATCCCACGCAACAACCTGTAGCTGCTGAAGGCCTCGCCCTCCAGATATGAGACCACATCGACGATGTGCTCCAGTACCTTTGGACCGGCGATAGCCCCGTCCTTGGTCACGTGTCCCGCTATGAGCAAAGGCACGGTTGACCCTTTAGCCCACTCCATAAGCCTCAGAGTACATCCCCGTATCTGCGAGACAGTGCCCGGCCCGCCATCCAGCTCCCCGAGATAGACTGTCTGAATCGAGTCAATAATGCCAAGACAAGGCGACAGCGCCCCCATCTGCTCGAGAATAGCCTCCAGGCTGGTCTCGTTGAGCAGGTACAGCCCCTCGCCTTTGATTCCCAGGCGGTCCGCCCGCAGCTTGGTCTGGTACATCGACTCCTCGCCCGAAGCATAGACCACCCTGCCCCCCTGGCCGGCAACGGACGCTGCCACCTGAAGAAGCAGCGTTGACTTGCCGATTCCGGGGTCGCCACTGATGAGGACCAGCGACCCGGGGACCAGCCCCCCTCCCAGCACCCGGTCAAACTCGCTGAGGTGGCACGAAAGGCGGGACGTTTCTTCAGCGGTCACCTGGGACAGCTCGCAAGCTGGTGTCACTGACTTGGACAGCAGGCTACGGCCACCCTTCGGACCGCTCACACGAGTCTCAACAAAGGTGCTCCAGCCCTGGCAGTCGGGACAACGCCCCAGCCATCTCGGACTCTCTTTACCGCATTGCTGGCAGACAAAAGACGTCCTGGCGGGCTTGCTCACTGCCTGTACCTTCCGAAAAGGGGAGCACCATAGGTGCTCCCCTTTTCCAACTCTCCTTACTGAGTGCGGGTCAGGAAGTCGATTCCACCGGAGACATGCTGCGCGCCTTGATCTCGTCTCCTTCGCGTTCCAGGCAAATGGTGTCACCGGGCTGGAACTCACCACGCAGCAACATCTCGGAAAGCTGGTCTTCGATCATGGTCTGGATCACCCGCCGTAGCGGGCGAGCACCGAAGGCCTCGTCATAGCCCTTCTCGCACAGAAGGTCTTTGGCCTCATCTGTAACTGCCAGACCGACACCTCTCTCAATGAGCTGGGACCTCAGCGGCCGCAGCATCAGATCGACGATCTGGCGAATATCTTCTCTCGACAGGTGTCGAAAGACCACCACTCCATCGAGCCGGTTGAGGAACTCCGGACGGAACGTCTTCTTCAACTCTTCCAGCAGCTTCTCCTTCATCCGCTCGTAAGACCGCTGCCTGGTCTTGGCCTCGTCAGTCCGGCTGACAAAGCCCATGACGGCATCCTTCTTGATCAGTTCAGCACCGATGTTGCTCGTCATGATTATGATGCTGTTCCGGAAATCTACCTTTCTCCCCTTGGCATCAGTCAGGTGACCGTCGTCAAAGATCTGAAGCAGTATGTTGAACACGTCGGGGTGCGCCTTCTCGATCTCATCGAGAAGGATAGCGCAGTACGACTTCCGTCTCACTGCTTCCGTCAGTTGTCCGCCCTCGTCATAGCCAACGTATCCCGGCGGAGCCCCTACCAGACGGGCCACAGCATGTCTTTCCATAAACTCCGACATATCAAGCCGGATCAAGGCATCCTCGCTGCCAAACATGAACTCAGCCAGAGCCCTGACCAGCTCGGTCTTGCCTACGCCCGTTGGGCCGAGGAAGATAAAGCTGCCGATGGGCCGCCTGGGATCTTTGAGCCCGGTGCGGGCACGTCTCACCGCCTTGGAGACAGTGACAATTGCTTCGTCCTGGGACACGATACGCTCGTGCAAGGCCTCTTCCATACCCAGCAGCCGCGTCACCTCATCCGCCGCCAGCTTGGACACCGGGATGCCTGTCCACATGCTCACCACTTCAGTTACATCCTCTTCCGTAACCACCGGCTTCTCCCGCTCCATCTCCGCATGCCAGGCAGTCTCCAGTTCCTTGATCTTCTCCATCAGATAGGTCTCGCGGTCCCGCAACTCCACCGCGTATTCATACTGCTGCGCGCTAATAGCCGACTCTTTGTCCCGGCGGACAGTCTCTAGAGCCCGCCTGGTCTCCTTCAAGCCAACGGGAACAGTACCACCCCTGAGGCGTACCCGCGAAGCAGCCTCGTCCACCAGATCGATGGCCTTATCAGGCAAGAACCGATCGGACACATATCGCGACGCCAGATTGGCAGCAGCCCTGATTGCCTCATCGCTTATCACCAGTTGATGGTGCTCCTCGTAGCGCTCCTTAATACCCTGGAGTATCTCGATCGTCTGCTCTACAGTCGGCTCGTCCACCATGACGGGCTGGAAACGCCGCTCCAGCGCAGCGTCCTTCTCCACGTGCTTCCGATAGTCATCGAGTGTCGTAGCACCGATGCACTGCAACTGCCCTCGTGCCAGCGAAGGCTTGAGAATGTTGGCAGCATCGACAGCACCCTCAGCAGCACCAGCACCGACTATGGTGTGCATCTCATCTACGAACAGGATGCAGTTACCCGCACCCTTTATCTCTTCGATTACTTTCTTCAGCCTCTCCTCGAATTCGCCACGGTACTTGGTGCCTGCTACCAAGGACCCCATATCAAGAGCAACCACTCGCTTGCCCTGAAGCGTGTGAGGCACTTCACCAGCGACTATCCGGTGGGCCAGTCCTTCCACTATGGCGGTCTTCCCTACGCCAGGCTCACCGATGAGCACAGGGTTGTTCTTGGTGCGCCTCGATAGTATCTGGATTACCCGCTGGATCTCCTTCCGCCTTCCGATCACCGGGTCCAGCTTGTTACTGGCAGCCATGGCAGTCAGGTCGAGGCCAAGCTGGTCCAGCGTGGGGGTGCGACTGGCCGGGCGAGCCCCTGCTTGAGACTGAGCACCGCCCTGGCTCAACACGCGGGTGGTCTCAGCCCGAGCTCGCTCGAGGTTTATGCCTAGGCTTTCCAGCACCCCACCGGCCACTCCCTCGCCCTCGCGGAGCAGACCCAGCAAGAGGTGCTCCGTGCCAACGTAGCTATGGTTGAAGCGCCGCGCTTCATCCACGGCCAGCTCGATTACCTTCTTGGCCCGCGGGGTAAGTCCAACCTCGCCAGAAGGCGCCTTGCCTCCACGCCCGATGATGAACTCTACCGCAGCACGTACCTTGTTGAGATCAACGCCCAGGTTGGAGAGCACCTTCCCGGCAATGCCCTCGCTTTCGCGGACGAGACCGAGCAATATATGCTCCGTCCCAATGTAGTTGTGATTGAAGCGGTGTGCCTCTTCCTGGGCATAGGTCAGGGCACGTCGCGCTCGCTCGGAGAATTTCTCAAATCGACTTGCCATAACTGACTCTCATTCTACCACAATTTTCTGCTTCAGAAAAGGGAGTTAACCTTCAGTGCCAAGGACTATACGTCCGTTCTGTCCCTTTTGCAACCCCCTTGCGGTCTCGACCAGTCCATCGAAGATGGAAACCGTTCCCCAAGACTATTCCTGTACAGTTAAGAACCAGTTAACAGACCGCCCGTCAGGGTGACAAAGCAGTTACACCACGGTTAATTGAATGTCACCAATAGCGCTCGAAGCAAATGGTGCTCTCCACTAAGAGGCTGCCTCCATAGCCGAAGCAAGGATAACCAGAAGTAGCCACATACCTCGTGACCAGGAGACGGCAGAGTCGTTCGTGGCTCGCCTGCGAAGCGGACATCGGCTCCACCTCCCCGAGCACCGAGCGGGCAGTTGCCGCACCGGCTCCTGCCTTGCAGTCTGCAGCCGGCGGATCACGCTGGCATATCAAGGGCCGAGGACGGCGTCAATATGGCATCACATGAATATCGGGCATGCAGCGCCAGGACATGCCAGACATGGCAAGCGCGTTCCAGCGCTTGTCGGGCGCGCGATTTTCTGGTAAATTTACAGACGTTCGGGGCTGTGGCTCAGAGGGAGAGCGTCTGACTGGCAGTCAGAAGGTCGGGGGTTCGAGTCCCCCCAGCTCCACCATCGTGGACGATATTAAGAACTCCTGCCCGCTCCTGGGTTATCCCGTGGGGTGGCAGGGGCATGGTGTAGGTGAGCAGGACGTCCTTACCTGTGACCTTCACTTCTTTCACGAAGCTGCGGATGAACGCCCTCTGCTCTGCGAGTGAGCTATAGGTGAGGACATTTCTCAGGTCCTCCACGTACTCGGTCACCAGGCCCAGGTCTGCCAGCTCTGCTCGTCTATCAGACAGGCGGGCTTCCATCTCCAGCCTTGAGGCTTCAAGCTGCTTCTGGCGCTGCCTGAGCTCCTGAATGCGGGGGGACAGGTCGTCCAGAGCTATCTTCCCCGTCTCAAGGGCATCATAGAGCCTGTCCAAGCGCTGGCTGACCTCAACAAGCTCCCGAGCAATAGTGCCCAGACTTTCCCGGCATTCGCTGGCCTGAGCGTCCATCTCCTCATTCACCAGTCGCACCAGCTCCTGAAGGTTCTCGTGGGTGAGGATGCGCTCCTTTATCTTGCCTATCACCAAGTCTTCAAATTTGTGGGCGTTCAGGTAAAGCGAGTCGCATGCCCCTGAACCCTGGCGGATGAGGGTGCCGCAGACATAGTAGGTGAACTGCCCTCCCTTGGCCTCGGCAGCGATGAGGGCCTTGCCACACCTGCCGCAACGGGCTAGGCCGCTGAGGAGGTACGGGCTGGCCACGCGCCTGGGATGGGAGACCGCAGGGGAGCGCTTCTTGAGCAACTCCTGGGCCTTTTGAAAGGTCTCTTTGTCCACGATGGCAGTCCAGGCATTCTCCAGCCTGACGGGCTCCTGGCTTTTCCCCTGCCTTCCCCAGACCAGGGTTCCTGTATAAGCTTCGTTAGTAACTATCTTGTGCAAGGTGGTCTTATTCCACCTCTTCCCTTTAGGGGCCGGGATGCCTTCGCCGTTCAGGGCTCTAGCGATGTCGGTAAGGCCCTTGCCCTCCAGGAGCACCCGGAAGATGCGAGCTGCCACTGGCCCCGTATGGGGGTCGACCTCCAGCCGGGGACGCTCCTTGCCGCCGTCTTTCACCCGCACCTTTTGGTAGCCGTAGGGAGCGCGCGAACCCAGGAAGAAGCCTCTGGAGGCGCTCTCCCTCATGCCCCTTATGATTTCCTGTCCCAGGTTGGCCGAGTAGAACTCGTCCAGGCTCTCTATGATGGCTTCGAGGAGCCTCCCCGTGGGAGTGTCCTCAAAAGGCTCCGTGATAGAGACCACCTGGACGCCGTTCTTGCGCAGCACGGTCTTATAGACGATGGAGTCCTCTCTGCTGCGAGCGAAGCGGGAATACTTCCACACCAGGATGATGTCGAAGGGTTTTGAGGCACGGCGTGCCATAGAGATCATCTCCCGAAAGGCTGGCCTCGCTGTGGTCCGGCCGCTCTCCGCCTCGTCCACAAACTCCTTGACCACGACATGGCCGTTCCGAGAGGCATACTCCCTCAGCGCCTTAAGCTGTGCCGAGATGGAGAGATCAATGTCCTGGCGCTCTGATGATACCCGTGCATAAATAGCTACATTCATGCGAGCCTCCTTTCGCCTCTTGGTCACGGCATAGTTACTTCACGGGCGCACCCTTGACACAGATCCTCACCTACACCCTGTGGTACGGGGCAATTCACCTGTTGACATTCAGACTGGTAGCCACAAAGAATCATGGTTACTGGACAAGGCCTGCTGTCCGTTCTCGCTTCCGCCAAGCAGTAGGCCTTTATTCTTGATGCCTTCCTGAAGAGACACAAGTCTTGATTTGCTCTGTCGCACATTCTTGGGGAAAAGTCGAATGAGACGTCAAACTGCTCCGGGTAAAATGCCTTGGACACAAGACCTCGGTGGCGTAGTCTGTCATATGCCTCCCTCAGATCCCGAGGGTGGGTAATCTGACTGCCAAGAAGCATCCGTGAGAATTGCAGATTCCATGTATCGCCCGGGAGTTCCAGCCACGACAGCACCTCATTTCGGTCACTATTGAAAAGGTGGGTAGCAGCACTACTGCCCACCTCTCCGAAATGCCTCATGAACACTTTCTCGTAATAGCTGCCCGGCTTCAAGTAATCCCGGAACGCTGCCCACAGCCTCTTGTGGAACCTTTCCCTTCTGACCCATCTCCTATATCTATTCTCCAGACTCGCCTTGTCGTTCAGAAGCCGGCCTACCTCCTGTTCGCGGTCCTGAAGGTCCCGGAGAAAATCGTCCCTCTGCCGGTGAAAGCTCAACATACCTCTGGTAATCTGGTCATACGAGAGCAGGTAGAGCAAGAAAGCCATTCTCCAGATCGGCGAGTCGCTCCCTCCGGTAGGCCCAAGCCAAAACTCCTCATTAGCCGAGAGATAAGCTACAATATCTCCACCATATTGAGGCAAGAGTCCGAGGGTTCGCGCTATTGACAACTGATGCATTCCAAAGCGAGGTTTATATCTAATAGGCTGTCCTTGAAGCTCTTGCCTTCTTGAGACAAACTCGTCTACCTGGCCAGGGCCCGTGCTCCTTGTGTAAGCTTGCAGAATATCTAAAACATGGTGTCCCTGCTTGGCAGTAGACAAGTATTCACTGACAACCTCTGCAAACACCGGCCCGCCTTCATTCCAAACCTGCTCATAGGGGCGCTGCTGGTCTGTTATGTAGCAGAGCCAATGGGTTAACACCTTTCCACGATCATCCAGATGCTTTTCAAAAACAGGGCCGGGTATGTTGGAGCCAGAGGCTCCTGCACCCCATCTGGCGTCGTCCAGCCATTTAATAATCGGCCAGATTCTGATTAGCTTTTCCAGCGTGTCCATTGACCCCCTTATCAACCTTACGGTTCGGGTGCTCTGGCTGGTCTACAGCTATCCCCACCTTCCTCCGCCATTCCTCAGCCAGTTCTGGATGAGCTTCTCCCAACCTAACTCCGTCCCAGAAGGCATCCAAAGGAGGGCTTTCAAAGTCCTCCACCTGCATAACCTCTCCCCAGATAGACTCCTTCCCGACCCGGGTGAACGGGAGGGCCCGGCTACCGCCATTGCCCTCTCTGGTCTTCCACCCCACCAGGACCACCTCCTCCCTGTCGGGGGCTTCGGACGGCCTCCTGAGAAACTGCTTTAAGCACCAGGCGATGGCTGAGAAGACCACGTGCTCGGGCTTGAGGTGGGAAAGCATCACTCCCATGCCGAACAGCACTTTGGCCCTCTGGTCAGCGTCCTCGCAGGCAAGGCCGATAATGATTCTCTCGGTACCTTTGACCATAACCATGGGCAACTCGGCTCCCTCAGTAACGCCCTTCCTGGAAAGCTGAAAGGCGGTGTCCAGGTCCTCTGTTAAGTTCATAGCCAACCGTCTGGTTCCGTCCTTTCCCTTTTGCCCAAGTCTAACTCTCTTTGCCCAGGAAGGGAACTCAACTCTTTAAGCTTGCACACCCACCAGAGTCCTGGGGGCTGGGACAGGTAGAGGGGCCAAGCGACTCTTATACCCACAAGCCCCAAAGACATAGCTACTCAATGAAAACAGCCGCCCCTGGTTGCCTTCAGGAATCTGCCATACCAGAACCATGACATCGCCTTCCTTGCCCCAGGGCCAGCACTCTACTAGATAGCGACGGTCAACTCGCAGCCCGAGGGCCCACCCACTTACCCGGTCAGCACTGGGAACCTGCGATAAAGACGTCAAGGCAAGAGGTGTCCCACGGGGCAGAGGTGTGCCTGGTCGGATGAAATCCTGAAAGGCGCGGTTGCGTACCGAATAGCGAACCAGGAGAGGGAAGTCCCAGGAGCCTTCTGGGAACTCAGTGTTTGGCTCTGCCATAACCAGAGCGCATGGGTGGAGGTTCAGCCTAACATACTGAATGGCAGTGGCCTCCAGCGACGTGAGGTAGTGGTGTGCCAGGAGGTGCACAGCATTCAAGCCCAGTTCAACGCTATGAGCATCCTCGAAAAACCACGGGGCTGGCATAAGTAGATGGACTCCGAAGGCAGTGGCTTCCTGCTCATACCTGTTAGTCCGAGTGGGGTCAACGAGGCATCCGCTATCCAAATAGCTCAACCCCTGATGGCCCGGCATTAATTCGTGGGCGCATTCGTGGCCAAAGGTGAGCCGCTGGCGGGTTATCGGCTTCTCCACATCGAGCCAGACCGTATGGCTTTCGGGCCGCAGTACCCCGTCGATCACCCTACCTCGGTGCCGTCCCTGAGCCATAGTATTCTGCCGCCAGTAAGGGCGGTCATCAAACAGAGGTGCTCCCGCTGGCGGATTGGGCGGTGGAGGGTCGTCCTCCTCGTCCTCTTCAGGGAGGCCAAAATGCTGAGAAGCGCAGAAGTGCCGCACCTTCAAATGGAGATGCTCCGCCAAGGGCTCCGTGGGCACAGGTGGCGACATAACCCCTGCCTCCCGCAATAGCTTCCAAGCATAGTATCCCGGCCAGGTCGGCATTCCGAAATAGGGTTTCATTACTCTTCCCCCTTTCCCGCATCGTGCTCAGCAGCCTCTTGCTGCTCCAAGAATTTCAGGAAGTTCAGCAATTCCTGTCTCCGACGTAGGGGCAGTTTTTCGTATCCACGAAACACGGCTTGTCCCACAGGGTCGCCAGCGAACGCCCGGTCAAAAAGTGACAACTGCTGTGGGGTCCCTCCTGCCAGTTGATCCACGGTAGCCCCCAGGGCGTGTGCCACTTTCCTCAGAACCTCCATCTTGGGGTTGCGGATGAGTCCTTTTTCCAGGCGCCAGATGGTGGGCTGGGGTACTTCGGCCTCATTAGCAAGACGGTTTTGGGTCCACCCCTTGGCCTCCCGGAGCGCCCTGATTTGGTCACTTAACGCCATGAGCAGCACCTACCTTCACGAGCTTCTATTCGCAGAGGTATTATACATCAATGTTGGCACGGTTGTCAATACCTGTGGCATGCGAGATACTTCTTGACGGCGTGGGTATACGCTCGTGTATAATATAGCAAGGCCATGCGTAGAGGTATACCTAAGAAGAACCCCGCCCGGGCAGGAGTGCGAGCTCGCTATCGCAATCGAGTCCGTGAGTGCCGCCTGCGCGGTCTAATTATCAGCGAAGCAGAGCTTGCACGGCGCACCGGGATCGAGCGCACCACGCTGAGCGCCCTGGAAAATAACCGACGTTTCCTTTCCATTGAGCACGCCCTGCTCATTCGAGAAGTCTTGGGGTGTTCTTTGGATGAGCTCTACGAACAAATCCTGCCGCCACCAGAGAACCGCGGCTCTGTGCAGAAGAAGAGGAACGCTCAAGAATGACAACCCCGATCACTAAAACCAGTGCCCCTGTTCATCCTGACTCTAAGGAACAGGAGCCTTTAGAAGACGGATTACGCATCCTGGCCCGCATGATAGCTACGGCTCATAGACGGCGGCTAGGAGAGGCTGAGGTCCAGAGCGTTCAAGGCGCAGGACGCGAGAAAATCAATCCAGTTAAGGAGGCAGACGATGGCAGACACAGGTAGAGAGATAGTCCCCTGGAGGCCCTTCGAGGTCATGGAGCGGGTGGAGGACGAGGCCGTCATCCAGGAGCTTCGGGGCGAGGTTATCGAGACCCTGGTCTATGAATTCACCGACCGGGATAGCCGCAGGGTGGTGGGCCTGTCCAAAGCCGGGGTAGACAGGGTCGCCTCGGAGATGGCCATGAAGGGGGAGGTGCTGAGGGAGCTGGACTTCGAGCTGATCCCTGACTCCGACAGTGTGACCGCCGTGGTCAAGGCGGGGCGCTTCGCCGTGAGCCAGGACGGGCGGGAGATTCTCCTGGAGACGGTCTTCGGCACCAAGCGGCAGCCCCGCAAGCGGGAAATCTACGTCCGGGGCAAGGACGGCAAGCCCATCATCAAAGACGGCCAGCCCCTGAGGCGACTGGAGGACGATCCCTTCGTCGTAGAGGTGGCCATGGTCAAAGCCGCCCGCAATGCCAAGCGCAGGCTCATGCCTGAGTCTTTGATCACCAAGGTCATTGACATGGCCCGCAAGGAAGGCAAGGTCAGAAAGCTAGGGCTCCCTGACGAGCCGACGGCGCCCAGGTCGGCAGCACATCCTGCAGCACCAAAGCCAGGGACGAAGGGTTCCGCTACTGAGTCCGACATAAGCCAGGAGGATTTTATCCTTGAGGCCAAGGGCAAGGGCTACAGCAATTGGCGGGAGATTCTGGATGCTCTGGGAGTTCGATCCACCAAAGAGGTGAGGGAGATGACTTTCCGGCAGGCTTTGGAGCGTCTGCCAGGCAAAACCAAGCCGGAGCCTGAAGAAGTTGCTGAAGTGCCTGACGAAGACATCCCTGCCTCAGACGAACCACAAGCTGAAACCGTGCCAGCCGAGGCTGACCTTGATTTCTAGTAATGAGTCCTCGACGCGGTCTCCTCTCTTAGTAATAGGAACCTGGGCAGAGGCGACGATACCCCCTCTATGAGTGGCGGGAGTGCTTCATCACTATGGCCGATTATCTAACAGGCGTCATTGACAAGAAGCCCTCCAATGGGAGGGTGCTGTGAACAGACACGTCGAGGCGCTGTCGAAGTTCATCGTGGGACGTAACGATGCCTATGCGATGCAGCAGGCCGATGGCTCTTACCTGGCTCTCAGGAAGCCACTGACCGCTGCCCTTCTGGAGGAGCATATCGCTGGCAGAAGGACGTTTGGCGCCTACCTGGTTACCCCTGATGGGAAGGCCCGATGTGGTGTCTACGACTTCGACGAGAGAACCGACTCAGTGCGCCAGTATCTCTTATGGCTTAGGCGATGGTTCCAGCACTGGGGGATTGAGCTCGGCATCGAGTCCTCGGGGAGCAAAGGCTACCACGGCTGGGTCATCACCAAGAACTTCGTCCCCGCCTTCAAGCTAATCAAGCTTCTTAAGCTGGCTCTGCGCCAGCTAGAGGAAGAGATGGGAATAACCATCAGGGTAGAGGTCTTCCCCAAGCAAGCGGTGGCTCAAGACCTGGGCAACCTTATCAAGCTTCCCTGGGGGATTCACCGCAAGAGCGGCAAGCGCACTGCTTTTTTGAGTGAGGACTTCAAACCACTGCCTGACTGGGGGATCGGCTTTATCGAGGGGCTGCCAATCATAGATGAGGCCAAGCTCGATGAAATCCTGGCTGAATACCCAGAGGATAAAGAGGACGAACCAGCAGGGGCGAGCACGCCCGATAGCGCCTCAGATAGAAAGGCCGCGCTGCCCTGCTTCACCCGGATGTTGGAGGGGGTGAGGGAAGGCTTTCGGCATATCGCCAGCTTTCGGTTGGCGGTGATGCTCTACCGCCAGGGGATGGACCAGCAGTTGGCCAAGGCCACCCTGCTCAAGTGGGACATGGAGCGCAACCGGCCGCCTCTGGGCGAAAGGCAACTTGGCTACAACCTGAGGGACGCCTATTCGGGCAAATACAGGCTGGGCTGCCCCGACATTGAGGCGGCGGGCTACTGCTCAAAGGAGTGCCCTGTCTATCGCAAAAGGCACGGAGAAAGGGACAGGAGGGTAGAAGCTCCCCCTCCCGATACCGTGGGTGTGAAGCGCATCCTGAAGCTGGGCACCGACCCGCCCAAATACGAAGTCGAGGTAGACGGCAGCGTTCTCATGCTGAGGCACGAGCAGCTTTTCAATCTCAGGGAGTTTCAGAAGCTCTACCACCAGAAGTTCGACGTTATCCCCAATATCTCAATGAAGCAAAAAGAGTGGCTGGAGTTCGTGAACAAGCTGCAGACCCAGATGGAGAGGGACAAAGCCCTGCCGGATGCCGCCGACGAAAGTCGTTACATAGACCTCATCTGGCAATGGCTGGAGACCACAACGCCAGCCCAGTCCGAGGCGGACATTGAAGCGGGGAGGCCCCTGGAATCCAACGGCAAATATTACTTCAGAGCCAGGGACGCCCAGGAGTACCTGAGAGCCAAGCACCATCTCAACATCGAGCGGTCCGAGCTATGGGCCTTGCTTCGTCACTATGGGGGCTTAAAGGAATCCCAGGTCAAGAAGGTGGGCAAGAAGACCTTCAGGTTCTGGGTATTGCCTGCGAGAGGAGAGGCGGAAGAAAGCGAAGCGGCACCAGTTGAGGAGGAAATCAACGAGGACGTGGAGTTCTAATCCCCTTTTAATTCTGGAGGGCCAACTGCCTATGTATCCAGACAGAAGGCCATCGAGGTCGAGTCAGTGAGCATACCTATTGTAACCAGTGTAACCGCCAGATACGGAAGTTACAGTCGGTTACACCAAATCGTACCTGGGTTACAGGTTACAGGGGGTTTTTCACACCATCTCGATACATGGTGAAAAAGGGGTCTAGAGATTAAAGAGACGATTCTCGGGGCAGGGTAAATGAAAAGAGCGCGCATTCATCACAAGGACGGCAACCCTCTGAACAACGACCCTGGTAACTGGGAAGCCCTTTGCTCTGCTTGCCACAGAGCCTTTCACCGCTCGCAGCAGTTGGAGGCTAGACGGAAGGGCTTCTCCATCGCGGTTATCTTCAGGCCGGAGCTGCGGCGGAGGATTCTCGGCAAGGCGGACTACCAGTGTGCCCGTTGTGGAGCTCTTGTGGACGACATCGGCTGTAACACGCAGAACCGGCCTCAGCCACGCCAGTGGTGCCATCGCCTGGTCGACAAGAAAGAGAGGGTGACCTGGCAGGATGGGCGAATCATGTGCAAGGACTGCTTTGAAAAATGGCTGGCTGGTCAGGGTGCCAGGGAGCCGGGTGCCGAGCTTCGTGAAGGAGCCATACATGGCACCTAAGACTCAACGCATCTTCGGGCCGCCCGGCACGGGCAAGACCACCGCCCTGCTGGAGGTGGTGGAGCGGCACCTGCGAGAGGGCGTGCCGCCCCAGGAGATAGGCTTCATGGCCTTCACCAGGGCGGCGGCCCGGGAGGCGAAGAGCCGGGCCCTCCAGGTGTTCCCCTGGCTGGATAACGACGACCTGAGGTGGTTCCGGACGATTCACTCCGCCTGTTACTCGTTGCTGGGCCTGGGGCGAGGCTCGGTGGCTACGGGAGCCAGGCTAAAGGACTTTGCCCTACAGTTCGGCTACGAGATAAGCCCCCCTGCCGACAAAGACCCCGAGACCTTTGAAGTCCAGGAGATGATGCTGCGCACCCTGGGGGACTATCTCCTCTTTTTCGAGGATTGGCGGCGCAATCTCACCCTTTGGGACATTGCCGAGGCGTATAACCGCTTCCTGGAGCCGGTAGACTGCCCCGATGGCTGGTCGCTCGCACAGGTGACAGAGTTCCACCACCGCTACCGCCACTGGAAGGCAGATAACGGCCTGGTGGACTTTGCCGACATGCTCATGCTGGTGCTTCGGGATAGGGTGGCCCCGACTATCTCTGTACTCATCGTGGACGAGATGCAGGACTTGTCTCCCCTACAGGCGGAGGTAATCAGGCTGTGGGCTGGTGGGGCCAAGCTGCTCTATCTGGCGGGAGACCCCGACCAGGCCATCTATACATTCAACGGCGCTGACCCTGGCGTCTTCCTTAACTGGCCTCACGATGATGACCGCCAACTCACTCAGTCCCACAGGGTGCCCCGGGCGGTCCACGAGATAGCCCTGCGCCTGATAAGGCGCAACAGGAAGCGGGTGGATGTGCCCTATAAGCCACAGCAGGAGGAAGGCTATGTCAGGTTTGGATACCTGAATAGCTTCCCTCTCGAAACGCTGGCCCAGGAGGGCAGCGTCCTGCTGCTGGCCCGCAACCGCTATCTGCTGAGCGACTTCACCGATGACCTGATACGGAAGGGGCTACCTTTTGAGGCATTGCGCGGAAGCTCGCCGCTGAAACAAAGTGTAACCTCGGTGATTTTGGCTGGGCGCAAGCTGGGGCGAGGCGAAAAGATAAGCGTAGCAGACGCTGCCCGCTTTGTGGATGCTTTACGTAGCAGTGGTTACCTGGTGCGGGGTGCTAAAACCCGGTTGGCGGAATTGGCCAGGCAACGCCCCGAGGCTAATGTCGCCGTTTGGGATTTGGAAGGCTATTTCAAGCCGGCTCTCTGGGATTTACTGGTCAATAAGGACGGGGACTTTATCGAAGCGCTGCGATTGCCAGCTCTAGAGAGGGCTTATTACAAGAGGCTTCTGGATCGAGGTGGGGAGCGTATGCTTACCACCCAAGCTCCGATAAGAGTGGGTACTATCCACAGTGCCAAAGGGATGGAGGCAGACTTTGTAGTGTTGAGACCAGAGATGGCAGGCAGGACCTACGCGGAGTGGCTGAGGGCTCCGGAGGGGGAGCGCCGCTGCTGGTATGTAGGGCTGACGCGTGCAAAGAAAGGGCTTTGGCTTCTTGAGGCCGAGGGGATCAGAGCCATCGACTGGAGGTTGGAGCTATGAACGATCAGCCTGGCGGAACACAGCAGCTCTCTCTTCTCCAACCACAAGGTACCAAGGAAGAGGAGCTTGCAGCTCGTATCAGGAAAGGCAACAAGCTGCTTTTGGAGAGATGGCGCCTGATACGCGACATGGAGCCCGGGGAGAAGCGGGACAAGCTCTTGGCAGGGTGGGACAGGGGAGTAGCGAAGCTACACAGCCTGTGCGACGAGCTGGCCTCTCTGGATGGCAGGTGTGCCTATCAGGGAGTTGAGCCTCCCACCGAGGCATGTCTTGGCTGCTCGGTGCCCAACGAGTGTTGGTCAAAGGAGATGTGCCCTGCTTGGAAGCTGGACCTATAGGAGTGCAGGAGAGTCATGTGGGAAAATCGAAGGTCGTCAGGCTCACCCTCTATGGTAATCCGGTGGGCAAGGCACGGCCAAGGGTAACCAAAACTAAGGCAGGCAAGCCCTTGGTCTATACTCCGTCAAGAACAGCTCAGGCCGAGGAGCAGTGGAAGGCATTGTTCCTAGAGAGCGGTCAGACGGCATTTGCTGAGGGTACACCGCTCCGTCTTCTACTTCGGGCTTACCTTGCCAAGCCCCAATACCTTCGAAAGAGGGAAAGGCTGCCTGTTACCAAACCCGACCTGGACAATTTAACAAAGCTGGTATTGGATGCCCTGGAAGGGTTGGCATACCATCGGGATTCAAATTTTGTGGACATGATGCAAAGCAAGCGTTACGCAGTCTATCCAGACTCACCTCGAATAGAAGTCGAGATAAGCGAGGCTATTGAGGAGTTGGCTGAGTGCTAATCGATGCAAGATATTGATCTATTCTGTGGCTTAGTCATAAAGGGGGATCATAACCCTCTTGTGAGCGAGTGGAGGATGCAATGAAAAGGCGATTATCTTCGACCCAGCTCAGCGTGTTGCGCTACATGCTCCAAGGATGGGTACTCACCAAAGTGGGACGTGCGCACTTCCTTGCTGCCCCAACACGCCCCGCCCCGG
>Ga0180300_10000621_pt1 | contig 15796 bp, 17 predicted proteins | sample GuaBasSediGuay15_FD_121798 | JGI IMG/M metagenome (GOLD analysis project Ga0180300, IMG submission 121798) | Subseafloor sediment microbial communities from Guaymas Basin, Gulf of California, Mexico - Guay15, Core 4569-2, 21-24 cm | ecosystem: Environmental > Aquatic > Marine > Hydrothermal... | reverse complement strand
TTGTGACTAAGGTTGAGGATATTAGCCCAGATGCTCTAGGCACTGCAAAGCTAGTGGAGGAGAGGAAGGTTGCTGACGAGAAGATGGTATTCGTAGAGGGGTGCCCCAACCCCAAGGCAGTCAGCGTGCTAGTGAGGGGCGGCCTAGAGAGGGCAGTTGACGAGGCTGAGAGGAACCTGATAGACGCGCTTAGCGTGGTGGCTGACGTCCTCGAGGATCCCTACGTTCTGCCGGGAGGTGGGGCGCCTGAGGCTGAGGTGGCTAAGGAGCTCAGGAAGTATGCTGCGCAGGTAGGCGGCAGGGAGCAGTTGGCTATTGAGGCTTACGCCAATGCTCTGGAGACTATACCGAGGGCCCTCGCGGAGAACGCCGGTCTAGACCCGATAGACATACTCGCCGAGCTCAGGAGCGCGCACGAGAAGCCCGATGGCTGGAAGTACGGCGTGGACGTCTTTGCTGGTAAGGTAGCTGACATGTGGGAGCTAGGCGTGATAGAGCCGCTAGTGGTCAAGCTACAGGCACTCAAGGCTGCTACGGAGGCGGCCACGATGATACTGAGGATAGATGACATCATAGCTGCGTCCAGACTAGAGGAAAAGGAGAAGGAAAAAGAGGAGAAGAAAGAGGAAGAGGAGGAGAAGACTAGCGAGTTCGATTAAGACGCTTTATTTTCATATTCATACTCTTCTCTTAAACATTCTTTAAACATTCTCTCTTCTAACTCCGCTCTACCTCACTTGTGAGAAGGCGGGCCCGGCGGCCTCCCCCTAGGGAGCATGCACGCGCGCGCCGGCGCGCACGCCATGCGGCTACTCCCAGCGCCCCCCGCAACACGGCCGCCCCGCCTTAGGGCTGCTCCCTTCCGGGCCTAACCCGGTTCGGCGGTCGGTGGTTCGGCCTCTCCTCCGAGAGGCCTACCACCAGCGGCCGTCCGCGGGGACTGGGGGTCATCGCCGCAGAGGGCGCCGCTACCGGCGCCGCATGCACACAGCCCTAGGGGTTAACGCCCCCCGCCGTATGCCCCGTTTGCGGATTAGGGGGAGGGGCAGCCCCCCGGGGCTTAGCCCGCCGGGCCCTGTAAGAGTTGAGGCGCGAAGCAATAAGGGTTTCTCCAAGTGCCGAAAGCCTTTTGGGGAGCCGTCTCCCTGTACTGCTGGTGGTCAGCCGGTGGGCGGGCGCCGGGCCCCTCTCGGCGACGGGGGGGCCTGAGGAAGCTCCGCCACTCCGCGGGCCCGCGCCGCCGCAAGGCGGTGGGGGGAATCCCCAGGCAACGGCTCAGAAACGAGACCCCTCCCCCGTCGATGGGGATGAGGCGGTGGGGGCTTACCCCCCGTCGGCCTCCGGCAACGGAGGCCTTCCGCTGAGGAGGCGGGGGAGGAGGTTGAAACGGCCGCCCCGCGGGCTAGGGCCAAGCGGGGCCTGTGAGCTCCCGCGGCGAGGCCCGGGTGGGCCCCCAGACGAATCCCGCCTAGAAACAGAAGGCGGGCTACCACCGGCTGACCACCGCCGCTCTCTTAAATCGCGAGCTAGCTTAAGCCAAACTTGATATACCTCCTGTGAAGACTCCCTCAGGGATGTCGACCGCGTTCGTGCTAGTTAGTACTGAGATAGGAGCTGAGAGGGAGGTGTTGGAGAAGCTGAGGGAGTTTCCCGAGGTAGCGGAGGCTTACATCGTCTATGGAGTGTACGACCTGGTCGTGAAGGTTAAGGTGGAGCGCCCAGAGGATCTAAAGGAGGTCGTGACGTCCAAGATTAGGAGGCTTGAAAAAGTGCGGTCTACTCTGACGATGATAGCGGTTGAAGGATTTGAGAGGTAGTGAGAGCATCACCCTACATATAGGCCTGGACGACATTGACAGTCCAGAGGGGATGTGTACGACATTCTTAGGTGCGCTGCTAGCGCGTCGCCTAGCTGAGGCTGGCTACGAGTTCGTAGACTACCCCTATCTGGTGAGGCTGAACCCGAATATCCCCTTTAAGACCAGGGGGAATGGCTCTGTGTCGCTTCATGTGAGGGTAGAGCGGGAGGATCTAGAGGTTATCGAGGAGCTCGTTAAGAGCTACGTTGAGAGGTTGGCGGAGAGGCACGGGAAGACTGATGCTACCGCCGTGCTCGTGGTGGGGAGCGCTGAGCCGCTACGTGAGGTCTATAGGCGCGCGCTAGTGGAGCTAGTCTCTCCCTACTCTGTGAGGCGGCTGTTAAAGGCTGTGGGAGCCCGTGTAATCGGTGGGCGTAAGAGGGGGGTAGTAGGGGCGGCGGCCAGCATAGGAGCATACCCATTGCACAGTTATACTTACGAACTCCTCCTGTACAGACCCCTCATCGCCAGAGAGAGATGTAGGGGGGTGGAGGACTACGTGGAGGAGCTTGATAGGCTGTTGAGGCCTTACATCTTCGCTAACGTAGATTACGCAACTGGTAGAGTCCTAGCGACGCCACACGGCCCTGACCCAGTGATAGCTGGCATAAGATCCGTTAACCCCCTCCTCCTCTCCGCCCTAGCGCCGAGGCTCTGTGAGGCGTGGGGTGCGCTGATGGCCATCATCTACAAGAGCAACCAGGCCACAGGACAGCACCTAACCCTGCTGAAGAGCATTGCGGATGTGAGGCCTTACGATTCAGTAGTTGTTAAAGGCAGAGTAGCTAGCAGCCCGGCGGTGATAAAGGGCGGGCACGTGATCTTTAGCCTCGAGGACTCCACGGGGCGCGTGGAGTGTGCCGTCTACAGGGAGACAGGCCACCTAGCCAGGGTTGCTAGAAGGCTGAAGAGGGGGGACTTGGTTGAGGTGGGCGGAGGCGTGCGCGTGCACAGGGGGCGAGTCACCCTGAACGTTGAGTACCTAAGGGTGCTTAAGCCTCTGCCCCACGTGGAGCTTAGGAATCCCCGCTGTCCTCGTTGCGGGCATAGGATGAAGTCAGCTGGCAGGGGCAAGGGCTTCAAGTGCCCTAGCTGTGGCTATAGGGGGCGTGAGCTAAAGAAGGTAGTGCACTTGGTGCCTCCCCTGCTCGAGCCAGGGATCTACCTGCAGAGCCCATCTGCTTACCGCCACCTATCTCCGCCTAGGGAGGCGTTGGGCCTGTATTCGGTCTCTACGCTCCCCATCCCCGACCTCTTCCTCCATCCTCCAGTCCACAAGCCTTTTAAAATCTCTAAAGGGTAGGGGAGAGAGAAATGACTGAGGAGTTAAGGATTAGACTGCTGGGAGGAGCTAGGAGGGTTGGCAAGAGCGCAGTACTAGTGTCGAGTAGGAATCTGAACGTGCTACTGGACTATGGCGTGGATATAAGCGGGGAGGAGCCCGAGTTCCCGCTTCACGTGAGACCTAGAGAGGTGAGCATGGCCGTGCTCAGCCATGCACACCTCGACCACAGCGGCGCTCTCCCCCTACTTTACGTCTCGGCGCGCCCGAAGCTCTACGCTACGAGCCTCACGATGGCTCTAGCCGATGTACTCATCAACGACTTCCTTAAGCTATCCAAGTACTATGCCCCTTACGAAGCAGCGGAGCTGAGGATCATGAAAGAGTGCGTCGAGCCCGTAAGGCCCAGCTCAGTCGTCGAGGAAGGCGAGGTCGCCCTAAGGTTTCACGAGGCTGGCCACATACCAGGTAGCGTGATGGTCGAGCTGGAGATCGCGGGGTACAACATCCTCTACACCGGGGACTTTAACACGGTGGACACGTGCCTCCTGAGGGGAGCCAGCTTAGAACCCTTCAAGAGAGCCGATATCGTGATAATGGAGGCCACTTACGCCGAGTACGATCACCCTAGACGGGAGGATGTTGAGAAGAGATTCATTGATGATCTTAGGGAGGTGCTCGACTCGGGCGGCACGGTGCTGGTTCCCGCATTTGCTGTCGGCAGGTCTCAGGAGATACTGTGCGTCCTAGCTAAGTACGGGCTTGAGTACCCAGTGTACGTGGATGGCATGGCACGTAGAGTTAACATGATACTGCTGGATGGGAGGGATGGCCTTCGCGATCCTCGATTATTTCAGAGGGCCTGCAGCATGGCGAGGAACGTGAATGGCTGGAGGGATAGGAGGAAGGCAACGCGAGAGCCCTCCGTGATAGTGTCGCCAGCAGCAATGCTCAAGGGAGGAGCCTCAGTCTACTACATGAAGGCTCTGCTGGATGATCCGCGTAACGCCGTGTTCTTCGTCAGCTACCTGATAAGAGACACGCCTGCGCGCAAGCTTATAGAGACTGGAGTCTTCGATCACGAAACTCTCAAGAAGAGGGTTAAGGCTAGAGTGGAGTGGTACGACTTCTCCTCGCACTGTGGCAGAAGCGAGTTAGTGAAGGCGCTAGAGGCGTTGAACCCTGATGCGAGGCTCATCCTCGTGCACACGGAGGAGGAGGTTGGCGCTAAGTTCAGTGAATGGATCTCTCGAAACTTAGGCATTGAGGTGTTATTCCCGAGGGAGGGGGAAGAGCTGGAATTCCACTAGCTGGCTTAAACCCTAGAGGATCCCCTGGACGCTAAAGCCTGGCCCCGGTCTAACGCAGCTATTCCCCGAGGTTTTAGACAAACAGTACGCAGCCTATAGTTCAGCAAGCCTCCTTCAACTTTATAATCGCCGTCGTCCACAGCTTATGGGGGCCGTGGTCCAGCCTGGTGGGATGCGCGGCTTGGGCCCGCGTAAGCCCCATAGGGGCTGCGGAGGGACCCGGGTTCAAATCCCGGCGGCCCCACCATGCCGTAGCTGTTGAGCACACGGGCTCAGCTAATCCTTATCTCCCTGCCGACGTGGTAGTTGTGATGCTGGACGAGCTGGATAGAGCGCTGTTAAGGGAGTTGTCTACTAACGCGCGTGTGCCACTGGCTGAAATTGCCAGGAGGCTTGGTGTGGCTAGGACTACGCTGGCTGAGAGACTTGAGAAGCTTGAGCGCGGGGGTTTCATTAAGGGGTATAGGGCACAGGTCAATCCCCACAAGCTAGGCTACAGATTCGTGGCCTTCATACTGGTTAAGGCTAGGAGGGGGGGCCTTAGGGGAGAGAAGTCGAATCAGGAGCTCCTAGCTGAGAAGATAGTGGCGGACTGTAATTCGAGGAGCAGCATGCCGTGGGTTGAGGAGGCTCACATAATAACCGGCGAGTATGATCTGCTACTTAAGGTCTGGGTCCGTGAGTGGGAGGAGCTGACGAACTTCCTCATCCGCTACATGCCTAAGCACCCAGATGTGGTGCAGACACACACTATGCTTGTGCTGAAGACGGTACATGAGGGGACCGCTCCACCCCCCTAACCTACTCCTTTACAACCTCCAGCACTAGCGCTGGCCTGATATCGCTAACATCATACTTGGACCTGAGCTCCTCTATGAAGCTCTCCAGCTCCTTGTTGTCTCTCGCCCAGTAATCGACCATGACCATGTGGTCACCGGACGTTATAGCCAGGAACTTAACTTCCGGCTTTTCAGCCAGCTTCTTCACTACCTCAAGTAGTCTAGCTGGGTCTACGTCGAAGCCTATTATCGCCCTAGCCCTATAGCCCAGCTTGGCATGATCCAGCTTAGGCCTATACGCCTTTATGACGCCCTCCTCCTCTAACTTCTTCAGCCTCTTCCTCACCGCGACATCGCTCATCCCAACCCTCGCGGCTATCCTGGTGAGCGGCATGCGCGCATTCTCCTCCAATAACCTTATTATTTCAAGGTCCTTCTCATCAACCACCGAGCTCATCTCGTCTGCCATCTCAAACTCTAAGTATTTTAATCTTGGCATTGCGCAGCAAGCTCTAACTCTTTTGGCGTTAAGCCGACCGGTAAGGTTATCTTACCGCCCCTCAGTTATCCGGCGGCGGTGGCTATGTGGAGGCCCGATAAGCTCCGCTTCGGCCCAGCTGGCATTCCTCGCAGAGCTAAGGCCAGGAGCACTAAGCGTGGCGTGATGGAGGTGAAGGCGCTGGGCTTAGACGCGATGGAAATAGAGTTCGTGAGGAGGATAAGCCTGACCGAGGCCTCGGCTAGAGATGTGAGAAAGGTGGCTGAGAGCTTGGATGTAGCGTTAACAGTCCATGCGCCATACTACGTGAACCTGGCATCGCCCGATGTGGAGAAGGCTAAGGCTAGTGCCGAGCGCGTCTACCGCGCGGCTGTAGTGGGGAGCATTGCGGGAGCATGGAGCGTGTGTTTCCACGCGGCATACTACATGGGTAGGGAGCCCAGTGAGGTGTACTCCCTTGTCAAGAGCTCTCTAAAGGAGATTTTGAAGAGGCTTCAGGATCAGGGTGTGGAGATATGGCTGAGGCCTGAGACGACGGGCTCACTCTCAGAGTTTGGGACGCTAGAAGAGCTATTGAGACTCAGCAGCGAGCTGGAGATGGTGTTGCCAGTTGTGGATTTCGCCCACATGCATGCTAGAAGCGGTGGGAGGATTAACAGCTACGAGGAGTTCAGTGAGGTGCTGGCTAGGATTGAAGAGGTATTGGGAAGGGAGGCTCTCGAGAACATGCACATGCACGTATCGGGGATAGAGTACGGGGAGAAGGGGGAGATCAGGCACTTGAACTTGGAGGAGTCCGACTTTAACTACGTGGATCTGCTTAAGGTCCTCAGGGACTTCGGGGTTAAAGGCGTGCTTATATGTGAGAGCCCCAGCCTGGAGGATGACGCGCTACTGCTCAAGAACAGCTACGAGCGACTACTCAAGGAGGCTTAATGTGGCTTGGGAGCCTCTGCATAAATGCGTCCTTCGGCGTATAGCTGCTGAGATCGCCCTTAAGCAGGTAGTGGATCTCGCCTAAGTTAATCACGGGGCCAGGGAATAACTCGTAGTCATCGATCGCGAGGCGGGGACACGCAGTGTTCACGTAGAGGTCTGCAGGTCCGTAATCCTCCAACACACTCCTCTCCACATCATTCACCACGAGCACTCTACACCTAATCCCCCTCCCCTCAAGCAGCTCCTTAACATTCCTCAGCACGTCGACTCCAACCCGCTGGCCAGGCTTCGTGGAGACTAGCACGACAGCCTCTCTGGCCTCGAACGCCTTTGAGAGCTGAGATAGCCTCACTGCCATGGCCCTCCTAGCCTCCCTCTCAACGCTTACCACCTTGCCAGCGTAGGGGTCGGCTACTATGACCTCGGAACCAGTCGCCAGCGCCACACCTGTGGCGTGGAACGTACCTCCACACACTACTAGGAATGCGTCCACCTCCTCCTTAATGGACTCCGCCGCCCTTATGTCACACCCAGTAATTAAGCCCCTCCACATGTAGGGGTCTGGGCTCCTCGGCAACTCGACCTCCAGCCCACAATCCCTAAGGATCGCCTCAGCCCTCTCGAGCAGGTGTGCATGCTGGACGGTGGTAAGGAGCCCTACACTCCTCACTCCTTCTCGAGCAAGCCTAAGCGCGGCCTCCTCGACAACGTTAGCTATCTCTACTCTCGAGTGAGCTGCTATGAATAGAATATTGGGAGGAGGCTTGAAACGCACCGGCCCATGATGCCCGATGTGGACTATAGCGTCAGCGCCTAGCGTCTCTGCCTCATCCATCACTACATCGCACCCGCCCCACGTGTGGCTCCCAGACAGCAGTACCTCAAGGCCCTCATCCTCTAGCTTCTCAATTAAGCTTGAGAGGCAGCGCTTAATGCCGTCTGGCGCCTGGATTAATAGCCTCCTATACCCGTGGCGCTTAGCCCACTTAGTTATGCGCTCCTCCTCCAGTAGATAGCCACATTCAATACATGCCATCGTGAGGCATCCTTATAGCGCCTAATAAGCCCGTTGACCTGTGGGGGGCTCGCGAGGGGCTGGGCGCGGCTTGGTGGTAATCGATGTTGAGGGGGTCCTACTGCCGCGGAAGGCAGTCCTCCTGTTACGCTTGGCTGGGAGGATGGGCATACTCTGGCTTCTCAGGAATGCGCTGCGGGGCTTAGTGTACGAGCTGAGGCTTAAGAGGCTTGAAGAGGTGATAAGGGGCTTCTACGAAGACCTGAGGGGCATGAGGCTAGCCGAAATATTAGCGTGCTACGACCTGAGTCGAGTTGAAGTGAGGCTCCACGAACTCAGGACGCTGAGCGAGGCAGGTTATAGGCTACTGCTGGTGAGCTCAGGGGCTCCGCAGCAGGTAGTTGAGGAAATGGCGCGCAAGGCTGGAGCGGAGGCGGGTTACGGCGTTGAGGTGCTCTTAGACTCTAGGGGGAGGATCCTGGGCGTTGGTGACTTGACGTGTGCTGAGGAGGGGGGCAAGGTGAGGCTCGTCCGTAAGCACGTTAGGGAGGGAGAGAAGGTTATAGTAGTGGCGGATGACTGGAATAACCTACAGCTTCGCGAAGTTAGTAACTTCTTGATAGGCTTCAACCCTGACTCCGCGGTAGCCGCAAAGGCGGATGTGATAGTGGAGGGTGATAGCCTGAAGCCAGTGATAGACCTGCTTACGCGGGGAGTTAAGCCGCGGCGTGACACTCGCCGGATCATGCTTAGGAAGGCCATACACGTGGCAGGCGTACTGCTAGCCCCCCTCTACGCCGTCTCTCCCGAGGCGGTCCAAGCCTTAGTAGCGTCTGCCGCAGCTCTCTATGCCGTAGCTGAGGGCTTAAGGATACTGGGGATCAGCGTCCCCCTCATAACCGACGTAGTAAAGGCAGCTGCCAGGGGGCGTGAGCTCGCAGGTTTCGCTCTCTCCCCCCTAGCCTACGCGAGTGGGATGATGATGGCAGTACTGGCACCTCCGCCTCTCCCTGCCCTGGGGATCATAGTCCTAGCGGTGGGTGATGGCGTAGCTGGGCTCATCAACTCCCTAATCCCGGGCCATCCCTATCCACACAATAAGGCTAAGAAGGTTGAGGGGACCTTAGCAGGCTTTACAGCCGCCGCGACCCTATCGCTGTTAGTAGCCGAGCCCGCCCCCGCCCTAGCGGCTGCAGGGGCGGGCATGATGGCTGAGGCTCTAGCCACCTTCGAGGATGACATACTGGTCGTGCTGGCCGCCCTGGCTCTCGCCGTGCTAGTTGGAGGCCCGAGCTAGGATACTGGTCTCCAGCAGATGCCGAGTTCATCGGCGTACTTGTACGCCTCCTCCAGCTCCTCAGCCCTAGGCCTCCTGGCTATATCGGGGTACCTCTCGGGATACAGTGCGACTAGGTGTTCTGGCCTGTACTGATCCATTATGTTGACTAGGGCCCTTGGGCAGTTCTCGGCTATCCACTTCAAGACGGGCTTAGTGCAGCACTCTACGTGGCCGGGCAGGACTAGGTGCCTTATTATCATGTCACCGTGCTCGTACGCCACCTTATGGTTCCGGGAGACTACCTCAAAGTAGCGTGGAACCTTCGACAGCCTTAGTGCGCATTCATCATTCCCGTACTTGAAGTCGGGGAGCCATATGTCAATCACGTCCACCAGTAGCTTCAGGGACTCGAGAGTCATGTACATGTTGGAGTTCCAGAGTAGTGGGACGTTCGCGTCCATGTGTCTCAGGGAGGCCAGTATCACGTGGAGCTGTTGGTCGGGGTTTCCGCCAACGTAGTTTATGTTCCTCGCCCCCTCCCTATAGAGTCTCACGGCTAGGGCGGCCAGCTCCTTCGGGCTCACCGCGATGCCATTGAGTGGGTTAGTGGATATGTCCCAGTTCTGGCAGAATACGCACTTGAAGCTACAGCCCGTGAAGAATATTGTGCCCGAGGGGACTAGCGGGGCCTCCTCTCCCATGTGGAGGAAGGCGGATGCCACCCTTACCTCTCCGCTCAGACCGCAGACCCCCTTCTCACCCTTGAGCCTGTTAACCCCGCACCTCCACTCACATAGCCTGCAGGCCTCCACCATCTTAAGGGCTATGTCTGCCTTTAAGTCGAGTAAGCTGTACCTGGGCACGGGCATCTCCTCCACCTTAGAGGGATTGTCTGCCACCTCTCGATAGAGCTCGCTGAACTCCTTAGCCTTCTCCTCATGAACGCGCCACATTTCCTCTAGGCAGGCGCCCTTCTCGAGCTCTACCGGCACGCGCTTGACAACCCTGTACTTAGCTGGCTTTAAGCCCCTCATCACGCCGTAGTAGTGGCTGAGCCTCTCCCTCACCTCCTCGTCTCGCCACACAGCTATAGAGTCAGGTCTTAATAGCCGCCACATCTCAAGTAGATGGGGCAGCGCACGCTTTAAACTGAGCGCCCGTCAAGTTTAATAGAGCACGTCCCCCGCTGCTTGTGGGTGCCGAGCTTGAAGGTGGGCTTCCCCCTGATACTGATAAACTTCAAGGCATATAAGGAGGCCAGCGGGAGGAGGGGTCTCGAGCTAGCTAAGGTGGCGGAGAAGGTAAGCAAGGATACAGGCGTGACAATAGCCGTTGCTCCACAGCTAACCGATTTGGCTTTCATAGCATCTCAGGTGGAGATACCAGTGTTCTCTCAACACGTAGACGCCGTCGAGCCAGGTAGCCATACAGGCCATGTCACCCTGGAGGCCGTGAGAGACGCTGGCGCTGTCGGTACAATGCTCAACCACTCTGAGCGCAGAGTCAGGGCTGATCAAGTGGATGTAGTAGTCAAGAAGGCGCGGGAGCTCAGGCTCCTAACAGTCGTCTGCTCCAACACGCCTGAGGTGACAGCAGCGATGGCCGCTTTAGGCCCCGATATGGTGGCTATAGAGCCTCCCGAGCTGATAGGCACTGGCATACCAGTATCCAGAGCTAAGCCCGAGGTCGTGACAAGCTCTGTCGACCTAGTGAAGAAGATAAACCCAAGGGTGAAGGTCCTCTGCGGCGCTGGAATAACTACTGGCGAGGACGTGGCCGCAGCTCTTAGGCTCGGGACAGTTGGTGTGCTCCTCGCCTCCGGCGTCGTCAAGGCCAAGGATTGGGAGAAGGCAATTAGGGGTCTCATAGAGCCCATAATCAAGCGAGCCTAACGCTTTTTACCTCCACCCCCCTCCTTTTACAGGGCCCGTGGCCTAGCCTGGAAAGGCGCCGGCCTGCGGAGCCGGAGAACCCGGGTTCAAGTCCCGGCGGGCCCGCCACCTCTCTGCGCATAGGCCACAGCTATAGCTCCATGAAATAAGTGATGTGCGTCATTAAAGGCTTGAACCCGCACTTCTCGTATACCCTCCTCGCGGGCGCGTGGGCTTCATCTAGCCAGGTGAATACCATGGCATACCTCATGCCTCGCTCCTTGAATATCTCTAACGCCCTTTTCACAAGTCTCGTGCCTATCCCCCTGTTCCTGTACCTTGAGTCTACTGCGTTGTAGCTTATGTGGCCTATCTCCCTGTCATGATCGAGGTCGAAGGTGAGGAAGCCGACAACTCTCCCGCCGAGCTCAGCTACTATCACGTTCTGGGGCTTCTCCTCGAGGATCCTGGATATGGTCTCACGTATCCGCTGGGCGGGGGTCTTGCTGCCCACTATCCCGAATCTCGTGGCTAACAGGTGATTCATCCCTTGCCTAGACCAGGCCTCCGCTGCTATCTCTAGAATCCTCTCGTAATCCTCCCTCCTGGCAGGCCTGATGACGAGCTTCTCTATCACAGGCTTACGTGGGCAGCCAGCCTATAAGCGCTCGCCTTAATTAGCTGGAGGCTAGGAGGCGTCAGCACCTCACCCGCTTCTGGGCTATATGCAGTGCTCAGAGCCTGCTTTAAGCAAGGCTATCTAGCTCTGCCCCTTTTCAACTCTGCCGTACTTAAGCGCTGCCCTGTACATTGCTAGTATGTTCTCGACCGGGGTGCCGGGCTGGATCGCGTGGGTAGGGGCTAGGATGAAGCCCGTGGGGCCCAGCTTCTCCACCCGCTCCTTAACAACCTCTTCGACCTCCTTGGGCGTGCCGAATGGAAGTATGCTCTGGACTCCCACCGTGCCATGTAGCGTTAACTTATCACCGTAGAGCTGCTTAACTCTGTAAGGGTCCATGCACTCCGGCTGTACGGGGTTGAGGATGTCAACCCCTATCTCCACCAGGTCGGGGATTATCGGCTCTATCCACCCATCGCTGTGGAACATGAAGAAGACACCGCGCCTGTGGCAGAGGTCTATGAGGCGCTTGTAACGCGGCTTTAGGAAGCGTCTCCACATCTGAGGGGACATCATCATTCCCTTCTGCATCCCGACGTCATCTCCATCGCAGATGACGTCCACCCCTAGGTCGCACAGCAACTTAACTTCCTCTATCCTGATCCTATCTATTCCGTCCAGTATCCTCTCGAGGGTCTGAGGGTCTTTGTACATCATCTTAAGCGCCTCTCTAAACCCTGTCAGCTGCCATGCTATTTCCCAGAGGTGTGTTATGCCTCCCACTAAGCAGTAATCCTCATACCTGTGCCTGGCCTCCTCAACAGTCCTCATAGTCGCCTCTACGTCGAGCTCAGGCCATACATACTCGTCGAGAGGCGTGTGCTGAAGGGGATGTCTGAGGTAGGTGTAGGTGTATGTATGATCGGGGGCCCAGAGGCTTTCAATGCCCCACAGGTCCCTGCGCACTTCAAAGCCCCTCCACTGACCAATAGTGTAGGCTGGCGCGTAAGGCCCCTCTCTCACTTCCACTCCCTTGGGGAGGTAGCCACCCTTAAGCGTCGTGCCCACATGCCTCATATCGATTCCTAGGGCTCTCAGCAGCCTGTCATAATCGTTGAGCCCCAGGGCTCCCATGAGCTCCCTGAGGGGCTCAGGTCTACAGTTGAAGTCGAGTGGGACTCTGTCGGGAAGCTCGTGAGTTATGGCTCTGATGCACCTCTCCCTCGAGTTCACGTGACGCTCAGGTGGGGGTAGCTAAAATTCTTTTAAGCGCAGTCCGGCGTAGACGGGGGCCATGGCTGAGCGCATAGCTGCGCGTTACCAGTACTCGCTGGCGGCTGTCAGGCGCCTAGCGGCGCTCTACGGCCTTGAGAGGGCTGAGGCGATCGTCAGGAGCCTGTCGAGCCCGGGGTGCAGGTACTTCCTCAGGGTTAACACGTTGAAGGCGACGCCCAGCGAGGTGGTTGATATGCTGTGGGAGGAGGGGCTGGAAGCCCATGTCTTCAGCCAGCTACCTGATGCCGTCTACCTCCCGATCAGGGGGCCCTATCGGGTGAGGAGGCACGAGAGGATCGTAGTGGCAGATAAGGCGGCGGCAGAGTCCGTATACATGGGCGCCGACCTCTACGCTCCTGGCGTTGTCAGCGCTGAGGGAGTACGAGAGGGCGATGAGGTCACTGTGGTAAGCCCTCGCGGCCATCTTGTGGCTGAGGGGATTGCCATGATGGATGGCGATGAGATGGTCACGCGTGACAGGGGCCTCGCAGTTAAGGTCACGAGGTCAGTCTATAAGGTGACTAGCGTGAGGGGGCTAAAGGTCTACAGGGAGGGTCTCGTGTACGACCAGAGCCTGCCAGCCATAGTAGCTGGCCACGTGCTCAGCCCAGAGCCGGGCTGGCTAGTTGTGGACATGTGCGCGGCGCCGGGGGGCAAGGCTACGCATGCGGCACAGCTGATGAGGGGGGAGGGGCGCGTGGTGGCTGTGGACAGGTCTGAGGGCAAGTGTCGGAGGATTCGGGAGAACGTGGAGAGGCTGGGGCTCAGTAATGTGGAAGTTAGGGTAGCGGACTCGAGGTATCTGGATATCCTGATGGAGGACTTAATGGGGGCTGACGCCGTGATACTGGATCCCCCCTGTAGCGCACTGGGGGTTAGGCCCACGCTCTACTACGAGAGGGGGGAGAGGGAGTTCAGGTCGCTGAGCGCATACCAGCGACAATTCCTGAGGGTAGCCGCTAAACTGTTGAGAAAGGGCGGCCTCCTTCTCTACTCAACCTGCACTCTATCCCTAGAGGAGAATGAGGCGAATATCGAGTGGGCAGTGAGGGAGCTAGGCCTAAGGCTGAAGAGGCAGTCGGTATTCCTGGGCTCGAAGGGCTTCCTCCCAGTGGGCGAGTACGTGCAGAGGTTCGAGCCGGATATTCACGACACGCCGGGCTTCTTCATAGCATTGCTTGAGAAGGTATAGTGTCTGTAAGCCTGCGTCTCAGCCTGTTCCATAGCCCCTCGCTAAAGGGTAACTTGACGAGCTTCAGGCCTCCCCGCACGCCGCGCACTTCCACCTCGCAGGGCTCTACCTCGAGGCTCTTCAGCCCATCTATCACGACTCGACACCTGCAGTTGGTGGAGACCACTATCCTCCTAGATGAGGAGAAGACCATGGGCTTTAGGAGGGCTGAGAATGGCGCTATTGGCACCAGCACGAACGCGTCGAGGCGGGGATCCAGGACTGGGCCTCCTGCTGAGAGGGCGTAGGCCGTTGACCCCGTCGGGGTGGCCACTATCAGCCCATCAGCGCGCCCCCGCTGGGCTAGGGCTCCGTCGACATAGGATGATATGAGCACTAGCTTGTCGTGGCGCGGGCTGGAGAACACCAGCTCATTCACGAAGCTATACTCGCGCTCGCCGATCAGGGCTACGCCAGTCATCCTCTCCTCAACAGCGTAGTCGCCTTCCGCCAGCGCTTCTACAGCTCGCTCCACCTGGCTCGGTGCCACCTCCATGAGAAAGCCGATGCTGCCACTGTTAACCCCCAACATTGGCAGTGCGCCGCTCACTTCGTGAAAGGCGCGGAGGAGCGTCCCATCGCCCCCAACGACTACAACTACATCAGCCCAGTGCTTAGCCTCAGCTGCATCCATCCTGGCAACGCGTAGTTCTGGAGGAGCTGAGCTGTGGGCTGCAACCTCAAAGCCCCTACCCCTCATCAGCTTCTCAAGCTTGAGGAGTAGGGAGGAAGCGGCCCGCCCCTCTTTTGAGAACAGCCAAACTCTCACGCGGTGAGGTAGCAGGTAGTGTCTTAAAAACGTGAGCGCAGCTAGGCCTAACACATTTAAGTGGCCAGCGCCGCTACGTAGATGGTGGTAGGTGTGTCGACTAAGCCAATCGATGCTGGATCCCTGAAGGTGGGGTCCTTCGTAGTGATAGATGGCGAGCCATGCAAGGTAGTACAGGTCGAGAGGTCGAAGACGGGTAAGCATGGGTCAGCGAAGGTGAGGGTGGTGGCCGTCGGATTATTCGATGGCGTGAAGAGAACGATGGTAGCGCCCGCAGGCGCTAAAGTCGAGGCTCCAACCATACGCAAGTTCGTAGGCCAGGTCCTCGCCACCATGGGGGACGCCGTACAGGTCATGAGCCTCGAGGACTACTCAACCTTCGAGGTAGCAATGCCTGAGGACCCAGACCTACGTTCAAAGCTTGAGCCAGGCATAGAGGTGGAAATCTGGGAGATAATGGGCAGGTACAAGATTAATAGGATAGCCAGGAGACGTTAAGATAGTGATGAGCCAGGCTTGGCCGATCGATGACGAAGATCTTGAGTGCTGATGATTTTGTCAGATTGTGCGCGTTCTCGCTGAATGTTCGTCTACGTGTGCTGAATCCTTATATATGCCCGTCTGCAATTTACCGGGAGGAGGAAACCTGAGGGTGATGGGAGGTGAAGGATGGTGTCATAATATTCGTCAAGAAGCCGGTCAGGTTCGGTCACGGTCGCCTAGCCTTCCCCGTGCCCGCGGAGCTGAAGGAGAAGCTCATGGCCGACAAGCAGTACATAGTCATCGCCATACCCCTGCGCAGCGTCCTCGAGAGCGCCAGGCTGTAGAGTCGCAATAATACATTATATTATATATAGTATAACAGAGAGGGGCCGCCGGGGTACTCCCATATATATTTTTCGTTCGCCCGAAATTTACTCGGAGGAGGATTTTCGTAAGTGTTCACTTCGACTCGTATTTCCTGACACAAATGTTTATATATGTCTACGATGCAGACGATCACGGCTGAGGCCGGTGGCCGGTGAGGCCAGCCGGGGGGCTAAGCCGAAAAGGCGAAGCACCCCCGACC
>Ga0180300_10000619_pt1 | contig 15803 bp, 17 predicted proteins | sample GuaBasSediGuay15_FD_121798 | JGI IMG/M metagenome (GOLD analysis project Ga0180300, IMG submission 121798) | Subseafloor sediment microbial communities from Guaymas Basin, Gulf of California, Mexico - Guay15, Core 4569-2, 21-24 cm | ecosystem: Environmental > Aquatic > Marine > Hydrothermal... | reverse complement strand
GGTGTAAGAGGCAGGTCTGGTGGGGGTCAGGGAGGGTGGTCGGCTCCGCTTCGCTTCACCCACCCTGTCAGCCTGGCGGCGGCTTGGGTCCGGTGCATCAGCCAGCGAGATCAGCGGCTGCAATTCTCATCCTTTGTGGTGCTGGGTGACCAGCACGATAGATTGTTAGGCCGCCACAGGCGGTCGAGTCAATCGCTGGTTTCGGACCCCGAATCAGTGGGTGGTACAGGGGGCTTGAGCACACCGTTGGGATGAACCGCACCCAAGGAGTGCGCTACGTTTCGCCCACCGTGCCCATTCTCAGACACCCCCAGGACTGCCACGAACCCGCCCCTGATGGTAACAGGAGAGTCCGCCTCAGTTGACTTGGTTCTTTCGCGACAGTATAATTTCTGCCTCAGGGGGGTCCCCACAGTTTAGTCAAGAGGCATGGCGTTTGCCTGAGGACTGGTTCGAGTCATTGAAGTTGGCTGGTCGTAGCTTCGGCACGACCGTTCTTGTATTGCTGATCCTGGCTACAGTGTGCTGGGTGGTAGGGCTTGTGTTGCAGAAACGAGAGGCCAAGAAGGGGGAGCAAGATACTGGTGGCGAGGCGAGCTAGTCACCTGCCCCGGCAGGAGACAGCCGAACTCCCGTCCTTTTGGTAAGCACGTATGTTCGGATACGATATCTGGGGCCTGACTGCCGGCAACATTGCCATGATATTCATAGGCGGGGCTCTCATCTACTTGGGGATTGCCAAGAAGATGGAGCCCGTGTTGCTAGTGCCGATCGGCTTCGGGATCATCCTGGTCAACTCGGTGGACCCGCTTCTGGGCGGTCTGATGATCCACGAACAGGGAGTGCCAGCCCACGGTGGACTGGCAGAGTTGGAGAGGGGCGAGATCGGCGTGCTCAATCTCCTGTTCAACTACGGGATCGCCAGCGAGATTGTACCTCTGCTCATCTTCCTGGGAGTCGGCTCCATGATCGATTTCGGCCCTGCCATCGCCCGTCCTATTTCTTTTCTTTTTGGAGCCACGGCACAACTTGGTGTTTTCTGTGTCTTTCTGATTGCCTACGTTACCGGATGGTTCGAAACCATGGAGGAGGCAGCCTGTGTAGGTATCATCGGCGGCTCCGACGGTCCGCCGACCGTGTTCATGACAGTCCAATTGGCCCCTCAACTCCTGGGCCCAATTACTCTGGTGGCGTACTCCTACATGGCCCTGGTACCTATTCTCCAGCCACCGGTAATACGATTGCTCACTACGAAAAGAGAACGAGCCATCTACATGAAGCCACAGGTTCGCGAGGTGTCCAGGCTGGAGCTGATACTCTTCCCCATTGTGGTGTTTGTAGTGGCGGCATTGCTGGTACCGAAGTCGGCCCCACTTATTGGGATGCTCATGTTTGGCAACCTGCTGCGGGTTAGTGGCGTCACCGACAGGCTGGCCGAGTCCGCGGGCGGAGTTTTCACGGACGTGCTGACCTTCATCCTGGGCCTCACCGTTGGTGCCTTGATGTCTGCTGAGGTATTCTTCGACTACAAGACACTGGCCATAGTCGGGCTGGCGATCGTTGCTTTTGCCCTGTCCACAGCCGGAGGCCTGTTGGGCGCCAAGTTTGTCAACCTCTTTCTGAAGGAGAAGATAAATCCGTTGATTGGGGCGGCCGGTGTCTCTGCTGTACCTATGGCAGCCAGGGTAGCCCAGCGGGAGGGACAGAAGGCGAACCCCCGCAATTTCCTCCTGATGCATGCCATGGGGCCCAACATGGCTGGTGCTATAGCTACCTCGGTGGTCGCTGGGATATTCCTGGGTATTCTTGCCCCCTAGTCACTCGGATGGCAAGTGGACACATTCTTCGTCTGGCTTAAGTTCTGTCTCTGCGTGCTCATCATCCTGGTTGCGGGCAGGAAGGTAGCCAGATACGGGGATGTGATTGCTACTAAGACCGGCTTGGGCGGCTTGTGGATTGGCCTGCTGCTGATCTCGATAGTGACCTCGCTGCCAGAGCTGTTCAACGGGATAAGCTCCTCGGTACTGGTCAAGGCACCAGACCTTACCGTGGGTGACATCTTCGGATCCAACGTCGTGAACCTGCTGATACTGGCGGTAGCGGACGTTGCCTACCAGAATGGGCCGCTGCTGAGTGCCGCCAGCACACGGCATTTGCTTCCTGCCGGGCTGAGCATGGCCCTTGTGGGCTTCGTCGCTCTCTGTGTTCTGATCAGTGCCCGGGTGAGTGGGATGGGGCTGGGATGGATCGGCGTGTATACCCCGATCATCGTCTTTCTGTACCTTATCATGATGAGGATGGTCTTCAGGTACGAGAAAAGCCAGGCTTTGCTGGCCGATGAGGCATTGGATGCGCAATACGACGCGGTGTCGTCCACGAGGACCTACCTCACATTTGCTGTGGCAGCAGCATTCGTCATAGGGGCAGGCACCTGGCTGGCATACATCGGCCAGGACATAGCGGAAGTCACAGGCTGGGGCCAGAGCTTCGTGGGCAGCCTGTTCATTGCCATCACCACGTCGCTGCCTGAAATAAGCGTCTCTTTCGCCGCTTTGCAGATCGGGGCGGTGGACATGTGTATTGCTGACATCATTGGAAGCAATATGTTCAACATGGTCATCATCGCTGTGGACGATGTCTGCTACCGGGAGGGGCCGATCCTAGCTGCGGTGTCCGAGAGCCATTTCTTCACGGGCCTGGTAGTACTGGCAATGACCTGCCTGGTGATGGCGGCAGTCGTCTCGCGGACACAGCGCAAGACGCGTCTCGGTTTTAGTTGGTACGTTCCCTTGATGATAGGGCTTTTCGCCGTCTCGGCCTACCTCAGCTACACGGTAAACGGTTGAGAATATCAGGTGCTAGGTGAGAGCAATGTCAGGTAGTGACACCAGCATTCCGGCAAGGAGCCACGGATGGTTGACCTGTCGATCGTAGCTCTCTACCTGGTGTGCATGCTCCTGGTTGGCCTTTACGCCTACCGCAGGAAGCGTGTCTCCGGGGCTGACGGTTTCTTCGTGGCTAACCGGAAGGCATCGGGGCTACTGCTGGCCGGATCTCTCTTCGCGACCACTATCGGTGCCTCGGCTACGGTGGGCCTCGCCGGATGGGGATTCACCAGAGGGCTTACTGGAGCCTGGTGGCTGCTGGTAGGGGCGGTGGGCCTGATCGTTCTAGGACTCTTCTGGGCCAAGAAGGTCAGGCAACATGGCCTCTACACCTTGCCTGAGCTGGTGGAGAAACAGTACGGTAGAGAGGCTGGCCTGGTCGCCTCGATACTTATCGTTGTCTCCTGGGTAGGCATCATAGCCGCGCAGATAGTGGCCGCGGGCAAGGTTCTGAGTGTTCTGGTACCCGGCTCGACCACCATGCTGATGGTCATCTGTGCTCTGGTGTTCATAGCCTATACCGCCCTGGGAGCCCAATACTCCATAATCCGCACCGACTTCATCCAGTCCGGCATATTGATGGTGGGGATCTTTGTGGCCCTGTTCTCCACACTACATCATGTGGGTTGGATCGGCGGACTCACCGAGTCTCTCCCCTCCGCCTATCTGCGGTTCCCGGTGAGAGAGGGATTCGACTGGAGCGACCTGGTGACTCTGCTGATAGTGGTCGGGGCAACCTATGTGGTGGGGCCAGACATATACTCGCGACTGTTCTGTGCCAAGAGCGAAGGGGTGGCCAGGTCCGCGGCCCTTTGGACCGCAGCAGCCATAGTGCCGGCCGCCTTCGCTATCGCCTTCATCGGTATGGGGGCCAAGGTCCTTTTCCCGGGAACCGGGGCGGAGCAGGCCTTCCCTACCGTGATCCAAGAACTGCTGCCCATTGGGCTGAGCGGGCTGGTCATCGCTGCCCTGTTAGCTGCCATAATGTCCTCTGCTGACACATGCCTGCTGACCACCAGCACGATATTGACCGAAGACATCTACCGGCGATTGCTGCCAGACTCGGAGGAGCGGCATCGGCTGAAGGTGTCCAGGGGAGGAATAGCGTTCATAGGACTGCTTGCCCTGCTCATCGCCCTGAAAATGGGCGGCGTGATCAGCTCCCTCCTGATGGCATACACAGTGTTTACCAGCGGGGTCGTCATCCCCGTCCTGGCAGGCTTCCATAAGAAACGGTTGAGGGTCAATTCACTGGGGGCATTGGTGGCTGTTGTTGGTGGTGGGGGGACGGCCCTGGCAGTGAGGTTGCTGGAGATCACCAACTACGATCTGGTGGGGCTCGGCGTTTGCATTGTGCTCCTCCTCAGCGTAAGCTGGGTGAGCGAGAGAGTGAACCGTTCCTCGCTCCTGCTGTGGTACCGGACTCAGCGTGCTGGTGGGGTTGGGGATAGAGAAGTGTCATGATCTGAAGGGAGGCTGATGCAAGATGGAGATCAGCTGGCTGGGGCATTCTTGCTTCAGGATCAAAGGGAGGCAGGTGACCCTGGTCACCGATCCCTACGACGAGAGTTTCGGGCATGCCTCTCCGGGATTGCAGGCAGATATCGTCACTGTGAGCCACGACCATCGGGGGCACAACTGCTGGCCGCGCGTGGAGGGCAATCCGAAAGTCGTCAGCCACCCTGGCGAATACGAGATTAGCGATGTTTTCATCGTGGGACTGTCCACCTTCCACGACGCAAACGAGGGTCAAATCAGGGGGAAGAACACTGCCTATCTCATCGAAATGGAAGACGTGCACATCTGTCACCTGGGCGACCTTGGTCACACCCCGTCTTCACGCCAGGTGGAGGAGCTAAGCGATGCACACGTGCTGCTCGTACCTGTGGGCGGGGTCTCCACCATCGACGCCAAGACAGCGTCCGAGATAGTCAGGCTTCTCAACCCCAATATTGTCATTCCCATGCACTATCAGACTGAAACGGTCTCCTGGCTTGAACCCCTGAACAAATTCGTAAACGAAATGGGGCTGAGGGAGGTTACGTCTCAGCCCCGAGTCACCATTACCAGGTCGAGCCTGCCCAGCGAAACAAGCGTGATAATCCTGGAGCGCCTTCCGGCGTAGGGCAGTCCGCTGCCGGACTTGTGCACCCGGTGGGACTACTTCACCTCTACCGTGGCCCCAGCCGCCTCGAGCTTCTCTTTGATGGTGACTGACTCCTCTTTGGTGACTCCCTCTCTCACCGGCTTCGGGGCACTCTCCACCAGTTCCTTCGCTTCTTTCAGTCCCAGCGTAGTTACCTCGCGCACTGCCTTGATGACGTTGATCTTGTTGGCCCCTATCTCCTTCAGGATGACGCTGAACTCAGTCTGCTCTTCCTCGGCTGGCTCAGCGGCTGCTGGGGCAGCGCCTGGCGCACCAACTGCCGGAGCTGCCATAGCCACGGGTGCAGCGGAGACCCCGAACTCCTCCTCCAACGCTTTGACCAGCTCTGATAGCTCGAGAACTGTCATGTTCTTGATGGCGGCAATCATTTCATCCTTGGTCATTTACCTAACCTCCTTCCAGTTGTTGCCCTCTTGCCTGTAGAACTCTCACCAGCCCTGCTAGGTTGGCTGTCAGCACACTGAGCAGTGACGAAATGGGGGCCTGCATCTGGCCGAGCAGGCGACCCAGGAGCACCTCCCTCGGCGGCAGCGTGGCCAGAAGGTTTACCTCGCTGGCACTGAGCAGCCTCTTGTCAAGCACCCCCCCCCTGATAGTAAGCGGCACCTTGGCTGAGCGTACATACTCGGCAATTATCCTGGGTGGCTCGGATACCTCGCCGTAGCCAAAGGCAATTGCTGAGGGGCCGACCAGCAGGTTTTTCAGTTCCCCCTTACCGACCCGCTCTGCTGCCAGGGCGGCCAAGTTGTTCTTCACAACGTGGTACTCGACGTTCGCCACTCTCAACTGTCGGCGCAATTCGGCCATTTCACTGACCGTCATTCCGCGATAGTCAGTGACGATGGCCACCTTGCAATCAGCAAGCCAACGTTGTGCCTTTGTCACAGCCTGGTCTTTTTCTTCTCTTTTCATCGCTCTTTCCTCGTTGCGTGCGGTCCGCTAAACAAAACCCCTGGGCCGTACAACCCAGGGGCAGACAGGACGATCTACTGGTTAACCATCTGCCTCGTCAGGCGAGCCCTTTAAGCCTTCTTGGCACCTGAGGTCTACGGCAAGCCAACTACATTGTACACAATGGGACGACTTTAGGGAAGTATGCTTCCTCCTTATGTCACTAGGGCTCACCCACGACTGTGATCCCGCACACGAAGTTGCCGGGGTGGCCACCCTGGTTATGGGCCAGTCCGAGCCTGACATCTTTCAGCTGGCGTGATGAGTCTTCCGCTTTCCCTTGGAACTGTTTGTAGAACTCGTATACCTCCCTGCCTCCGCTGGCACCAGCCGGATGCCCAAAGGACTTCAAGCCGCCACTGATGTTTATAGGGATCTCCCCTCCCTGTTCCCAGGCACCGGACTGGATATCCTCCTTTGCCCGGCCCTTCTCACAAATGCCGAGCGACTCGGCAGCTATCAACTCGGCAATGGAGAAACAGTCGTGGACTTCAGCCATGCTCAGTTCCTTCCTCGGGTTCTTGATGCCGGCCATGTCGTAGACCTGCCTGGCCGCTGCCTCTGTTTCCTCCCAGGTGGTGAAGCTGTAGTTGGTGCGCTCCTTGCCCCAGCCGGGGCCGCAGGCGATGCCGACTCCCTTGATGGTTATGTAGTCGCCGTCGGGCCGGAAAGACCTGGCATCCTCGGTGCGACAGAGAATGGCTGCCGATGCGCCGTCGTTCACGCCACAGCAATCAAGGAGGCCGAGAGGCCAGGCTATCAGTGGGGCATTCAGCACGTCCTCCACCGTAATCTGACGCCGCAGCCACGCTTTTGGATTTCGAGCCCCATTATAATGGCTTTTCACCGATATCTGGGCCAGGAGCCTCTTGCCCTCATCCGGACTCAGACCATAAGTGGAGAAGTACCTGGTTGCCGCCAGTGCGTAACGGGCTACGGCGCCGCCTATTTCAGGGGCCGCTCCGTAGACCGGGTGCCATTTGCCAGGAAATGCCTGGCCAATCCCTCCAAACCCGGCATCCTTCAGCTTGTCCCAGCCTACTGCCAGCACTAGGTCATACGCCTTCGATGCCAGGCCCAGCGCCGCCCCTCTTATGGTCTCTGCCCCGGTGCCGCAGGCATTCTCGACCCGGGTGACAGGTATAAACTGTAGCTGCAGCGCGCTGGCCAAGATTATGCCCGTCATTGCCGTGTCGGCGGAGGTATACCCCACCCAGGCAGCCTGTATGTCCTTCGGCTCCACCCCGGCGTCTTCAAACGCCTCGTAGGACGCGTCCACTATCAGATCAACGGGGTCCTTGTCCCAGAACTCGCCGAAGGGAGTACAGCCCATACCGACAATGGCTACTTTGTCTTTTAAGCTTTCCATTCGTCTCTCCTTAGCACCTTACTGGACGGACGCGCCAGAAATAGTTGTGCAGTCCTGAGCCTTCTAGCTGACGCCTGAAGGTCATCTCGACCTTCATACCCACTGCGATATTAGAGGTATCCCGGTCTGTCATAACACTGTAGAACCTGCCTCCGCCGTCAAGGTCAACCACCGTGAAGACCTTCGGCAGCACCACTTCCATAGCTCTCTGGTCCATGCTGAAAGTGAATACCTTGCCCTGCTTGTCTGAAAGTCGGACAAGCTCGAAGTTGTCTTTCGCCTGGCAGTAGATGCACACCCTTTGTCTGGGGTACTGGATGTTCTGGCAAGAGCGACACTTCTGCCCATAAAGCGGGAAAAGGTGTTCTCGCTCGCGCCATATTACGGGCAGCGAGGAGCGTCGCGCCGGACGGCGTCCCTGCTCCCACTCCATGAGGTCGCGTAACTCGACATACTTGCCGTAGCTGGGGAGCATGAGCTTTGAGGCCAGGTGTCGCTTAATACCTCTTCTATCTCTCACCTTCTCGATTTGCTCCGTCACTCGAAGCAGGAAGACGTCGGCCCCATCGCCATAGGTAGCATATAGCAGCGTATCGCCTGCCTTCGCCTCTTCCAAGGCGGACACCAGGGTCATAGGGGCCAGGGCAGTACCGGTATTGCCCACCGAGTCGAACAAGGCCGACTGCACCTGGGTCTTGGCATCCAGTCCCATCGCCCTTGCCATTGCTGCATGTGTCCTGGCATCCGGTCCGTAGAAGGCGGCCTTGGTGATCTCCTTGGGGTTCATTCCCTGTTTCTTGAGCAGCGCTGACACCGCTTGTGGCAGAATCTTGAGGTATCCTTCATCCCTGATGAACCGGTCTTCCCAGGTCTGCATGTAGGTGTCTTCCGGCTTCTTCCACACGTCCACAAACTCGCTGGAGACGTGGTAGCTCGCTTCCACGACGGCAGCTACGTCCGAGTCTCCTATCAGAAAGGCTGCCGCGCCGTCACCAAAGTTTGCCTCGAAGTCCGAGTTTGGCGCGGGTACACGGCACTCGGCGCTAGCCACGAGGGCCTGTTTGGCCGAGCCTGCCCGCACCGCGTCCATGGCGGCTCTCATGGCACAGCCGGCCCCCCTCAGGGAGTGTCCTATGTCCATGGTGAGTATGTCTTCGCGAAGGTCGGCCGCTGCCCTGATTATGCTGGCTGATTGCTTTTCCACGTAGGGGGGTGAAGCCGTGGCGAAGTAGAGAGCGTCCACGCGGCGACGGTCGGCGCCATTGAGGCAGTCCAACACGGCTTCGACGCCCATGGTCAGACTATCCTCGTCGGCGTTGGCTACAGCTTTCTCACCCTTGCCGACCTCCTTCACCCACATGCTGCCGATAGCCTCTCGGCTCAGTCTGTAGATGGGAATGTACGCCCCATACGAAACTACACCTACCATTCCTGCTCTCCTTTTTCCATTTTCCAGATTCTCCAGCCCGCGCGCTGCCGACCTTGCTCTGGTAGGATTGGACTCGGGGCTTGCGGCTCGCCCATTCTAGATTGCGGCGAGCACAGATCTGAGATCCAGCTTGACGCCCGGACCCATGGACGTGGCGATCGTGGCGCGCCTGATATACTGCCCTTTCGCGCCACTAGGTTTGGCTCTGACGATGGCCTCAATGGCGGCGAGCAGGTTCTCTCTCAGCTTCTCGGTATCAAAACCGACCTTGCCCACGGCCAGATGGATGTTACCTGTGCGGTCCAATCGGAATTCCACCCGGCCCTTGCTTGCTTCGCCGATTACCTTGGGGAGGTCTGCCGCCGGAACAACTGTTCCAAGCTTGGGATTTGGCATCAGCCCTCGGCGACCAAGAATCTTCCCCAGCTTGCCTATCTTGCCCATCATGTCAGGCGTGGCAATGGCAACATCGAAGTCCAGCCAACCATCTTCGATCTTCTTGATCAGGTCGTCCGCGCCCACGTAGTCTGCCCCAGCTTGCTCAGCCACCTTTGCCGCCTCACCCTGAGCGAATACCAGGATGCGAATCTTCTTGCCAAGGCCATGCGGCAGTGACGTCGTGCCTCTCACCTGCTGGTCGGCATTGCGTGGATCGAGGTTCATGCGGAGATGGAGTTCCACTGTCTCGTCGAACCGAGCGTAGGCCGCCTTCTTGGCCAACTCTATGGCCTCGTTCAGGGGGTATGAGGCGTTTGGGTCTACCAGCTTGTTTGCTTCCTGATACTTCTTTCCGTGCTGTGCCATTCGACTACTCTGCTTCGATTCCCGCGCTGCGCGCCGTGCCCTCGATGATCTTCATTGCTTTCTCAATATCGTTGGTGTTAAGGTCCTTCATCTTGGCCTGGGCTATCTCACGCAGTTTCTCACGGGACACCTTGCCGACTTTCTGTCCTCTTGGTGAGCCACTACCCCGCTCTATGCCAAGTGCTTTGAAGAGCAACTCAGCGGCTGGCGGCGTCTTCAGGACGAAGCTAAAGGACCGATCATCGTAGACGGTAAGCTCCACCGGAACGATCGTGCCCTCCTGCGCAGCGGTACGCTCGGTTGTACTCCTTGCAAAAGGCCATTATGTTCACACCGTGCTGGCCTAAAGCCGGCCCAACCGGAGGGGCAGGCGTGGCCTTGCCAGCAGGTAACTGCAACTTGAGGACCGCTTTTACCTTTTTTGCCATGTTTACAATTTCTCCACTTGTAGGAAGTCAAGCTCCACAGGCGTCTCACGTCCGAAGAAGGACACCAGTACCCTGACCTTGCCCTTCTCGGGTATGATCTCGTCGATTATGCCAGCAAAATCGAGGAACGGACCATCCGTGATGCGCACGCTTTCTCCTTTGGTCAATCCCACCGTCACCTGCGGAGCCCCGGCTTCCATCCGCTCCAGAATGGAGGCTACCTCCTCATCATCCAGGGGGGCAGGTATAAGCTTACCTTGCTCGTCCTGGTGGCTCACGAAACTGGTCACTCCAGGGGTATTGCGGACTATGCTCCAGTTCTCATTGTTCATTTCCATCTTGACCAAGACATAGCCTGGGAAAAGCTTCTTGGCCACAGTGCGTCGCTGGCCTTCCTTGATCTCGATCTCCTCCACTCTTGGTACCACCACCTCGGTAATCTTGTCTGCGGCGTCCATCGACTTGATGCGCTGCTCAAGGTTGACCTTGACCTGGTCTTCGCGCCCTGTGTAAGTGTGGATCATGTACCAGCGTTTTTCGTCTTCCGCCACAACAGCCTATCCTCCCGGCAGGAGATACTTGACCACAAGCCGTGAAAACCCATAGTCAAGAAGGCTAAGCAGCAGGCCCATGATGAAGCATACAGCGAGCACCATGATGGTCAGTCGGACTGCTTCCCGGCGCGTAGGCCAGACTACCTTCTTGAGCTCAGCAATGGTGTCAGCGAAGAACCCCAACCTGAAGCGCCGCTTCTTTGTGGCTAGAACCTTGGTCATCCGAGGCTACTTGGTCTCCCTATGCAACGTGTGGGTTCGGCACCGGGGGCAGTACTTCTTCAACTCCAGCCGCTGCGGATCATTTCTCCTGTTCTTGGTAGTGGTATAGGTTCTTTCCTTGCACTGTGTGCAAGCAAGATGAATGACAGCCCTAGCTTCGCCCTTCTTGGCCACCTGTTCTCCTATTCAATGACGCGCGTGAACACCCCTGCACCCACCGTCCTGCCACCTTCTCTGATGGCGAACCTCAACCCCTCCTCAAGGGCCACAGGGCTGATCAGGTCTATCGTCATCTTCACGTCATCACCTGGCATAGCCATCTCGACTCCCTCAGGGAGACTAATACTGCCAGTGACGTCCGTTGTCCTGATGTAAAACTGCGGCTTGTACCCGTTGAAGAAGGGAGTGTGCCTGCCGCCCTCCTCCTTGGTCAATATGTATACCTGTGCTTCGGCCTTCTTGTGCGGCTTGACCGAGCCGGGTTTGGCTATTACCATGCCCCTTTCGATCTCATCCCTGTCGACGCCCCTCAACAGAATACCAACAGCATCCCCCGGTTCTGCTTCGTCCAGCGTCTTGTGGAACATCTCCACACTGACAGCCACGGTGCTGATCATACGCCCCAGACCTATGATCTCCACTGGATCGCCCGGCCTGATCACCCCTCTCTCAACCCTGCCCGTGGGCACAGTGCCGCGTCCCTTGATGCTGAAAACATCTTCAATCGGCATGAGGAATGGCTTGTCCTTGTCGCGCACCGGAGTGGGAATGTATTCATCTACCGCATCGAGCAAGTCCCATATGCGGCCACACCACTCACACTCCCTCTTGCCGCAACCGCACTCGCCTGCCTTGAGCGCGCTTACCCTGACTATAGGTATCTCGTCTCCCGGAAAGCCGTACTTGCTGAGCAACTCCCTCAGTTCCAACTCCACCAGATCAAGGAGCTCCGGGTCATCCATGGCATCCACCTTGTTCAAGGCAACGACGATGCTGGGGACCTCCACCTGGTGTGCCAGCAGAATATGCTCCCTGGTCTGAGGCATAGGGCCGTCGGGCGCACTGACTACCAGTATGGCCCCGTCCATCTGCGCAGCTCCGGTGATCATGTTCTTGATATAGTCAGCGTGGCCCGGGCAGTCGACATGAGCATAGTGACGCTTTGGCGTCTCATACTCTATGTGCGCAATCTGGATGGTCAGACCCCTTGCCTTCTCTTCGGGCGCGTTATCTATCGAATCAAAGCTGCGATATGAAGTCTCACCACTGCCTGCGGCGGCCAGTACCCTGGTCATTGCTGAGGTCAACGTCGTCTTCCCGTGGTCCACATGGCCTATGGTGCCAACATTCACATGCGGCTTGACGCGCTCGAAACGTTTCTTTGACATTTACGGCCTCCTCATTTATCAGCCCACAACCAGATTCGAACTGGTGACCTCGCCCTTACCAAGGGCGTGCTCTACCAACTGAGCTATGTGGGCATACTGCACTACCTCACACTGGTGGAGGGGGCAGGATTCGAACCTGCGTAGCCCTTAGGGCGACAGATTTACAGTCTGTTGGTATTAGCCACTCACCCACCCCTCCTGACCAGCCCGAGAGGGGACTTGAACCCACTAACCTACCGATTACAAGTCGGTTGCGCTACCATTGCGCCACTCGGGCAACCAGTGACCTAGTATAAACAAAAGCCTCTCCACAAGTCAAGACTACTCTATCGCATATCCGTCGGCGTCTATTACAGGCCCGCTCCCTGTGACATGAGACCATGCGAGCAATTCTCAGTCGCCAACCAGTTCCTGTCGAAACCTGGCAAGCGCCATCGCCATCTTAGTATTGTGGTAGAATTGTCTACACGGCGTCAGTATGCGGCGACAAGGGAGATCCCTCGGGGTAGGTGCAGCGTATGCTCTATCATTCCGCCAGCCATCTGATCGAGAGACTGAGCAAGGAGGCAGGAGAGGCGTTGATGAGACATTTCAGGAAGGAGGCACACCTGGTAAGCCTCCGCAGCTCTGCCAAGGAAGCCATAACCACCTACGACAGGATGGCCGATAGTCTCATAGTGGGACGGATCAAGGAAGCATACCCTGAGCATAGCCTGCTCACGGAGGAGAGCGGATTCCTTGCCGGTGACCCAGACTGGCTCTGGATTGTGGACTCACTGGATGGCACAGGCAACTTTGCCAACTGGAACCCGTTGTTCTCGGTCTGCATAGCCTTGATGCACCTGAACGAACTGGTCCTGGCGGCTGTCTATGCGCCAGCAATCGATGAGCTATATCTGGCCGAGAAGGGAAACGGAGCCTACCTCAACAACGCCAGAATCAGTGTTTCCGAGGTGTCACGACTGGGTGAAAGCTACCTCCTCTATTGTGAGGGCGGTGAGCGGGACAGGGCCAGGACCGGGCGCACTCTCAACAGGGTCTACCCACAGGCTATCGACATACGGAAACTGGGGTCAGCCGGCCTGGAGACAGCCTGGGTGGCAGCCGGAAGGGCGGAGGCTTACTTCACCACAAGCATCGATCCATGGGACGTAGCTGCCGGAGTGCTGCTTGTATCTGAAGGAGGAGGGAAGGTGAGTGATTTCAGGGGCAGTGAGTGGAGGGCGGAGAGGAGTGACCTGCTGTTCTCGAATGGCCGGGTCCACTCAGTCATGATGGAGATACTGCAGGAGTCGTAACAACAGCGCGACGTGACACGATCCGGCCGTTCGCGGCAGGATATGCCGCAGAGTAAGGTAACTGGAGTGATGGGTGTACGATTACGTAAGGAACCAGTCCTCAACAGTCCGGTCCTGATAGCGTCGTGGCCGGGCATAGGTAATATCGGTGTCATTGCGGCTGATGCTCTGAGAAAGGCACTCGAAGCCGAGCAACTCGGAGAGATCGAGCCGTGGGACTTTTTTTATCCCAAGAAGATACTGGTCAGGAATGGCGTGCTGGAAGGTCTGGAGTTTCCCAGTAACACCTTCTATTTCAGGAAGACCGAGAAGGTCGATTTGCTCTTCTTCATTGCTGAGGAGCAGCCAACCCCGGTAGGCGGCATGTACGCTGAAGGGAAAAGAGCGTACCAGATGGCCAACCTCGTCCTAGACGTGGCCCTGAAGTTCGGATGCCGCAGAGCCTATACATCCGGAGCAGCCGTTGCTCCGGTACATCACACCATGAAGCCAAGAGTCTGGGCAGTACCCAACCAGAGCAAGCTGATTGACGAGGTAAAGGGCTATCCCAACACCATACTGATGTCCGACCTGGAGGGAAGGCTGGGGCGAGGCAACATAACCGGCTTGAACGGTCTGCTCCTGGGGGTTGCCAGGAAACGAGGGCTCGAAGCTGTCTGCCTAATGGGTGAGATACCGATGTACCTTCAGGGCCTGTCTGTACCCTACCCGAAGGCGTCACACTCGGTGGTGGAAGTGTTGAACGCCATCCTGGGCATCGATGCCACAAGTGAGGACCTCGTTGCGGCAGTGGAGCGAGGTGAGAAACGAGTCGAGGAACTGTACGCCAAGTTCTCGCCTGAAATACGTGAGCAGCTCGACAAGCTGAGATACGTGTCATACACCAGGAGCACGGAGCCTGGGCCGATAACCGAGGAAGACAAGAGGAAGATTCTGGAGGAGCTTGACAAGTTCTTCAAAGGGAAAGAAGACTAGGCATGCTCGAACGGCAACCTTATAAGCTCTACATGGAACCGGGCCTGTCAGACTCATGTCTCATAGTGGGCTGGGCCAAGGACGGGGGGCGGATAGGGAGTAAGCTGGTCGAGTACCTGGCCAGGGAATTGAGAGGGCATTGCTTCGCAGAGATTGAGCCTGTGGACTTCTTTCCACTGGGCGGTGTTACCGTCGAAGATGACGTAGCCGAGTTCCCAGAAGCCAGGTTCTACTGTTGCCGGGATAGCAACCTGGTGCTCTTCCACGGTGATTTGCCTGCCTGCGAATGGCACAGGTATCTGGATTCGATCCTGGAGGTGGCCCAGCAGTACTGCAACGCCAGGGAGATCTACACCGTTGGGGGAATGTTCTCTCTTAGCCCCCATACCGCTCCGCGCCAAATGTTTGCCATAGCCGGTTCGCCAGACATGAAGCAGTATCTGTCCCGGTACGGGCTGGCGGGCGACTTTGACCACGACACCCCACCCGGCCAGAGACCGACCCTGAGTTCCTTCCTGCTATGGGAAGCCAACAGGAGGGGTGTTGCCGGGGCGGGGCTTTGGACATCGGTGCCCTTCTATCTCGCCGCGGTTGAAGACCCCGCGGCCTGCAGGAAGCCCCTTGAGTTCCTCAACACCAGATTCAAGCTAGGCATCGATTTCTCGGAGCTTGATGCAGAAATCGCCAGGGTGAACGACCTGCTCGCCCGGGCCAGGTCAACAGACCCCCAGGTGGATGGTTACGTGCAGAAGCTCGAGAGCAACCTTGCCTTGGCCGAGCAGGAACTGGAGGCACTGGCTGCCAAGATCGAGGACTACTTCAAGAGAGAGCGCCTGTGAAACGATCTCGCCGGTTCGACCATCCAGCCGAACACCGCCTCGCCCTCTCCTGCGTTTTCTGCCTCACCTGCGACACTGGTGGTTATTTTGGATGATCCCTTGGGCTCCTCCTGCCCTGTGCGGGCCCGCAAGGACTTGACAGATCCCATAATCATGCTTAAGCTAAATCATACTTTGCATCATAGGATATGTGATGATGCCACACAGTGAAGAGCAAGCCATCCTTGATTTCCTGAAACAGGAGGCTCTGGCGAGCCGGTTTGAAAGCACCACCGCCGAGATTGCGAACGGCTCAGGGCTTAGCTACAATCAGGTGGGCAGGGTGCTGGAGCGCCTCATCATAAAGGGGCAGGTTGGATATAGAGAGAGAGGAACAGAAAGAAAGTCAGTACGTTACTTTTACCTGACCGATCTGGTCGAGCTGTGTCGTGAGAAGTGGAGCTAGTCTCTGTACGCCGTGGCTCGGCCTGGATCAGGACATACAGCAAAGAAGG
>Ga0180300_10000618_pt1 | contig 15804 bp, 15 predicted proteins | sample GuaBasSediGuay15_FD_121798 | JGI IMG/M metagenome (GOLD analysis project Ga0180300, IMG submission 121798) | Subseafloor sediment microbial communities from Guaymas Basin, Gulf of California, Mexico - Guay15, Core 4569-2, 21-24 cm | ecosystem: Environmental > Aquatic > Marine > Hydrothermal... | reverse complement strand
TTTTATGGAGGGGTTACGTAAGGCCAATGTCGCCCTTGACAGAAAGGTCTTGGCAGATATGGCCGTCCACGATGTCGAGGGTTTTGCTGCCCTCGTCCGCATAGCTAAGGAGAATGTCTAATTCCTTCGAAGAGACTCTGAGATTCATTCGGGAATCGGCGCAGAGGGAGCTTGCCCAAGCAGATACTGAGCAGAAGGTCTCTCAGATAAGGGTAGCTTATCTAGGAAGGAAGGGGAAGCTCACCCAACTGCTCAGGGGTTTGCGGGAGCTTCCCCCCGGGCAGAGGCCCCGAGCCGGCGAACTGGCCAATGCTTTAAAGGCAGAACTAGAGAAGCAGATAGAGAGACTCCTTGTTCGTCTACGTGAAGAGGCAAAGCAAAGGACCCTCACCGAGGAAAAGATAGACATAACTCTGCCAGGGACACCTCTGGTACGTGGAAGGCTTCATCCCATCACTCAGGTGATGGATCAAATTGTGGATATCTTCACTAAGATGGGATTTAGGGTGGCTGAAGGCCCCCAGGTAGAGTTGGATTATTACAACTTTGAGGCCCTTAACATCCCCCGCGATCACCCCGCTCGAGATATGCACGATACCTTCTACTTCTCCGAAGAGGTGCTGTTGCGGACTCATACCTCCCCTGTTCAGATCAGGGTGATGGAGAGCCAACGTCCACCCATTCAGATTATTGCCCCAGGGGTTGTTTACCGACGGGACTCTGATATCTCACACACCCCCATGTTTCACCAGGTAGAGGGACTTATGGTGGACGAAGGGATTTCCTTTGTCCACCTCAAGGGGGTACTGACCTCCTTTGTACAGCAGATGTTTGGGGAGAAGACACGTTTGAGATTTCGTCCCAGTTTTTTCCCTTTTACAGAGCCCAGTGCTGAGGTGGACATCGGGTGCGTCATCTGCAAGGGGAAAGGGTGTCGGGTCTGTGGGGGGACGGGATGGTTGGAGATCCTCGGGTCAGGAATGGTCGACCCTGAGGTCTTCAAAACAGTGGGGTATGACCCAGAAGAGGTGACAGGTTTTGCCTTCGGTATGGGCATAGAGCGAATCGCTATGCTGAAGTACGGCATTAATGACATCAGGCTGTTTTTTACCAATGATATGCGGTTTCTCGAGCAATTTTAGGGAGCAATGAGGGTAAGTTTCAGTTGGTTGAGGGAATATGTAGATTTTGACCTCACCCCTTCCGAGCTTGCTGAACGGCTCACCATGGCCGGACTAGAGGTAGAGGGTGTGGAAGAGGTGGGGACAGATCTGAAAGGGGTGATGGTGGCCCAGATTCTCTCCATTTGTCCCCATCCCCGCGCCGATCGACTCTCTCTTTGCCAGGTCAGGGTGGGGGAGGAGGTCCTTCCCATAGTCTGTGGGGCTGGTAACATAAAGGAAGGGGATAAGGTGCCTCTGGCCCTGGTGGGAGCTGAATTACCTCATGGAGTGAGAATAGAGAGGGCAGATATCCGGGGCCAGATCTCTGAGGGAATGATGTGTTCAGAGGCAGAGCTTGGGCTTTCGACCAACTCCGATGGGATCATGATTTTACCCCCTGAGGCACCGGTAGGAATTCCCTTAATGGATTTTCTCAACCTAAGGGATCACATCCTAGAGGTCTCTTTGACCCCTAACCGGGGGGATTGCCTCAGTATGATCGGCATGGCCCGGGAGGTGGCCGCCTTGACAGGAGGCAGATTTCATCCCCCTACCCCAAAGCTACTGGAGGGCCAGGAGCAGGTAGAGACATTTGTTCGGATTTCCGTCTTAGACCCCGATCTGTGTCCCAGGTATTCCGCCAGGCTAATCAAAGGGGTGCAGATAGGTCCATCTCCTCTATGGTTGCGGCTCAGGTTGGAGCGGGCGGGTATGAGGTCTATCAACAACGTGGTTGATGTGACCAACTACGTCATGTTGGAATATGGCCAGCCACTGCATGCCTTCGATTATGACAGGATAAAAGGTGGGCAGATCGTGGTGAAGAGGGCGGCTGAGGGGGAGACCTTTTTCACCTTGGACGGGATGGAGAGGGCCTTGGATAGAGATACCCTGATGATCTGTGATGCTGCTAGGCCCGTGGCCATTGGCGGGATTATGGGGGGATTAAACTCAGAGATTCAGGATGACACCTCTCGGGTCCTGTTGGAGAGCGCTTACTTCTCCCCTGCAGGGATTAGACGCACCTCCAGGGCCTTAGGCCTGCAGACTGAATCCTCATATAGGTTTGAGAGAGGGGTTGATCCTGAGGGGGTGTTGCCTGCCTCCCTGCGAGCCGCTTCCCTTATCGCTGAGCTCGCTGCAGGGGAGGTAGCGAAGGGGGTCATCGATTGCTATCCCTCTCCCATCCCCCGTCCACAGATAAGGTTGCGTTTGGCGAAGGTCAATGCCCTGCTAGGCATGAGCCTAGAGCAGAAGGAAGTAGAGGGGATCTTGGAGCGCTTAGGAATTGAGGTCAAGGAGGATCAGGGTAAAGAATGGGTGCTCTCTCCCCCCACCTATCGAAGTGATATTACCAGAGAGATAGACGTCATTGAAGAAATAGGGCGCCTTAAGGGATACGATTCTATTCCGGTCGAGATCCCTAAGATGTGGATATTGCCCCAAAAGAGAGGCAGCGAAGATGAGCTAGAGAAGCGAGCCAAAGAGGTGCTGGTTGGCCTCGGGTTCTATGAAGTGATCACCTACAGTTTCATCTCACCCCAATCCCTCCGGGCCTTGAGATTGCCCAGTGATGATCCGCGCGTGCACCCATTGCCCCTGCTCAATCCCCTTACAGAGGAACAGTCGGTAATGCGAACCACATTGTTGCCAGGTTTGCTGACTACAGCTAGCTACAATTTAAGTCATAAGAATCGAGACCTAAAGCTCTTTGAGATAAGAGAGGTCTATTTCCCCAAAAAAGGGAAACTTCCAGAAGAGAAGAGGTCTTTGGCGGGGCTGGCCATGGGTGTCTTTCGGGCAGGAGGATGGAATGTTTCCCCCAAAGAAGTGGACTTTTATGACATCAAAGGGTGTGTGGAGAGGTTACTCGCTGAGTTGAGGGTTCCTTCGCCCATTTTTTCCTCTGCTGAGGGGATTCCTTACCTCCATCCAAGCAAAGGGGCAGCAGTAAAATTGGAGGCAGAGGAGGTAGGAACATTAGGGGAGCTGCACCCCGAGGTGGCAGAGGCCTATGAACTTCCCCCCGGGGTATATATCTTTGAGTTGGATCTGGGCCCCCTGCTGAAGTACTACCGCAGAGAAATAAAGTTTATTCCCCTGCCCAAATTCCCTTCCATCAGCAGGGATGTGGCGGTGGTAGTAGATGAAGGGGTGAGTGCTGAAGAGATAAGGGGGGTTATATGGGAGACTAAGAGCAAGCATATGGAGTCGGTAGAGGTCTTCGACTGCTACCGGGGCGACCCCATTCCTCAAGGCAAGAAGGGGTTGGCCTTCAGAATAAAGTACCGTTCCTCCAAGAGGACCTTGACCGATGAGGAAGTGAATAAGTTTCATCAAGAGATACTGGATAGGTTAAAAGAAGTCCCTGGGTTAATAATCAGGTAGACAGTAAAGGAGGTGAGGTATGACTAAAGCTGACATCGTGGAGAGTGTTTATGAAAAGGTGGGGTTTTCTAAAAAAGAGGCCGCACAAATGGTGGAGATGGTCTTCGAGATCATGAAGGAGACCCTTGAGCGGGGAGAAAAGATCAAAATATCAGGCTTCGGGAACTTTGTGGTTAAGGAGAAGAGGGCTAGAAAGGGGAGGAACCCTCAGACAGGGCAGGAGATAGAGATTTCCCAGCGACGGGTGCTGACCTTCAAGCCGAGCCAGGCCTTGAAAAAATTGTTGAACGCATAGGGGGCCTTTCCCATGGTGATGGGAAAGCTTGTTCATCTTGACAAGCTTTATTATCGTATTGGGGAGGTCAGTCGTATAACAGGGGTAAAACCCCACGTGTTGAGATACTGGGAGCAGGAGTTCAAGTTGCGCCTCAAAAGATCGGGAGGGACACAGCGCCGGTACAGGCAGGAAGATCTGAAGACCATCCTCATCATTAAAAAGCTCCTTTATGAGGACAGGTTTACCATTGCAGGGGCCAAAAAGAAGATCCAGGAGTTGAGCCGCCATGGGCAGCAGTTGGAGATGGAGTTTTTAAAGGAAAGCTATAAGGAGATCTTGCGAGAGCTGAAGAAGGAATTGGCGCAAATAAAAGAGGCCCTTGACTAAGGAGATGAAATTTGTCATGATAGATTTTAATGCGGGGCGTGGCGCAGACTGGTAGCGCACTGGTATGGGGTGCCAGTGGTCGGAGGTTCAAATCCTCTCGCCCCGACCATTCCTGAGAGGCTTTTTCAGGTCGTCCGCTCCTAATAATCTTTTCCCCCATTTAGCGAAAATGGGAATGAAGATTCTTATCACCAACGATGATGGTGTTTCTTCTGAAGGGTTGCGCATTTTGGCCCAAAAGATGGGGGCATTAGGTGAGGTATATGTTGTTGCCCCGGACAGAGAGCGCAGCGCTGCCGCCCATTCCTTGACCCTACATCGCCCCTTGCGTGTAGAAGAGGTTTCACCTAAGGTATATGCAGTGGACGGCACGCCGGTGGACTGTATCAACCTAGCCGTTTTCGGCATACTCAAAGCACGTCCGCAGCTCGTCGTTTCAGGTATAAACAAGGGGCCCAATTTGGGCGAAGATGTGGTATACTCCGGTACCGTCTCAGCAGCCTTTGAAGCCACCTTTTTGGGGATACCTGCTTTCGCTATCTCGCTTGCCTCGAGAAGTAATTTCAAGTATGGGGTAGCGGCCAATTTTGCCCTCAAGATGGCCAGATATATCATGCAAGTAGGCCTCCCTGAGGGGACCTTTTTGAACATCAATGTTCCCAATTTGGAGGAGGATGAGATTCGTTCCTACAAGATCACTCGCCAAGGGAAGAGGGTTTTTGGGGAATCGGTGGTGGAAGAGGTCGATCCCAGGGGAAAAAAATACTATTGGATAGGTGGAGATGAGCAGAGATTTCAGGAGATAGAAGGAACCGATTTTTATGCTGTGGCAAACCACTATATCTCTATAACCCCCTTACGTGTGGATCTGACCAACCATTCTGCCGTGAAAGAGCTGGAGGGGTGGAAGCTATAACACTCAAACAGGAGGCAGAAAGATGAGATTGGCAGGGAAAGTCGCTTTAGTCACGGGTGCAGGAAGGGGTATGGGTAGAAGGTATGCCCTGGGGCTTGCCAAAGAAGGGGCGGTGGTGGCTGTCAATGACCTTAAGGCAGACAAAGCGGCAGAAACGGCTAAAGAGATAGAGGCTCATGGGGGTAAGGCTCTGGCCTTGGGAGCGGATGTATCTAAGAAGGAAGATACAGAACGCATGGTAGCTGAAGTTATGAAGGGGCTGGGGAGAGTTGATATCCTTATCAACAACGCTGGGATTAACCCCTTCATACTGCCTGCCGAGAAAGTAACTGAGGAGGGTTGGGACCGGGTGATAAATGTTAACTTGAAGGGGGTCTTCTTATGCTCTCAAGCGGTTTTCCCCGTAATGAAGGAGCAGGGAGGTGGCCGCATCATCAACATATCTTCCCAAGCAGGACTCTTTGGCGAACAGGGCCTATTGCCTTATAGTGTGAGCAAGGCGGGAGTGCTATCTCTGACCAGGGTTTTGGCCTATGAATGGAGCAGGTATGGGATCTATGTTAATGCCGTTGCCCCAGGGTTTATCGCCGGGGGGATGAACGAGCCCATATTGGGGAAGACGGAGCTAGTGTCCGCTTTGGCGGAGAGGGTTCCGCTAAAGCGGTTTGCCGACCCCGAGGAGGTGGTCTCGGTGGTGTTGTTTCTCTGCTGCGAGGAGGCAAAATATATAAATGGAGCAACAATTGTGGTGGACGGAGGGATGACAGGGTATCCCCCCAAACCCATCCTTGATTTGTTAGGGCGAAGGTAGGGGTTAAAACATATTATGTAGGAGAGCAGTTAAGCCAAACAACGTGAAAGGAGGTAAGAAGATATGAAGATCACTTTGAGCGTCATTAAAGCCGATATAGGGAGTATAGGGGGGCATATTAAGCCCACCCAGCAATTACTAGAGAGGGTTCGGGAGTTCGTGGAGAACAACGGCAAAGGCCTGATAGATGACCTTTATGTGAGCCATACAGGGGACGATATTGCTTTGCTCTTTTCCCACCAAAAGGGCACGGGGAATGAGGATATCCATAAGCTGGCTTGGGATGCCTTTGTGGCGGGTACCGAGGTGGCCAAGGAGCAAGGTCTCTACGGTGCTGGGCAGGACCTGTTAAAAGATGCCTTTGCCGGCAATGTAAAGGGGATGGGTCCCGCTGTGGCGGAGATGGAGTTTGAGGAGAGGCCTAATGAACCCTTCCTCTTTTTTGCCGCTGATAAGACCGATCCTGGGGCATATAACCTGCCCCTTTTTCTGGCCTTTGCCGATCCCATGTATTGCCCTGGCCTGATGTTGAGCCCCGCGATGGATAAGGGGTTCAAATTTACCATCATGGATGTGGAATACACGGAGGGAGATAGGATCATAGAGTTAAACGCCCCTGAAGACCTCTACGATATAGCAGCATTGTTACGAGATAATGAGCGTTTTGTGGTCGAAAGCATCCACTCCCGCAACACGGGTGAGATAGCGGTAGCGGTAAGTACCTCCCGTCTCCACAATATAGCGGGGAGATATACGGGTAAGGATGACCCGGTGATGCTCGTAAGGGTCCAGGGCGGATTCCCTGCTACAGGCGAAGTATTGGCACCTTACAGCATCGGGCACTATGTGGCGGGATTTATGAGGGGAAGCCACACAGGTCCCCTCATGCCTGTGCGGATTAATTCTCCCGTTTCCTATTTCGACGGCCCCCCATTGGTTTGCTGTCATGCCTTTTGCGTCCATAAAGGCAAGCTCACCGAGCCTGCTGATGCCTTCGACCATCCCTTCTGGGACTACGTACGGGAAAAGGTTGCAAGAAAGGCTATTGAGTTGAGGGAACAGGGTTTCTCCGGGGCGGCTATGCTACCTTATAGTGAGTTGGAGTATGGGGGAATTGTGGAGAAGATGAAGCGCCTTGACAAGCAATTCAAGGTCCGTGGTTAAGGGGGTAGGGGCGGGGATTATCCCCGCCTTTTTCAGTTATGGAGCGGCTGGTTTACATAAAAACCTTCGGTTGTCAGATGAACGAGCATGATTCAGAGCGCATGCTCGCTCTGCTGGCGGGGTGTGGCTATCGGGAGACACTGAGTTGGGAGAAGGCGCAGCTAATACTGGTAAATACCTGTACCGTTAGAGAGAAACCGGAGCAGAAGGCCTATAGTATTCTAGGTCGTTTTCAAAGTTTGAAGAAAAGAAGGCCTGAAGTGATATTGGGTGTAGCCGGCTGTGTTGCCCAACAGGAGGGGGAACGGATGTTAGCAAAATTTCCCTTTCTCGATTTCGTCCTCGGACCTGGCAAGATCCATCTCCTTCCTGAGATATTGAAGGAGGTGGAGAGAGGACGCAAGGGGGTGTGCGAAGTGGGATTTGAGGATACCCGATGTATGGATCTGCCGTTGCCCCCAACCCCCCCATTGCGTGCCTATGTAACCATTATGGAAGGTTGCGATAATTTCTGCAGTTACTGCATTGTTCCATATGTGCGTGGTAGAGAGCGGAGCCGGCCGAGTGACGAGATTATCTCCGAGATAGAGGCTTTGGTCCAAAGGGGGGCTAAGGAGGTAATTCTTTTAGGTCAAAATGTCAACTCATATGCCAGAAACAACCCCGATGAGTTGACTTTCCCCCAACTGTTGGCTAAAATAAATGAAATTCAGGGGCTGAAGAGGATTAGATTCACCACTTCCCATCCTAAGGACTTTACGGAAGAGCTGATGGATGCCTTTGGAAGGCTGCAACGATTGTGTGAGCATATCCATCTTCCCTTCCAGGCAGGGTCTAATGCGGTGTTGGAGAGGATGGGCAGAGGATATACCAGAGAGCAGTATCTGGCCAAGATCAAGAAGTTAAAGGGGTTGATTCCGAACATCAGCATTACTGCCGATGTAATGGTGGGTTTCCCGGGGGAGAAGGAAGAGGATTTTATCCAGACCTTGGAATTGATGCAAGAGGTGGAGTTTGACGCCCTTTTTTCTTTTAAGTATTCTCCCCGTAAAGGGACCAAAGCAGCCCATTGGGAGGATGATGTTCCCCCTGAGGTGAAGCAAAGGCGCCTGGAGACCCTGCAGGAACTCCAGCGGGAGATAACTCTGAGGAAGAATAAAGAATTAGAAGGTGAAATAAAAGAGGTTCTAGTAGAGGGGAGAAGCAAAAATTCCCCCCAAGAGGTGATGGGCAGAACTAGGTGTAACCGCATCGTTAATTTCCCCGGAGGCTATGAGTTGGTGGGAAGGTTGGTTAAGGTGAGGATAAAAGAGGGCCTACCAAACTCCTTGCGGGGAGAGCTTTTCGACAAGGAGGAGACTGGGGATGTTTAGAGAGATGAAGGTAAGTGGCTTAACGGTAGATCCTTTTACCAATACCCCCATTGTATTGTTGAAGGATTTAGAGGAGAAAGAGATTGTTCCGATTTGGATAGGATTCTTTGAGGCCAGTGCCATAGCGACTCAGTTAGAGAAGGTCCAGCTCTCCAGGCCTATGACCCATGACCTTATTAAGAGTATTCTAGATACATTGGGAGTCAAGGTCGTCAAGATAGAGGTTAATGACCTGCGGGAGAATACCTTCTATGCCACCATCCATCTGGACATGGATGGGGTAAAATATGCCATTGATGCCCGGCCCAGCGATGCCATCGCCTTGGCCCTCAGGACTAGTTCCCCCATCTTTGTAAAGGAAGAGGTGATTAAGAAATCGAGGAAGATAGATCTACGTCAGCAAAAGGAGGGAGAAGAAGCTCTGGACGAATTTTTGGAAGGTCTTTCACCGAAGGACTTTGGCAAATATAAGATGTAAGAAAATATGGCGATTTACTAAGCCTCATTCTCATGAAGGGCCTTATTGTAATTTAGAAGGTTCTTCTCCCATTGGTTAGCTGAATAGAAGGATTCAAGGGGGCAAGGCTTAGGTAGCTGAATGGAATGCAGAGGTGCAACTGCATGGAGCATTCTGACAGTGGGAAGAGTTGCAGGGTGTTAATATCCCTTTGAACCTTAACTTTCGGAATATTCCTCTTTTCGGCAACTTTTTGGGAGAAGGGCCTTTTTGTTTTTTGGAGATATGGCCGGATGATAGACTTGCACACTCATTCTTTGTTTAGTGACGGGGAACTTATTCCATCCGAGTTGGCCAGGAGGTTTGAGGCGGCTGGCTACCGGGCCTTGGCTATAACCGACCACGGGGACAGCTCTAATCTAGAGCTCATTATCCCGAAACTTTTACTATTCTGTGAGCAGGTCAACCGTCAAGGAGGGATAAAGGTAATCCCGGGGATCGAGCTTACTTACGTCCCCCCTGCAGCTATACCGGAGTTGGTCAGCAGAAGCAGGAAGTTAGGGGCTAAGCTGGTGCTGGTCCATGGGGAGAGCATAGTGGAGCCGGTAGCGCCGGGAACCAACAGGATGGCCATTGAGGCCTCTGTCGACATATTGGCCCATCCAGGCCTTATTTCAGAGGAGGAGGTTCTATTAGCTAAACAGCACTCTGTTTATCTAGAGTTGACCTCACGCAAAGGTCATTCCCTAACCAATGGTCACGTGGCCAAATTGGCTCAAAAGATAGGGGCCCCTCTGATATTGAATAGCGATGCTCATGCTCCTGGTGATATTTGGCCGGTGGACCATTTGCAGGAGATCGTCATGGGGGCTGGACTGGAGCAGGAGGATTTCCAAAAAATAATGAAAAATGCAGAGCAAATTGTGCAGCAATGTCTGGGCTTAAGGGAATAGTGGCCGATTATATTTTGGGGTTACCTCCCTATCCTAAGGGGAGAGACTGGCGGGCAGAAGAGGAGCTCGTTCGTCTTTCTGCCAATGAAAACCCCTTGGGCCCCTCTCCAAAGGCCATAGACGCCATTGCCAAGTCCCTGAAGTACCTCCATCGATACCCTGATGGGACGGGAAGAGACCTTAAGCAGAAGCTGGCGCACAGGTTGGGACTCTCCAGTGAAAATATCATTTTGGGCAATGGTTCCAACGAGGTCATTGAGTTGGCCGCAAGGACCTTTTTAAGGGAGGCAGAAGAGGTGTTGCTGCCTGAGCCCACCTTCGCCTTTTATCGAATTGTCGCCCAAGCTCAGGGAGGAATTTGCATTCCCATTCACCTGAGGGATTTTAAGATCGACCTAATGGGTATTCTTCAGAGGGTAAGCTCCAGGACCAAACTTATTTTTTTAAGCAACCCCAATAATCCCACTGGGACTATCTTCACTCGTTTGCAGTTCAAGGACTTCTTGGGGCGTCTTCCCACCGGTGTGGTGGTCTTGGTGGACGAGGCCTACGGCGAATATGTAACTTCTACCGATTACCCCTTTTATTCAGATTACCTGAAGGGGGAAAAATGGGTTATTATTACAAAGACCTTTTCCAAGTTCTATGGGCTGGCCGGCCTCAGGATAGGGTACGGATTAGCTCACAAGGAGCTAATAGAGCAGATGGAGAAGGTGCGTCAGCCATTTAACGTCAGCCTCTTGGCGCTGGTGGGGGCCCAGGCGGCTTTAGAGGATGAGGAGCACATAGAAAGGACCTCCAGGATGAATAAAGAGGGTAAGAGGTATCTCTATACAGAGCTGGCCCGTTTGGGCCTTCCCTTCGTTCCCACCGAGGCCAACTTCATCCTTGTACATTTTGGGTCCCATGCCACAGAAGTGAGACACAAACTCCTGCAGGAGGGGATAGTGGTGCGGAGCATGGAAGGATATGGCCTTGGGGAGTATTTAAGGGTTACCATTGGTCTACCTGAGGAGAACAAAAGGTTTATTCAAGCCTTAGAGAGGTGGCAAAAAAGCTGTTAATTGTCATCGATGGTCCAGCCGGGGCTGGCAAAAGCACTGTGGCCCGAATCCTGGCTAAAAAGTTGGGATATAGATATCTCGATACCGGTGCTACGTATCGAGTTGTGGCCCTGAAGGCAGAGCAGGAGGGCATAACTCCCGAAATGACTGAGGAGTTGAGGAGATTATGCGCCGAAATAGAGATAAAATTTGAGGAGGCTGAGCAGGGACAGAGGGTGTACTGCGACGGTAGGGATGTTACCGAAGCCATTAGGACACCGGAGATAAGCATGCTGGCCTCCAAGATATCTCAGCAGAGGGTGGTCAGAGAGGCCATGACCCAACTGCAGAGGAGGGTGGGAGGCCCAGGGGTGGTGGCCGAGGGGAGAGATATGGGAACGGTAGTTTTCCCCCAGGCTGATGTCAAGTTTTACTTGGACGCCACACCTCAAGAGAGGGGCAGAAGGAGGTATCGAGAACTTCTTGCCCGGGGTATTTCTGCCGACCTATCCCAGGTAATAGAGGAGACCATCAAAAGAGACCAGGAGGATCAAAATAGGAAGGTCGCCCCCCTACAGATGGCGCAAGGTGCATTCTATATAGATTCTACCGGAATGAGCCCAGAGGAGGTGGTACAGAAGATGCTGGCGGAAATCAGCAAAAGAGGGGGTAACGGTGCAGGTGATGGTGGCAAATAGGGCCGGATTTTGTTTTGGGGTAAGGCGGGCCATTAAGATGGCCTTTACAGCGGCCCGTAGGTGCCCTCCCCCTATATATTCGTTGGGCCCATTAATACACAACCCTCAAGTGGTGAGAAGGCTAGGAGAGGAAGGGGTTGGAGTTGTGGAAGATTTGGATGAGGTGAAGGGAGGGACGGTGATTTTTCGCTCTCACGGAGTTACTCTGGAGGAGATGAACTTGGCCCAGAAGCGCGGGCTAAAAGTAGTAGATGCCACCTGCCCATTTGTCAAAAAGGCCCAAAAGTATGCTTCTTCTCTCAGCAAGAAGGGATACTTAGTGGTAATCGTGGGGGATAAGGGGCATCCGGAGGTTCAGGGTATCCTCAGTTACATAAAGGGAGAGGGATTGGTGGCCGGATCTGCCCAAGAGCTTGAGTCATTGTCAGGGGTGAAGAAGTTGGCAGTAATAGCCCAGACTACACAATTTTACAAAGACTTTCAGGAGGTGGTATCCCAAGCACTGCTTGTGGCACAAGAAGTTAGGGCCTTTAATACCATATGTGATGCCACCTATATCCGGCAGCAGGAATCGGTGAAACTGGCCCAGGAGGTGGAATGTATGATAGTTATCGGTGGCTATAATAGCGCCAATACTACCCGACTGGCCACTCTCTGCCGCCAGGTACAGCCAAATACCCATCATGTGGAGACGGAGCAGGAGCTAGACCGTCGCTGGTTTGCAGGAGTCCAAAAGGTGGGGATTACAGCTGGTGCCTCTACCCCGGATTGGTTGCTTGTTAAGGTGAAAGAAGAGGTAGAGAAGATTTGACTTAATTTTATTTTGGTTTTTCTTCTTTTTTTATGGTATATAATTCTTTTTTAGGCTCTGAGGAAAATATCTTAGGGGGTTAACGTTAATGGAGGAAAAAAGGGAGATAAACAATGAACAAGTAGACACGCAGCATGATGAAGGGGATCTGCGGGAGTTCTATGGGAAGACCTTTCGAGAGATAGAGGAAGGAGAGATAATCAGAGGAAGGGTGATTGAGGTGGGTAAGGATTTTGTGACCATAGATGTGGGTTATAAATCGGAGGGGCAGATACCGGTTGCGGAATTTTATAACCGAGAAGGCAAGCTGGAGGTGAAAGAAGGGGATGAGGTAGATGTTTATCTGGAGCGCAGGGAAGATGAGGAAGGGATCATCATCCTCTCCAAAGACAAAGCCGACAAAATGAAGGTATGGGATGAGATTAGTCGGGTATGCCATAGGGGAGATGGGGTCATCGAAGGAGTGGTGGTTTCTCGGGTAAAAGGTGGTTTGACGGTGGATGTAGGGGTGCCTGCCTTTTTGCCAGGTTCCCAAGTTGATCTACATCCAGTGCGGGATTTAGATAAACTTATCGGTAAGAGCTTCAGGTTTAAGATCCTGAAGTTCAACCGTCGGCGTGGCAACATCGTGCTTTCCCGCCGGGTCCTCTTGGAGGAGGAGAGGGAGGCCTTGCGGAAGGAAACCTTGAGCAAGTTATACGTAGGGGCAGTGGTAGAAGGGACTGTTAAGAACATTACGGATTACGGGGTCTTCGTCGATCTTGGCGGGGTGGATGGGTTGTTGCATATCACTGATATCTCCTGGGGGAGAGTAGGCCACCCTTCCGAACGCTTTTCTATCGGGGACCGCATCCAAGTAAAGGTGATAAACTATGATGGGGGCACTGGAAGGGTGTCTTTAGGCCTTAAGCAACTTACACCCGATCCATGGAGTTTGGTAGAGGGAAAATACCCTGTAGGCTCTAGGGTAAGGGGCAAAGCGGTGAGCATCACAGATTACGGGGTCTTTGTAGAACTGGAGGAGGGAGTAGAGGGTTTGGTGCATGTTTCGGAGATGTCTTGGACCAAAAAGATCAAGCATCCCTCCAAATATGTAAACATCGGCGATATCGTAGAGGCGATGGTATTGAATGTGGACAAGGAGAGGAAACGCATCTCCCTCGGGATGAAGCAGATTGAGCCCAACCCCTGGGACATCATCGAGGAGAAATATCCGGTAGGGACAAAAATCGTTGGCCAGGTCAAGACGGTGACCGATTTCGGGATCTTCATCGGGATTGATGAGGGGATTGATGGTTTGGTGCATGTCTCGGAGATGTCTTGGACCAAAAAGATCAAAAACCCTGCCGAGATTTATAAAAGGGGGCAAGAGGTAGAGGCCATTGTCCTGAAGATAGATAAGGAGAACGAGAGGTTTTCTCTGGGCATAAAACAATTGCGGCCAGATCCGTGGGAGACGGTTCCGCAAAGATATAAGGTAGGACAAGTAGTTACTGGAAAGGTCACTAGTCTCACCGACTTTGGGGCCTTCGTAGAGTTGGAAGAAGAATTGGAGGGGTTGATTCATGTATCTGAGCTTGGCACAAGCTCACAGAAGGTGGAGCGTCCCTCTGATGTCCTGAAGGTGGGAGATACCGTCAGCGCTCTCATTATCAATATCGATCCCAAGGAGAGAAAGATCGGCCTGAGCATCAAGGGGCTGATGCGTAAAAGGGAAAAGGAAGAGCTAAAGAGATATATGGGGGTTGAGGAGGAGATCACCTTCAAGTTGGGAGAGGTAATCCAGGGGGAATTGCAGAAGAACCGATCCCGCAGAGGCAAAAAGGGTGGGGAGAAAGGAGGGAGGTATACCTTGATAGCAACGCCACTACCCGTGTGGCACCCGAAGTCCTGGAGGAGATGTTACCTTATTTTTGTGACCTCTACGGCAATCCCTCGAGCCCTCACCGTTTTGGTAGCAAGGTGGCAGAGAGGATCAGAGAAGCCAGAGAGCGGGTGGCCGACCTTTTGGGAGCCCACCCTGACGAGATCGTATTCACCAGTTGTGGCACTGAAAGCGACAATGCAGCCATAATGGGCACCCTTGCTTCCTATCCCGAAAAAAGAAGAATAGTGACCACTCAGGTTGAGCATCCCGCTGTGTTGAATCTCTGCAGGTATTTAGAGCAGAAGGGGTATGGAGTTACCTACCTAGCTGTAGATAGTAAGGGGATGATCGATTTGGATGAGCTTCGAGAGTCCATAACAAATGATACCGCTTTGGTAAGCATTATGTACGCCAACAACGAGACCGGGGTCATCTTTCCCATCGAGGAGATAGGGGAGATTGTGAAGGAAAGGGGCGTCGTGTTTCACTGCGATGCAGTGCAGGCTGTAGGGAAGATCCCCATTGATTTGCGCTTCGGCAAAATTGACCTGCTTTCACTCTCAGGGCACAAGCTCCATGCTCCCAAGGGAATCGGGGCCTTGTACATAAGAGGGGGGACCAAGTTTATACCCTATCTCATCGGCGGACACCAGGAGGGTGGACGCAGGGCAGGTACTGAAAATGTCCCCTCCATTATCGGCCTGGGAAAGGCCTGTATGCTGGCCAAAGAGTCGATGGCCGAAGAGCAGCAGAAGATAAAGGCCTTGCGGGACCGGTTGGAGGAAGGGATCTTGGAGAGGATACCAGGGGTCTTGGTCAATGGAGATAGGGCAAATAGGCTTCCTAATACCAGCAATATGAGTTTTGAGGCAGTGGAGGGTGAGGCCATTTTATTGATGTTGAGCGAGGAAGGGATCGCCGCCTCTTCAGGCTCTGCCTGTAGCTCAGGGGAGCAAGAGCCGTCCCATGTCCTGGGGGCCATGAGTGTTCCCTCTTCGGCCATCCACGGCACCATTCGTTTCTCCCTCAGCAGGTATAACACCGAGGATGAGATAAATTATATCTTAGAGAAACTCCCTCCTATCATTCAAAGGCTGCGCGAGCTCTCCCCTTTTTGGCCCAAAGACCAAAGGGCTGCAAGTTAATCCTAATGCCCTGTTGTTCCATCACTATTTTAATGTTGACTTTTTTGTTTGTTCATTTTATCATTCATTTAATGAATTCAATTTTTGAAAATAAAGATGGGTAAGTTGAAGGAAATCAGGGAACTTGAGCTTCTGGAGGCCTTGGCCAAGGAGCCTGAGGCCCGCCAAGTAGATCTGGCTGCGAGGTTAGGGGTGGCGGTGGGGACAGTCAACTGGCACCTGAAGCGCTTTGCCGCCAAGGGTTATATCAAGGTGAAGCGCATCGGGCGCTGGCAGTGGGGTTATATTCTTACCCCCAAGGGGATGGCGGAGAAAGCACGACTTACCATGTCCTATATCCGCAGCTCTATG
>Ga0180300_10000617_pt1 | contig 15809 bp, 25 predicted proteins | sample GuaBasSediGuay15_FD_121798 | JGI IMG/M metagenome (GOLD analysis project Ga0180300, IMG submission 121798) | Subseafloor sediment microbial communities from Guaymas Basin, Gulf of California, Mexico - Guay15, Core 4569-2, 21-24 cm | ecosystem: Environmental > Aquatic > Marine > Hydrothermal... | reverse complement strand
TACGAGTTCTTCGCGGATTGCCCCAAGTCATCGGTGAGAAGCGCCTTCTCAAAACTCCAGAAAAAGGGAGTTCTTGAGAGGATCGGGAAGGGTACCTACAGATTCCGTGCAAAGAAAAAAGAAAACGAAAACGAAGATAAAAGAGAGGAAAGAGGGGCGAAGGAGGGAGATGCAGATGCCGGTGAGTGAAGATATGCTCGTGCCGATAGAGGAAAGACCGAAATTGAAAAACCATGCCTCAAAAGTTGAAAAAGCCGCATTTGAGGTTTTTCTGGAGGAGTTTAAAGACGTGCAGTTGAGAAGGAACGGTAAACCCCACTGCCTTGTATTCGGGTCTCCTTTCGGGTTTCTGTGCGAAACTGGAGACGGCTCTAAACTTCACATGCCCAACTGTAACTCTCCGGCAAAAATAAGAGGAGGAACCACTATGGTGGAATCTTCAGTTCACTATGTTAAAAAAGAGTATACCTCTCTTGATGGAAGGGTATATGAGGCCATAGAAAGGATCGACGACGGAAGCATAATCAAAAGATTTGAAAAAACTCCTGTTCCTCTCTCACTAGAACTAGAATCGCCGATGGAAGGAAGAAGGGGTGCGGGAATCTCTCGGGCTGGACCGGAGGGTATGCACTTGCAACTGCCAGATTTGAGTTTGAGTTTGACGGTGAGACGATGAGGGTAAGGATAAAGATGGGAGACGCCGTCACTCTTCTTGTATCAGAATGTAAGAAAAAGCGCGAAAAAGTAATGAAAAAATACGGCCTCAGCGAGGAGGATGTTAAGGCGCTTTATCGAAGCCTCTGCGAAAAAAGGTGGAGGGTTCTGGGGAGGGAGGAGAAGGGGTGGTAAAGCGATGCTTTTAAAGCGCTGCCCTGAATGCGGAAGCGTATGCATATACAAAAGAGTAAGGCTCGGAGGGTACAGATGCAAGGTGTGCGGAGCGGTCTTCGATAAACCGAGAATAGAAGCTGAAGAAAGACGCGAAGACGGAGAGACCTTCACCATATCCCCTGAATTGAAATCGAAGATTAGAAGCTGGCTCGGGCTCCCTGAAGATGCGGGTACGGATATAAACAGTTTTATAATTCGGGAAGGCTACCAGATGCTCGCCGAAAGAAAAAACGAAATTCTTAGCATTATTGATTTTCTTGCAGATATACACGGGAGAGCCAGAGGCTCGATGAAAAGAAGCGCAGTCCGTTTCTCAGGGCGTATGGAGGTAACCGTCCACAGCAAAAGGCTGCAGGGCATCGGAGATGGTAATCTGGTGGTCAGTCTGAAGCTCGAGGCAGACTTTTCGGAACATTGCATGGTATCTGTGAATTTTGTTAGAGAAGACTGCCGTAGAACCGTGTATTCCTCACATCTTCTGAAGATGGGGGACCGTACAAGAGAGCGGCCTGCAAAAATTGCTGAGGAAAGAATAGAGGAGCTACTCGATAGTAAGGATAGCAGGAGGTAACCATGTCTTTAGTTCTCAGAGAGATATGGAAAGCTTCTCTATCTCATTCTTGCCAAATACAGAGGAGTAAAAATGAGAAATACCGACATCTTTGACGAGATATGGGAATTTGCCGGAGAAGATTAAAGGGGATAAGAGGAATAAAGACGAAGTTATCATAAATATCTCACTTCCGTAGATAGGTTCTTATAAATTGTTGGAGCTATTGGAAAAATAAAAGATAAATGGAAGGAGCAATATTGTGAAAGAAAGAGAATGAAACCAAAAAGAAACCAAAGGATAATAGAAATAGTAAAGGAGGATGTTAAAGATTTTTTCTCAACGAAAACCATTGGGTCTACCGCTATGGAACTCCCTCAGAATGCAACCCGGATTCTCCTTATTATTATATTCATTATAAGAGACAGTTAGAAGTTAAAGTTTATGCTCCCGACAAAACTTACGCCACAAAATCCAGTAATTTTATGATAAAAATAATAAATTTTTAATTTTAATTCTTCCAGCAAGGAACTGTGAGAAGAGTGACGGTCGCTGTTTTTGGTATATAGCGGGTTGTGCATGAGGGGGGATCGCCTTCCAATTCTCAGAAGAAATGAGTATGTGCCGGTTGGGAAAAGCCTTAAACCCGTATAAGTATAGGGGAGGGAAGTTCTAAACCGCTCTTCTTTGAAGACCTTTATCATTCTCCTGTTGGATTTGTCATCGTCACCGTCATTGTCATTATCAAGATGCATGTCTCTACTCACTCTCCATATCCATCTTTAACTTCACTTTCACCTTCACCTTTCCCTTACCTTTCCCTTTACCTTCCATCTTCCCCTCTTCCCCCTTTCTTCATCTCCTTTTTCATCTTCATCTTCATCTCCGGTAAGCTTGAAAGCCGCTCTCGCGGCGAGAAATAGCTCGAGGTCGGTTGAGGATAGAAAAGAGGGCTTCACGACCATACAGTACAAAGTCCTGCGCTTTCTCCTGATAACCTCGATGGAGATAAGAAAATCGATCGCCCTCCTCAGTTTCCATTCGCTCAGCCCGGTTTTCTGAAGAAGTTCTCTGAAAGTCGGGCAGACCGCCGTGTCACCAAAAAATTCTTTTTCTTCAAGCAGGGTTTTTATTATCCGCACGGAATCATCTATTCTCCTGCCGTAAAGCTTTCTGGCAAGCTTCACAGCGGCACCTCTCGCCCAGCTGCTCTTTATATCCACCTCTTTCATCCGCCATCCTCACCTTCACTTTTTACTTTTACCTTCACTTCCACTTCCAGAATTTCTAGATAGCATCCTTCTCACAATCTCCTCTCCGATTTTCTCTCTTCCCTCTTCGGATTCCATGTTTATCTCTTCAGCGAGGGAATACACACCTCTCAGGTCTCTTTTTAAAAATCCCAGCCTGATGAGCGTGTTCAGCCCCCGGTATATGGAACCTCTTTTCATGTGAAGCTCTTCCGCGAGGTCTGAGGGGGTTATTCTCCCCTTCTTTACGGCAAGTGATAGAATCCTAGTGAGCTTGACGACGGCATAGCTATCCAGGAGTTCCCTGTATTTGCCCCTTGCCTCTTCAAGGGCTTTTTCGAGACCGAGTGCATATTTCTGCAGCCCCTCCACCTTTCTTCTCAGATCTTCATTTTCAGCTCTGAGTTTTATAAGTTCGTCTCTGCTCCCCTCTGCTGCTTCCCCCAGCTTCTTTTTCAGGGAGATGTTCTCAGCTGTAAGGCGATTGTTCTCGTTCGTCAGTCTTCTGATTTCTTTTAAAGCCCGATCGAGCTGCTGCTCCAGGTGGGTTATTCTCATGGAGACATCGGGAGGGATAAACTGAGAAGGCGGAACGAGCGAAAGGGGGTTTTCCTTCTCGTGGGTATGAGCAGTCTGTGAGGGCCGGAGAGTTCTATTCTGCTCCCCCGCTTCTGTCTGCGGTTCTTCTGCTTCTTCTCCGGATGCAGGTAAAGATTCGGGAGCAGGAGGAACTGCTCCGTTTTCTTCTTTTTCTCTTGTTTCTGTCATCTCCATCTCTCTCAAGTCCAGTTCGAGAAGCACCTGCTTTGCAAACCACCTTCCCAGCTTGAAGAGCTCCTCTGCAGAGGCGGTTTTCACGTCGAGCTCGGTTTCGAGAACCTTCTCCTTCAGCTCGCCGTCTCCCTGCATGATCTGCTTCAGAGCTCTTACAGCCTGCTTCTTCATCGTGCTTACAACGAAGTCGTCTTCATCAGGGAACCTCTCTTTAACCTCAGGTCTGGAAGCTATCTTTTCGACCAGATTACTCAGAGTTTCTTCATCAGCCTGCATTGCGATCCCTGCTGAGTAAAATACCAGAACTTTATAAACTTCTCTCGTTCTTCTTTTGAGGTTGATGTTATGGGCGAAGTTAAAGAAGTCGTCGAGATTGGCAAGGGAGGTTTTGCAAGAGTTTTCAAGTGCAGAATAGAAATAGAAATAGAAAGAGTAGCTTGGTCCATCTTCAACATAGCAGAGGGTTTGAAGTATGCTCACAAGCAAAAAATAATCCATCGTGATCTAAAGCCTCACAACATTTTACTCAGCCAAGGCATTCCAAAAATCTCAGACTGGGAGTTGAGCAAGGTTCTCGCTGAAAGCACTACCTCCACAACAACGGCTTTCACTCCTTACTATGCCTCACCAGAGCAGATTTCTGGAGATGTTAAGGATGAGAGAACCGATATTTTCCAGCTGGGAATAATCTTCTACGAGCTTGTAATCGGGGAATTGCCATTTAAAGGAGACAACCTCGTTGAGATAGGAATGGCTATAGCTACTAAACAACCAGCTTTGCCAAGCGAAATTAACCCTGAAGCTAAGGAAGTTGAGGAAATAATAATGAAGTGCTTGGAGAAGGATAAGGAGAAGCGTTATCAAAGCGTGAAGGAGCTGCAGAAAGATTTGGCGGAGTATTTAAAGATAGAGTATAGTAAGTCGCTAAGGGAAAGCCTTAGCAGGAAGGATTTCTCAAGGTCTGGCTACTACTGCGGTGAGCTTTTGCTGATAAACATGAAGCTTGGCTCAGCAGAAGCTCTGAAGTATGCTCTGGATTATAAAAAATACGTTGGCAAAGAGTTTAAGAAGGAAGCAGAGAAAATCTGCGAGCATTTAAAGTACTGTCTTGAGAATAACATAGAGATAAGCGAGGAGTTTGTTAAGAAGGCAAGCGTTTTCGTTCATCAGGTGAGGATGGGGTGATTGAAAAAACACAAAACTATTTTAATACCTCCTGACAAACCTATTAACCATGATCTCCACGAAAAAATCCAGATATCCCTGCCCGTTGAATTTGAGGAAAGGGAAATAAAAATAGCCTTAGCGACGGAGCTTTTCAGAGAGGGAAAGCTCACCTTAAAGCAATCCGCAGAGCTGGCAGAGCTGTGCGTTGAAGATTTTCTAAAGGAACTCAGCAGAAGAAAGGTGAGCATAATAAACTGGGATGAAGAAGAACTAAAGAGAGAGATAAGGAATGCGGATAGTTTCTGATACCTCCTGTTTGATAATTTTAAAAAAGATAGACGCTCTCTGGATTTTAGAGGAGATTTTCAAGGAAGTTTTAATTCCAGAAGAGGTCAAAAGGGAACTCTACAAAAAAGAAAAGAAAGATTTTGAGAATGTTGAGTATATAAGGGTAGTAAATGCTGATGAGAAGTTTGCTAAGATAATATCAATTTACTTGGATAGAGGAGAAGCTGAAGCCATATCGATAGCCTTTACCCAAGACCTTCCTTTAATAATTGATGATTTGAAGGGGAGAAAATTTGCAGAGAATCTTGGAATAAAATACATAGGAACCTTGGGAATATTAAAAATTGCTAAAAATAAGGGTATCATAAAAAGAATAAAACCTTTTATAGATAAATTGCTGGAAAGGGGTTACTATCTTGATGAAAAATTAATAGGAAAATTTTTAAAAGAAATTGGAGAGTAAAAGTTTCCTAAAAACGCCAAGACAAAGCTTATAACTCGTGAGCATTTAATTGGGATAAGCGAAGAAATCGTTAAGAAGGCAAGCGTTTTCGTTCATCAAGTGAGGATGGGGTGTAGAACCTAATGCGAGCCCTACTAAAAAAAGCAGAGGAATACCTTGAAAAAGCCCTGAAATATGAAAGGCTTGCTGAGCTTTCTCAGGGCTATAGCTGTGCTGATATCGTGCATATCTGCAATAAAGCAAAGGACAGAGCGTTCAGAGATTTAATTTATGGCAAGGAGAGAGAGGCGAGCATGGAAGATTTGGTGGAGATTCTTAAGGCTACGATTCCTTCCATAGATAAAGAACTTTTAAAGAGGTATGAGAGGTTTAGGTTTACGAGATAACGATGATACTTTTGAAGAAAAAAATTTGGTTAAAAGGATGAAGTGAAAAAGAATTAAAAGTCCTATTTCTTCAGTTTCAATCCTTGTTTTCTTAGACCGAGCTTTGCAACAGGGTACAAATTTTCTTATTTTTACCTATACTCAACGATTTGGGCTTGGTTTTTAGGGTGTTTTCCGCAAGTCGGATTTTCGCCCATGTATTCATAAAGACTGCGGATATTTAAACTTTTCTATAAAGGTTCCTACAATAACATTCCAAAAATTTCCTCTTGAATTTTGCTGGTTCTGGTACAACTTCGGTTTTGATTTTAAGTTCCGTTTCTTACAAAGCTTAAATTATTTTTCCATGCCCTTTTCTACCGTTTTGATAATGTAAATAACCTGGCTTTGTATAATGAGCTTTTCTCCCTCCCGTAACACCGGGCTGGAAATCGAGATTCCTGCCCCCACCCTCTTCCTTCTTTTTTCCTTCCCTCTTTCCCTCCGCCGAGACTGAAGCGGCGTGCGGCAGGCGGGCGGTTGGAGCGGTTGGTTCGGGGCATTTTCTGGTCAGCTCACGATTAGAAAAGAAAGCGAATGAGCGAGGATGAAACGCAAAGTATGATTAACTTTGAAACATCAACAACATCAGCAGAAGCAGCAGAAGCAGCAAAAACAAGAACCGAAAAAGCAGGAAAACAAAAAAAAGCAAGGCAGTGGATAAAAGTCTCCCGAGGGTTACCCCACCTGAAAAGTAGCGGGTTCTGATACTTGGAGTACCGGCATTGATACCAATTGATCTGGAGGCGATGCGTGGAGCATCGGGGTTGATACTAATTGATCCCCAAAGTATATATAGAACGATATAATATAAGAGATCGGCAGAGGAGAGAAGAAGAAGGAAAACCGAAGGTAATTCTTTTTATCACCTTTAAAAAATTAAAGGAGTTTTTGACTCTTTACATGGGAGTTACAAGACTTATTCTCAAGCAGAAGCCCCCCTGTTGGGCGAACTCTTCCCGCACAGAGTGGGGGGAATTATTATTAAAAAACAAAAAAAGGAGATTTGCTGTACCTTTACCCTCCTCCAGTGCAGGAAATATAAGCACAGTGATTGCAGAGGCTTTCCTGGGAATCCTGGGGATTCTCGGGGCATGCATCCCGGGGTTCCTGCTGCTCTACACCTCCTCAAAATTCAGATTTGAGGAGGTCGTGGTCAGGGAAGAACCAGAGCAAACGGCAGCACCTACATTTCCGCAGACGACAGCAGTAACGCCGAATCTCAGAGTGCCGGCGCTTACGGGAATCCCAGAAGTCAGTGCACTGAAGACTTCTGAATTCAAGGGTTACCTATATTTAATATTTAATTTAATACTCGCCCTTTCATAAAGATAAAGCCCCTGCACCTGCACCTGTCTAGCTCGCTGGATAGGGTGGGCGCTCACCGGTTTTCGGTGGGGTCATGCCCTTTGGCGGGTGCGGGGGCTTTTTCTATTTTTGGGCACCGATACCGGGCAGAGGTGTACCTTTCTTTTTTATTTTCTCAGCACCTCTCCCGGCGGGAATGCCCTCTGCACGATGAACCGGAGAGCAACGCTCCCCGGGGAGGGACAAAAGGAAAGGAGGTCAGTAGTAAATGAAAATAAAATTTAAAACTGTAAAAGAAATTTTTGAGAAAATAACCTTAGACGGAAGAGGTTTCAACAAAAACGCAGAGATCTGTCTGTGTACCCACAACGATGAAGACCACGAGGATGTAGAAGTCAAAAAACTTTTTCATACCCTTTACTTTCAAGTATACAGAGACTTTCAACCAGCACAAAAAGTACTTAAATAAAAGAGGTATAGAGACGCCATCATTTTCCGATGATTTCAAAGAAATTGCTGAAGGTATATATGTCAGAGAGACGTCTTTGAAAGGTGTTCATGCACCGCCCGTGGAACTCAAGTATCAGGATTACAGGATTCTGGTGATAGGGGACCTAGACATAGGAGATATACCAAAAATTTACTACTATGTAAAAAAGAGGTTCAGCAAGATACATGCCGTAATTCTGCCGTACTATGGACTGGTGAAACCGCCAGCACATGGTGTGCGAAGTAAAAAAGAGTTACAGAGAGAGGTCGAAAAACTTGCAAGAGACATTACCAGAGATTTCAAGATTAAAGTGTTCTTTTTCCAGCATTTTACAAAGCTTCCAAGGAACATCTATGGGAGAATTAATAGCCGCTTGATTCCGAGAGTTCACAAAACACTTAAAGATATAAAAGTACCGTGATTACATTGAGTTAAACAGCACAAATCTTTCGGCAGAAAATTCAAAGATTCCTCCCGGGTTATAATCAGTGTTCCACAGGACTTTAACCACCCTTCCGTTTTTGACGGCGTTTTCAATTTCCTTTACATCTATAGACCTAACACCCTCAATTTTTTTGATACCGTAAAATCTTTCTCTTTTTTCGTTAAATTTACAGGCTTTAACGAAAATTTCAGCAATGTCCTTTATCTGCTCTTCAGAGAAATTTTTATCCAGCGGCGTAATTTCAATAAACCCGAGAATCGATATAAAGTCTTTATCCAAATTTTTTAAATTTCTCACAACCTCGTCGCCATCTATATCCTTTTTGATTTTAACAAGTTCTGACACCACACCAACCACCTCCTTAAACCTAATTTCGATCCTTATCCGATCCAAAACCCCCTCACCCGCCTTAAAAATTCAAGGCGAGACGGGGCCTGTCCGGAGGGAACCGCCCGCCGAAGCGGGAGACGGAGCTTCCCCCCGCTAAGGGTTCTTCTTCTAGAGATGCTGAAAAAATTTTCCAGTACAATCTGATTGTTTCTTCTTCAAAAAACAGCTGCATCCAAGTATTCTGAATTTAACCTGTTAAAACAAATATGAGCGAGAAGCTTCTCCTTTCTGTTTTATTTTGTTTTCTTCTGAATTAAGCCACGGCACGCCTGCCGTGGTCGCCTGCTCCCGGGCGGAGGTTGAGGAGCGTAGCCTGAAAGCCGCGAGGCAGGGGGCGGCCACGGGACGTGCGGGCAAACAGTCCCCGCCGTGGTCGACAGGGGGTTCTCTCTGGTTTTGAGGTAGCTCACAGGGGTCAGCGTGAGCTATCAAAAAGCGGCCAGCCAGAGGGGCCCCTTAAAAAGGAGGTGATGTTAAATGGCTGTCTCTGTCTATGAAGTTTTAAAGACTGAAGGCAGGCTCTCAGAGGAGCTTGCCAGATATAAGCCCAAGTTTAGAGGAATCAAACCCCGAGTCACAATCAGAAGACCAAAGAACTATGTGGTCGCTTGGAAGGAAGGGCGAGCTGAGGTCGCCCTGGTAAAGTGCAGGTATGGAGTATGCATTCTTGAAAAACCAAGCGAGCTGCCGATAAACTTTGCTGTATATGCAAGAGTCATCGAGAGAGTGGTTTCCCGGTATGGAGTAGAAGCAGTGAACTTCAGGAGAATCGAGAAAGTCCGGGGATTCACCAGCGTCATTGAGCAGAGACTTCTGATAACCACAGCTGACGAGCTTCTCTGCTATGTTCAGAGGCTCAGGGAGCAGGGGTGTATCGTAAAAGGCAACATACTTTACCTGGTAGAAGGAGCCGAGAAGCCGCCGGAAAGCAAAAAACCTGAGCCGGGCTACATTTTGGAATACAGGGAAGCGGGGATAACTGTGCACACGAGGAGAAAACCCCAAAGAAAGCGCTGGATACCCAAGCTTCCTTACGTCAGAAAGCACGGGTTGCACAGAAGAAAAGTGGTAAGGGTAATCAAGAGGCAGAAAGAGAGGCACGGTAGGGTATTGGCTCTACAGGATAAAATAGCGCACAGGATATATGATGAGCAGGTCGCGGTGGAGCACATCATAGCCATTCTAAGAAGGAGGGGATATCAGTATTCAAAAGACAAAGTGAGCAGGGGCATAGTGAGGTTCTACAAGGGGACAAGAAAGATAGCAGTATACAGGGGGAACTACGCAGTAATCTTTGAAAACAAAAAACAGGTGTGGAGAGGAAACATCTTTGGACTTCTTGAGAGGCTGCACAGATTGCAGAAGTGATTACAATGACATACTCTATAAAGTTCGTAGATGGAACCTCTCTGGATGACTGCTCTCCAACAGAGGTTCTACACTTTATCACTTCTTTTGCTGGAGTTGCAGAGATTTCCAAGGGAAATAAAGTGTTTTTCAAGGATGGAAAGTGGTTAGTCAATGTTAAGGAGTTTACAAGAGAACTTGAGAAAGAAGGACTGGAAATACTGTTTGGTTGATTTAATTTTTCTTTTCTTGTGGGTGGTTTTATGGATTTTATAGGTATTATTGAAAAACTTGAAGAGGCATACAAAACCACAAAAAGCCCTGCCATTGCCGCAAAGCTTTCTCAGCTCTTTTTTGAAGCTTCCAAGAGAGCGGTGAACAAATCTGAAGTTGATTATTGCATTACCAGTGCGATAATTTATTTCAAGAAAGCCTTTCCGAGTGCAAAGAACATGAAATTTTCAGAGAACCCGTATCTGGCCAGAGAGGAACTATCTGTTCGCCTGTCCTCATTTCTGTCCGGAGAGAGTCCCTTATCAGGGCTGGTTGCCCCCTGAAATAATCCTCTTTTTTCCCGCCCCTCCGGGGGCGGTAGTTTTGAGGAGGAATGAAAGTGGATAGATATGAAATAATCTGCAAGATAGAGGAACTTGAAAGAAGGGTAGAGAAACTTGAGAGAAAATTAGGACTTAAAACAGGGCAAAAGAGGATAAAAGAGATAAAGTGAGGTGTCTATAATGTCTTCTACGTTTCCTAGATGTTTTATATTAGAAAAGAGTGATGAAGAATGGCAAAAATTCATAAGAGAACTTGAGAAAGAACAGGACATAAGAAAGTGGAGAGAATTTACCAGTAGTAAAAAAGAGGGATCTTAACGATAGTTTTCGAGCCTTTTTTAACTGAGGTAATAAAGATGGGCATCCCCGAAATAGTACGTGAAGCCATTACAGGGGAGCTTATAATAACTCCAGATGTCATCGAAGAAGTCTACAATTACACATGGGGCAAAGTCGACAAACTCGGGGAGAAACATCCAGATAGCAGGATATTCTTCATAGACCTGAACGAAAAAGAAGAGCCCATTAAAGAGGAGGTAAAGAGAACCACGTTCGCCTTCAACTACGCAGTGGCAGCAAACAGTAAAGACAGGCTGACAAAAATCGAGAAGCTCATCAAAGAGCTGCGAAGCATAAAGTGGAATACAACCGGAGACAGAAACAGAGTAATCGAGCTGCTGAATGAAATCGACAGAGAAGTACAGAAGTTTCCGCATGTTGTGGGGTTCTGGGTATAGCATGGGTTTAACTGCTGCTGTGCTTATACTCAGAGATAAATTCAGTAATGAATACGATTCTCAGGCGTCTAAGTTAGCAAACTTGGCTTTTTGATAAGGAGGCGGTTTTTTGAGCTTTTTAGGTTTTCTGTTAGTTGAGAGGAGGTTGAAAAAATCCGGCTTCGTTGAAACGGAGCCGGGAGTTCTTGTCAGGAGGGAGATTATCAGAGATTACAGGAACAGAGTAGCGGTCAGGGAGGTCCGCTCTCTGGGGTGGGCAGAGGTACACGATGTTAAACCCCTTAAGGAGTACATTTTTTCCGGGTTAGGGTCCTTATGCAGACCCTTCTCGAAACTTTCGGCTTTTCTGCTGAGATAAAGATTCCAAAGAAAATCGACAAAACTTCGTGGTGCAGATGGGCAGTGATTTACCCCAGAAAGCACAGGAAGCGCCTGATAGACTTCCTGTTTGTTTAGTTTTTTAGTTTTTAAGGAGGAGTTGAAATGTCCGATGCTGAAGATTCTCAGCTTCAGAATCTTCTTGAGGCGGTTCCAGAAAATCTGAGAGGGGATGTCAGGAAGCATATACATAAAAACACCGGTAAAATGGTGGAAAAAGTAGTTAAAGCCCTCTTCAAGCCGATAATAGTGCATCCGGGGTGGAAGGAGGTTCCAGAGAATGTGCTCAGAGATATAAGAATCCAGAGACTTCAGCAAGTGCTGAAAGGAGAGGAAGGAGAAGCAACGGATGCGGAGGCGCTGGCATACCTGAGCAGCGCAAGCATGGTAGCACCGATGCGTTCTGAGTGGGTGAGAATCTACGAGTACGTCTTTCAGAGGTATCTTGACTGGAACGGAATTCCGAGGCCAGAGTTTCTGAGAGAGGATATCAAGCTATCAAAATACGAGGAGAGCGAACTTAAGAGATTCAGAATATGGCTGTGGGACCAGGCAGAGAGGGCGTGGAAGGAAAAGATGAAGAAGATGAAGAAGGAGAAGGGGGAGAGTAATGCCTGCACTGGACGTTCAGGAGCTAAGGGAAAGATTCAAAAAGGTAGATAAGCTGCTTGAACAGGAAGATTTTGAAATGGCCAAATTCCTGCTGGATGATGTCATAGATTCTCTTAAGAGAGTATCGGAACGCCTTGAGAACTGGGTAAAGATAAAAAAAAGAAAGAATTTTTGAGGAGGTGAATTCATGTATAAAACAACCTGTCCCGTATGTGGAGGAGACCTGTTTGTAGTTGAGGCAAAAATATACCTCAACACAAGATTAGAACCCCATGGGTTTGACATTATGGATTCCAAGGTGCTCGACACAGATGACGAGGTAGTCAGGTGCGGGAAGTGCAATAGGACATTTAAGCTTTCGGAGCTTGTAATACAAAACAATACATATTATTAAGAGGTGTTTTTATGGGGGCTGAAGAAAAAGCAAAGTCGGCGAGATGCCAGGCTTGCGGATCGACAAACTTGGAGCTTGCTGACGAGGAAAAAGATATCTGCCTCTGCAGAGATTGCGGAAACACGCAGGTCCCCATGCTTTCTTTGGAAGCTTTATAAACTTCCTCTTTTATTTTCTTCTGAGGTGGTTGTAATGAGTTTAGCTCAATCTATAAGAGAGGTTCTTGCAGGAGGACCCAAGACACTTGATGAGCTCTATCACCTTTTTCCAGAGCACTCAAAGACCAGCATAAGAGGGATACTCAACAAAGGCGTCGCTCGGGGAGATATAAGGAGACTCGACAAGGGAGTGTATGCTCTTGCAGGATACGGAGATTCCGGGGATTCCGGGGATTCGGGGTCCCCGGAACCTGTGGCTGTAGAATCTTCAGAATCCCATACCGTGCCAGAGCAGAGGTATGAAGTGAAGTTTCTCACGGGGGTAGAGGTCCTTGAGAAGAGAAAATCCCTGAAAAAGATCACCACGGGAAGCAAAGAGCTCGACGATCTCCTTGGTGGAGGCGTGGAAACGCAGGCGATAACCGAGCTCTTCGGAAAATTCGGCACGGGCAAGACTCAAATATGCCACCAGCTCGCGGTCAACGTTCAGCTGCCAGAGGATAAGGGCGGCATGGAAAAAACCGCAGTATACATAGACACGGAGAACACCTTCAGACCCGAGAGGATAATCCAGATGGCGCAGGCTTACGGCTTGGAGCCGGAGAAGATACTTGAAAACATCGCCGTGGCAAGAGCATACAACAGCGACCACCAGGTGCTGCTCGCTGAGAAGTGCGAGCAGATGGTAGAGGAAAAGAACGTTGGTCTGATAGTCGTTGACTCTTTGACTTCGCACTTCAGGTCAGACTACCAGGGGAGGGAAAAGCTTCCCGACAGGCAGCAAAAACTCAACAAGTACATCCACGACCTGCTGAGGATCGCGGAGGAAAACAACATAGCGGTGGTTGTGACAAACCAAGTTCTGACCAGGCCCGACCAGTATTTCGGAGATCCAACGGTTGCTGTGGGCGGGCACATCGTCGGGCACGGCTGCACCTACAGGGTTTACCTGAGGAAGTCAAAGAAGCAGAGAAGGATAGCGAGGCTCGTCGATTCCCCTCACCTGCCGGAGAGAGAAGCGGTGTTTTCCATTGAAAGACAGGGGATAAGGTAAGCGGATTAAGGAGAAGGAGCGGTCCAGATGCACGAAAAGAAAACAAAAACCAAAATAATAAGCGGTTTCATTATTCTGCTTATCCTTTCAGGGATTTATACGATCAGACCTCTGTTCCATCCGTTTTTCATGTGGTTCTACAGAAATCCCTACCTCATTGAAGCCCTGACTATCTCACTAATTGCAGCTTTTCTACCCGAGATCTTCAGGCTGCTCAGACTCACAGCGGTGTACTCGCGCATCAGAGAACACGGATACGAGTGCAGAATGGGTGCCTCTCACGTGATCCTTGCGGTACTTCTGGCGGTCTTTTTTGGAATTTTTGCCGCATTTTACCCCAAGGTATGGGTAGCCCAGCACACCGTGGTAAACGAGGTATCTGAGATTCCCTCCGTGGACCTAGATATTCCGAGATTTCTGCCGAAGTATGTAGCTTACAGGTATGCTAAGGACGCTCTTGAAACTCCGAGATACAAGCTCGGCAGGGGAGCCATAGTGGTGTACAACAGCTCGCTGGTCTGGATGTATCCTCTGGTACCCGATGGCGTGATCAATTACTTCAAACTTAAAGACAGCGGAGTACTTTATGTTAAGGCAGATACCTACGAGAAAACCAGCGGATTCGTCGAGAAAACGATGGAGGTCGGACCCGGAATGGGGGTTACTGACAATGTTATGTGGAGGGTGCTTAAGAAAAGGTACTGGGTCGACTATAACGGGATGTACCTCCTCCCCGACGACAGGGGGGAGATATACATAGTGCTGCCGAGAATATCCTACGAAATTCACTTCAGACCCCCGGTATTCTTCACCGTTCCAAAGTATGACGGCATAACACTCGTGGATAGCTCGGGGAATATAAAATTTCTCTCACCCGAAGAGGCCGAAGGTCTTGAGCTTCTGAAGGGTAACAGGCTCTATCCGGAAAGCCTCGCGAGGTACTACGTGGACAGCCTCAATTTCAGGCACGGCATAAGAAATGTGCTGTTCTACCACAGAGACCAGTTTGAAATAACGGACGTAAAGTCCGACAAGGAGAAAGGGATACTGGGAAACCCGCAGCCGTACCTTATATTCACAGAAAGGGGGCTCTACTGGTTCACATCTGTAGAGCCCTACGGTGAGAGTCACGGGATATACAGAATATTCCTGGTAGATGCAAGGAATGGCAGGATATTCTCAAAGAAGTTGCCAAAGAAGGAGCTCCTGATAGGCCCCGTAAGAGCCTGCAACTATGTGAAGAAGGCGAACCCTGTGGTGGACTGGACCAACTTTGTTGAGGCAGAGCCTCTGCCAGTGATGGTGAACGGCAGGCTCTACTGGCAGGTGGCGGTGGTTCCCAGGGGGTTCTCGGGAATTGCCTACCTTGCTTATGTCGACGCAAAAACGGCAGAGGTTACCGAAGCCAAAAACGTCAACCAGGCAAAGGCGCTGCTCCTCGGAAAATATGCCGGAGAAGCAACCGAAAACAGAGAAGCAGCCGAGCAAGAGGACATCAAAGCGCTAATTGAAGAGATAGAAGTTCTGCTTAAGAAGCTGAAGAAAAAGCTCGACGTCACAGCATAAGGAGGCGAGAATCTTGATGAAGGATCCTGTATTCGATAATCCTAAAATAAAAGCCTTCGCACTTAAACAGGCGTTTAAAATGCTTGAGGAGAACAGACAAAAAATACCCATGATACTGGACGTGGCGAGAGAAATGATGCTGGACAAAGATCTGCTATACGGGGACCTCTATGACTTCGTTTACGTTGCAGGAGAGCTGGAGGTAACACTTGAAAGCAATATGTACAGGATAGATACCCTTGAGGAAGTGGAAGAGTGCAGTGTTGCGGACTGCTTTGATGTGGAGGTCAAGCTCAGAATTATCCTGATGAGGCATAACCCCGTAGACCTCTTCTTTATCCTTTCCAGAGGATTGGAAGAGAGGGTACTTCTCCACTACTCTCTTGTCGATTTCAACGATAGCCTGCATCTTGAATGCTTTGAAGACTTCTTGGAAATAGAGAAAAAAGTGGAGGAAGAACTGGATTTGTTAATATAAAGAGGTATTGGGATGTTTAGAGTAACGTGCATTCTTGAAAATTCCGCCTTTGAGCTGGTGGAATTCGAGATAAACGAAGCCGGGGTG
>Ga0180300_10000616_pt1 | contig 15827 bp, 13 predicted proteins | sample GuaBasSediGuay15_FD_121798 | JGI IMG/M metagenome (GOLD analysis project Ga0180300, IMG submission 121798) | Subseafloor sediment microbial communities from Guaymas Basin, Gulf of California, Mexico - Guay15, Core 4569-2, 21-24 cm | ecosystem: Environmental > Aquatic > Marine > Hydrothermal... | reverse complement strand
CTCTGTTCCAATCCATGCAACAGGCTATCACGTCTAAATTGTAAAGAATGTGAATACCACTTCTAAAACGCCAGCACTCAAAAGGATACTCGGGACCTATTTCTCGATAGTACTCTGTTCCATCCCAATTACATAGCCTTACGTTTCCAGCTCTGTTATGAAAAGTATAGTATCGCAAATGAACGTTGTCTAATGGAAGGTTATAAGTTTGAAATATAGAGTTTAGGAATTGTTTCCAAGCACTCTGGGAATAAAAGAACATAGAACCATCACGAGACGCTCCTCCCGCTGAGTTAATGACTGTTCTAAGCTGACCATTATTTATCTTAAGATATATAACAATGTTCTTGAGGACTCTTTCAAATTTACCCTGTAAATTGTTGAGGAACTCCCACGTTTTCTTACTTACTCCATGTAAAGAAATCCAAAGTTCAAAAGTATCTTCACCATTATAATGAGTCACAGTCTCCACGATTCGCTTTGATAACTTCTCAGTAAGGAGTAGACCATTGGTGGACAACTCTAATTTGCATTTAGGGAAATACTGATAAGCTAACTCCATTCGCTCAATTATTTTCTTGTCTGCAAATGGATCATTCATCAAGTAGAGCGGAAGCTTTTCTTTGTAATCACCAAGATAGGACTTAACCTCCTCTAAGACATGGATATAATCCTCATCGCTCATATAACCATGAGCCTTTCGTAACCAACTGTCGTTATAAGGACAAACGATACACCTTCCAGGACAAACACTCGTGGTCTGTATCTGAATCATGCTTATCTTACTATCCATTTCTCTTTCTCCTGCAATTTCTGCTCCCGTCTATCCTTGAGTTTATATGGATTATAAGCCCAAACTTTGCCACCCTCTATTTCTGTCTTTGTTACCTCATAAATTATATGAGGCATTGAAATTGTTTCCCAAGCTGGTTTGTGAGCATGACCATACCCCATAAGAAGCTTATCAAGCATTGCAACATAACCAGCTTTTAGCGCTCTGTGAAGAAAGTCTCTATCCTCGAATCCCCAACCAGAATCGTATCTTTCATCGTAACCATTGATATCAAGATACAACCGAAGAGGTGCTACTCCAAAGGAGAACGTGAATGCTGGATTTTCGATGTTCACGTATCTGAATTCTCCACCTATCCCTTTTTGGGACATGTAATCAATGAACTTCTCTTCCTTGTTATATTCTTGTGCTTTCTGTCCTATTATAAGAGTCTTCTCCGGGTAACTCTTAACGTCCGTCTCAGCAACGTCAAAGAAGTCCTCCTTGAATTCTATGTAGTCGTCTGCACGTACAATATATTCGTGCTCAGCAAGACATAGTGCTGTATTAAGAGACTGAGAAAAGTCTCTATGCCACCTAAAGGGTGAACGCTCAGGTGGAGCGTAGACTATCTGTCTATATCCCTCTTGGCGAGAGAGAAAGTCTCTTGTTTTTTCCTTATAGTGAGAGTCAACTACTATGAGTTCACTCTCAGGGTGTGTAGAGACAAATAAATATTTTAGGAGTTCAGGTCCACGGTTTGTCGCAACTATTATTGAAAATTGCATATTGCACCACCTAAAAGAAGGAACAATAGAAATATCAGCCTAAGAAGAACTTATAGCCCATAGTAAGAATTATAGCCCATCTAAGTAAAGTACCTAAGACGTAACCACCGTAGCAGTAATGAGGTTCTTTCTTAACATCAGGATTATTTAGGATATTTGAATCTATACCACGCCATTCTGTGAGTCCTGCATATATTCCCATGATAAACGAGTGAATTTCTGTATAGGTCGATAGGAATTCTCCAATCTTTATAGCCATTTTAATGTCCTATCTCTTCTACTATCAATATTAAGTCTTCTTCGAGAGTAGCAGCTTCGGAGGTTTGAACCTTCACAGTTAAATCGTAACGTTTGCCTGACTCTCCACCTTTAAACCAAAACTTTACTGACGTGTCGTCCCTAACTGGATCTTCTATTATATCGTTTGTAACATCGTTGCCTTCTTCATCATAACATTTGCACTCTTTAATAGCTGTGATTCTTTCACTATCTCCAAGTCGAGAAGAGAAATCTATCTGGAGATATTCCTTCTCGCTTGGTTGTTTATAACAGCGATCTGGTATTAAGACCATCTCGCTTATGCGTCCTGACAGCCAACCGTATACTTAACCTTCACCGTGTCACCATTTGTTACGCTTCTGTCACCTTCATCGAAAGTAGCTGCACATAGCAATGTACCAGATGTTCCACCCTTTGTGTTATCTGTCGTCAAGAACGCACCCTTGAGAGTTGCACTTGCAGTTATGCTAAATGTAGCTTTGTTGTCATCGTTATCAAGCTGTCGAGTTGTAGTACCACTTATGCTACCATCTATGAATTCTTGTCGAGTCGACTCAGAGTAACTCTCATTCTCATGCCACGTCGTTCCATTGTTAGACATTGTCCAGTCATCTGAAGGAGTATCCTGCTCGAAAAGACCAACGTAGAGAGGATCATTTCGAGTACCATTCTTGAATATCACATTCAGTATGTAATCTCTGCCCTCCTGATCCCACATGTTGTGAGCATCGTCTTTCCACTTCAATTCACCATCCTTGTCATAGCATTCGATCTCTAATACGCCACCAATACCTATCTTCCCACTCATATCCTTCCACCTTATCTTTGAGATTAGAATTATTCTGCTCTAAATACTAAGACTTTGTGTTGAGCTTTAAATATTTTGACGGGAACTCCGTATATAACCTCATAGGTTCGAGATTCATCTGAACTTTTGAATTTTGATATAGCACTAAGAAGAGCTTCAAGCTTAGCTGCGACTCTGTCCATTCCGCCAAGCAAGTCTGAGCTATTCAAATGTAGTGTAACATTGGAAGAAGCATTATCTACTGACTCAACTATATCAATTGCAGATCCGAGGAACTCTAAACGAACTGTATTATAATCTGAAGTAGCAAGCAAATCAGACGCCGAAGCTAATATCTCGGCAAATACTGATGCTGTACGACCATCACTAGCCTTGAGTATTTCTGATGCACTAAGAAGAGCTTGTAAACTGAGAATTGCTGAATCAGAATTTTTAAAGACGTCTGCACTGTTTAAATGGAACGTGATGTTAATAGAGGAATTATCTTCTGTCCTGAAGAGGTCTATCGAAGAAGAGGATATCTGAAGCGTGGCTGTGTTCAAATCGTACATATCAAGTACATCAGTGGCTGATCTTAGAATGAAGCCTAAAAGGGAAGAAGCGCTTTGGTCTGTACTCTTAAAGACTGCTAAAGAGTCAAGAAGAACCTGAAGATTACCTGAAACAAAATCTGCTCCTTTGAGTATGTCATTTCCATCTAAGTGGAATGTAACATTAACTCCTCCACTATCTACACTCTTAATAATGTCTATACTTGAACAAGAAAACGTTAAGCGAATACTATTTAAATCTTGCATGTTAAGAATGTCAGAAGCGGAGGCAATAATACCCGCAAGGTAGGAGGACGTATCTTGGAAAGCGAGAATATCGAGCAACACTTGCTCAACCGAAAGCTGAGAAGTTTCGCCGTCCGCTCCTCCAATATTATCCTTACTTTGACATAACATCGAGAGGAATGATGAAATAGAATCTTGGGCTCCCAAACTATCTAAACAATTAACCACACTTGATAATAAATACGAAGTACTATCAATGGCATGCAATACGTCCAAACAAGATGATGTAAACGAGAGAGAAAGAGTACAACCATCACTGACATCTATTGAGTCAATTGCATTGAGTAAAAGAGTAGCTAAAGTGACATTCGAGTCTGTCAATCCTAATGAGTCTTGAGAACACGAGACCATTAAAAGAAGAGAATCGGAGAAATCCGAAGAGCTCAATACTTCGGAGCATACTGGAAAGACTTCTCTTTGGACAGCAGATAATGAAGAATTTGAAAGCACGTCTCCACAAGTGAATACCGGTCCTTCTTCAGCTTGGGCACTACTAAATGAAGGTTCTGGGGAGACGTATTTGCGAATAAACAAATTATCTACTAAGTAATTATTTTCAACGTTCACCGAAGTATCTGTTAAACCAAACATTGTTGGATATCCAACTTCTGTTGTTGTTGGCAAATCAACGGGATCTCTATCATCTACTTGGATTTGTGTTGATGTTGATGTATATCTAACAATAAACTTATGCCAATCTCCATCAAAAAGAACACAAATATCATCATAGCCAGCCCAATTTGCCCAATCCCCCCGATAAAACCCTCGATTTGTATAGTGGTTACCACGACAAATATATTTATCGTTAGAACTCAGGAAGTTAATCCATTCCACAGATCCACCCAAACTTTTCATATTCAATTCAATTACTCCTGAAGGGGGCATGTTTTGCTTCTCTGATAAATTCACACCAGTTACAGAGGAAAGGTTATTCTCATCAGAACTCGTATATCCTCGTTTGGACTTAGGAGCACTTTTATAGTCAGTGGTATAATCGCTCCAATAGACTGTATCCCAAGTGTATCTTGGAACATAATCTAAGTCAAACGAATATAACTCAGCATCATAATCTTCATTTATTTTCGCAAAGTATATTTCAGTAGGATTAGAACTGCCATGCGTCCACATCAGCCGCATTTCCGACAATGTGTTTGCACTATTTTTTCGTTCTGCATTTGATAACCAGTTTGCATTTGAAGAGTCAGTAGTGGAAATCTGTTTAGACGTAAAACTTGAACCATTATCAGAAGAATAAAATAAATAGACCTCACAGTCATCAGCTTTCCACGAACTTCCTACATGAAGGAAAACATAAATTATTCCATTCAAAAAACTGGAGGAAGCGTAACTCTGTATATTTTTACCTTGAATTGATAAAGTCGTGCCAACCCATGATGTACCATTATGTCGCCAAAATTGAGCATTTTGAGGTGAGTTGTGAAGACGATGCACAACGAAAAAAGGATGTCCATCAGAATCAACTGCTATATTACCTAACCGTAGGTTATCACCCTCCTCAATAGTTTCTATGGTCGAAGAAGTAACAGGAAGAGTATAAGTCGTTCCATCTGACTTCTTCCAAGTACCACCTCCGTCATCTGACTTCATGTACCCCACTTTTTTGCCTTTAGTGTTATCAAGGTCGAAAAAGTGTACGCCGACATGAAGAACATCGTTGCTATCAATTGCTACCGAACAGGAGTATGAAGGTATAAGGGAGGAATTATCTTCTGCTAATATTGTAGCAGTACTCCACGATGAACCATTATATTTTTGATAATAAAGTTTGCAATTGGTAGTCTGATCACCTCTGTATATCAAATGCACATTGTCAGAAGTATCTATCACAACCGAGGGATAAGTGGGATCAGTGGCTTGATTCGGTACAGCCTCTGCATCAGTCCAAGAAGATGCGTCATTAGGATTAGTACTTTTGCGCCATTTTAAGCTTGCGTGATGACCATCATAAAAAACATAGAGATAGCCATTTGAATCAATTGCAAGAGCTGGTCCACCGTGGTTGTCGTATATACTGCCTAAATAAACCTCATCGTCCCACTCGCCAGTATCATGGTGATAGGTTCTCACATAAGCTTTGTGGCTGCCTCCTTCGTATTTTAAATAAGCAATATGTGTTTTATTTTCATATCGGACTATTTTGTTAGACATCTCATAAGCCGTCGCCCTGTCGCTACCATCCGAGATGTATTCAATATCTTGAGGCACATCACTGATGTCATCAAAGAACTCAAAAGTTGCATCACCATTGCTCGCAGAACTTGCTGAAGGATTACCATAGTAGACGAAAATATCCCTATCGCTGTCTAAGTTATCCTTGACTTCTACCCAAACCGTAATGGGATCCTGTACTGGATCTTCTATCCAGTAATCGAGTAGAGTCTCACCATCATCATCAGTAAACCGAATGTCATTAGGGAAATTGTTACAGTGCCCCTCTAAATGAAAATCTCCACCCGACGACGAACCTATCTTTAACTTAACTTGATAGTTGTTTCCGGCTCCACTCGAGCCGGAAATAGTTACTTTTTTCCGATAAGCATAACCAGAAAGCCAACCCATATCTACGAAACAGAAAGTCAAATTCTAAAATTATTCACAATCATCCTTTCTTGTTTTCCATTCAGGATAATCCTCGTGACCCCAGTGTTTTATCTTGTCAAGAGGAAGGACTTCATGTTCACCCTGATCACAATAGCACCAGGGGTTTTGCGGATAAGGATTTTTCGTGGACTTCCACAACCACCACGTTTTGCCCCCTCGTGCTGCTTCACCTCTAAAGGCTCTTAGTATGAATCGTCCATCGAAGAATTTTCTATTTGGTTCCGGAAGATCTTTATCGGGATAAAAGAAGAGCTCATGAAAATCTCCTCTCTCATCCCCCGTTGCCACCTTCCCCGTCCATACAGTTCCCATGTAAGCCCAAGTGTACGGAAGCGATCCTATTTCTCCAGGACTAATCCAATAAGAAGTTTCGTGAATTATTATCTTATTAATGAGCTTAGCCCCTTCCTTGTCTATTAAGAATTCTTTTATTTTAGACTTAGGCATTGTAGGTTTAGCGACCTCTACTTTGGGAATAACCTTAACTTTTTGAACATTAGCAGGACCTTTCTGTTCTGGATTAAGTTGCCCAAGCATTCCTCTCACATAGGACTTCATATCACTTTCGGTAATTGTGCACTGAGGAAGGACTGAAACGCCGTTTAATTTCCATCTCAAGTCTTGATGAAGACTGTGACGTAAAATCATTTCCTCGAAGGATATTTCACCTTTATCAAACGCTTCCTTATCTTCTGGTTTTATGCCTCTTATGTGCCATTGTGAATTGTGAGAGAATCCCAAAGGAGTCATATAAGAATGGTCTTCCTCTACCTCTAAAGAACAAGCATGAGTTTGTGTCCATACGGTAGAGTTCTTTGGAATCTTAATCCTTTCTATTTTTACAACTGTAACCGTAACATCAGCAAGAGGATTATCATAAATTTGTTTATCAATGTACTCAGTGTGTAAACTCTCTTCTGTCCACTCATAGTTTCGTGCACATTCATCACTACAGAACATAAAGTCTGTTTTTGCATTCCATGAGAGTGGAATCGGAGCCCGACAATTAAGACAACGCTTGGGTGTTTTTGAGGCAATCTTGTCGCCAACCTTTAAGTCTTTTGCCTCCTTCCAACCCTCGGTCGTGAGGAAGGGATGATTTTCGGTTACTCGAATATCATATTTGAGGTCCTTTATGTTATCAAACTGAAGGTGAACCTTAATCCAGTCATAAATGCCTTCAAACGCGTCCTTTCGAGTGACTCGCATGAACCTGCCCTTATGTGTTAAGACTCTCTCACCCGGATAAATTTTGTTCCAAGGCTTCCATCCACCTTCCGTGAGGACTTTAGTTCGAGGAGAAGCAAAGCACCAAGCTACTCCTCCTCTCTGATCTTTATAATATTTCTTAGGCAAAGGTTTAAGAGGATAATCCTTAACTATTCGAGAGTATTCTTCTTTCGGAAGAGGAACCATCCGTGATTTTTCTTCTTCCACTTCTTTCAATTGATAACCACAATAAGGACAATAGACGGAATTGGAGAATGTGGAACGTATATCCACCTTCCACAGTTGGGACAGTTTATTTGTAGAGGAAGAGATAATTCATGCTTACCAGTAAATGGATATTCACTATCTTCTAAATATTGAACTGGATTCTTAATAAAGTTTTGCACGCCTTGAGGAAGGTTAATCTTTACAGGTTTCTTAAAATTGTGAACCTCTTTAATATAATAAGCGTAAAGGGGAAATGACCAATTCCAATTTTCAAACTCTTTCTTGGTTACTCTATGATATTTCTGGAGAGCCTTAAATTGCCCTTCTGTCTTAATTTCTTTTGGTTCTTTAAGTTCTAATACACCATAAGCATATTTATTGTCACAGTAAAGGAATGGGACGCCTGCTATCTTAAATTTCCTATCCTTGAGGATTACTGTCTTATGACCATCATGAATAAGCTTAGCATGTGGCGATGGTAGATACATTCCTCTATTTGGAATATGCAATCCTTTCGCATGTCTATAATTGAGTTCCGACTCTACCAATTCGAGTAGAGTATTCACATTCTGAGCGTTTACGAGTTCACTCTTCATTTTGAACCTTCTTCAGTGCATTATAAAATTGAATTAGTTTCGGGGTGGATAAAGACCTAATATATTCACAATACTTCTTTATCTCTGGAGGCATATTTTCTTTCCATTTCGCTAAGACCTCCAAGGGTATCCGTTGAGGTTCAAGTAAAGCAAGACGGTGCAACACGACTAAATTATCAGAAGTCTTTCTTTCTGGTACTGGTTCCATCGCCCTATTTATGTATCCTGTATAATACGAATATTCTGGGTGAGTTTTATTTGCATTATAAAGGACTTCTTCGGATGACACTCTGAGAACGTCTCCAACATCACACTTAATTTTTGTGTTATCCGACTTTCCGTATTCCATAAAGAATCGAGCACCTCGTCTGTCTAAATAATCTTGACACTCTTTCTTCTTATAAAGATGACCATTATACAAACATCGAACACGTTTATACGCCTGAGTGTCGTCAAGCATCATCTTAGCATATCCGGCTGGTATTTCGATACCTAAATAATAATTCCACACATCAGTTTGCCCTTTTACCAACTTTTTATCTAATACCACAGTATCAACTTCATGCCATAGCTTACATTTTGCCCATCCGTGGTTCGTAGGTGTTTGATATGGACGATCTAAAGTTTTGACCATTATACCCTCTTGCACACCTTCATGTAAATTATGCTTTGATGTTTCTATCAAGTGAATGGCTTTGTCTATCGCACTTTTATTGTTTCCTCTAACCACATATCCAGAGTAGCCGGGAACAACCACATTAGATGCCTTTTCTATTTTGATATGAGCCGTGGATTTAAAGGCACGAAGCAACTTTAATCTCTCCTCAAGAGAATTATCACGTACATCCTTGCCTTTGTATATAAGGACGTCAAAAGCAAAGGCGTAAGTGTAAGGTGTAAATCTTTCAGGAGGAAGCTTGGTGTTTATAATTCCATTTATGACAGTTCTGTGTAGAGCTTTATTACCTTTTGCCGCATAAAGTTCCCCATCGAGAGCTGTGTTATCGGGGAAGTGCTCCTCAATTTCTTTCACTATCTGAGGAACATATTTGTTTATTAATGGAGACTTATGTTTCAATTCTTCTGGATCTACAAACACGTACCCTTTACCGCCTGACTTCCAAAGAGTAATTCTAAGACCATCAGCTTTAACATCGATAAGGAGCTTCTTTTCATCCCATCCAGCACTCGCAATATCTTCGTGAATAGTAGGGAGGAAGAATCGTAAATAAGGTTTAGCCTTGGAAAGGTATCCAACTTTAAGGCTCTTCGTTTCTTCAGATGTACTTATTAGTTTTGCTCGCTTCTTATTCCATTCTTTTAATTCTTCCTCATCTTTGGGAGGGTTGGATTTCATGTATTTCTTAGCTTTTAAATATGTCTGCCAGAAAGTAGTCTTAAGTGCTTCCTTAGGATCTTTATTGGGATGTTCTATTTTGTATAGCTCAGGTTGAGTAGGGGGAACGAGTGCAAAATACACACTACGAAGAGCATCTACTAAAGCGGCAAAATATTTATAGCACGCGTCGAGAGTCCACTCACCCCACTTCTTTCCCGCTTTCAGACGAGGTATCCCAGCATTACTTATATATCGCAAATCCGCTATGCACTCTTTCCACCTTGTCTTAACGTGCTTTATATCATAATCGACTCCTTTGGACAGAAATTCTTTGAGATGAAGCTTTTCAATTTCATTTGAAGAGTCAATTCTCTCCACCTGACCACTTCGTGAGAACTCAAGAGTCATTCCCTTCTCTGCCCAAAAAATTGGAATGTCCCATCGTTCTTTGAGTCTTTTGAGAACTTCACTTTTATGTTCTTTCAAATCTTTCCTAAAGTTTGTAAGAGTAATGGACAAAAGACCTCTTTCCTTACCGCTTCGAGTCTTCTCAAGCTGAAGAAGAAAGTCTTCAAATGATATTTTGTGATCAGACTTCTTATAAGAGCCAATACCAACAATGATATGAGACGGTGGCAATCCGAATGCTTTTATCATCGCTTGTGGAATGTAGGCAGGCAACTCGTGAACAATATCTACATCGTAACTTGGGATTCTAACTCCACCTGCTGGTTCATGAGGAGCAACATTAGCCTTTAGCCAATTCATGTGAAGACCCTTAATTGAGAACTTGTTGCTTATCACTTGAATGTGCTCACGAAGCTTGTTATCTTCTGCCCATCTCTTTATTGCTGCTACCGAATATATCGGAACACCTTGGTCTGCATAATATTTCCATTCGCTATATTCATCTTTGTCTATATCCGCGATTATAACAGCATCGACATCCTTAACTCGCTGGGTGGGCTCTAAAAGAACTTTCGCTTTAGGAGACTCAATCAATATACAGGAATGTCCCTTTGCTTCTGCATTTACTCCGAGAAATGTTACTCGCAAGCTCATTCTAATTTAAATTCTTTCCCACTCACTCAATTGAATGGTATTAGAAAGAGTAGCAGACATTCTAACATAAGAATTCTTATGCTTAAAGGTTAAACTTAGTGGTTGTGAACCTTTCTTAAATGGAACTCTAAACATCACTGAATTCGTGCCTTTATGAAGCGTACGTGGAAATCGAAATATTCCAAAGTTGGGTCTTACAATACAGTCCCAAGGAACAGTAATCTCGAGTTCGATACCAAGCCCAAATATGGACATGCCACATATTGTATTTTTAATTGTTATGTCATCAGGAAGCAAATCATCGTAATCATTCCCAAGTCTCGGCTCAACTATCCATGCTTCAGCTATCGGATAGTTTAAAGGCAACACCCCGTATCCCCCATTCCCCCATTCTGTTCCCCAGGAATTTTTGAATTCATAATATTTCTCTGTGAGGTTATATCCTACAATCGTAATAGCGTGAAAACCTAAGAATTCACCAGAGGGCATTGGTATACGAGCATCATAGGACCAATTATCATACACAGGAACGGCTGCAAATACTGGTAGCTTATGAGTATACATCGTACCCGTAATGTCATTGAATACTCTATGGTATTCTCCTATCCTATAAGACAGAGCATTCTTTTTAATTGAGCTTTCACTGCATCGTTCTTGACACGTAGACAACGGAAAGCACATTTCTTGACAAGTGCCTTCCTTTTGCATAATCTTGAGAGCGTTTCTTAGTACCATACCGTCTCCCTTATGGGAACGACGCTTGTAAATGTAACATTCGGACAAATTAGTATTGTAAAATTGCTTTGACTCTACAATTGCACACAACGCACAAGGAACGCATATCTGTCGAGGACCTTGGTCTACTACCGGTCCTTGGTATTCCTTAAGACTAAATACCTCTGGCTTTTCCTTTGAAGTAAGAGCCGCATATATAACGTCTCTTTTATCCCAAGGAGAGGGGATCGCTCCAAAATTAAAAATAGAGGAAAGAGGAGTTTTCATTTCACGCTCCCATTCCTGGAAAGATAGGATATGCAGGACTCTCCTGAGCCCATACACACAAATGTGATATGTCCGTACTTGGCACTTCCATTCCTCCAGCAGGTTTTGGCACTGACCAACTCAACTCACCAGACAATGCAAATTGTTTTGCATCTCTTATTGTTGTTTTTGCATAGGTCTTACCTGTGTTACTTACTTCAGCAGCACCAATCCCTGCGCCTCCATTTGCTCCCGAAACGCTGTACTGATACTGCACATCGTAGGGAGAGACACTCGAAGCAGAAACCACAGCTAATTTAGAACTGGAAGTTCCCTTTAGACCTACCACACCTAATGTGTAATTGGCATTGTGAACATTGACTCCGCCCATATTCTCTACTAAAGATGCACCTGATATTAAAGCACGTCCTTCAAAATAGGTATAATTTGTGGCTACCATCATGGTATTTCCAGCACTCATAGCCTCTTGTTTGAATAAAACGGTTCCACGATCAGCAGTACTCCGTGAGTTATAAATTATCCCTTCATCCAAATCTTCTCGGAAATCAATGTAATACAACTCGTGATTAATCCCTGACGCATTCGTGGCGTTAAGCGTGACCACACTGGAAAGGGCTGCTTGAGAAAGCGGAACGAAACATAACACCAAAAGAGTTACTAACAGAGTAATCGTTCGCATTTTCCTCCCCTAATCATGTTTTATTATACAAATAGCTTTAGGTTTTCTTACTACAACTTTGTATTTCATTTCTACTATTGCACCACGTAAATCATTAAGAGGATCAGAATATTTTTTCACGGTTATATCCTCTTTCATGAGGATCAATGCTGCCATCTCAGCGTCCAGCACTACTCCTCCAACATCTCCTGTATTCTTCCACCCCCAATTATTATCGCCATTTGAAGTGACGGCAAGCATTTCCCATTTGAGTGTTCCACCCTGCTCTTTATTGTAAATTATAGGTGACGGCTGCCATGACACAAGATCAAAATAAAATTTAGGTGTAGCAATTAAATATGTTGGTGTAAATTGAGAATCTGAAACATATACACAAGCGTCTTCTATTGCTGCTATCTCTGATGTTCCATCGCATGTCACTGAATTTGGAGCGGCGTCAATTAATGTGGAAATAGCATCTTGATTGAGAGTGTTCTCTAATCGCATACCAGCCAAAGAAACTTCGTTCTCTATTAAATCAAACTCCGCATCTTCAACTAACTCTTTGGGAGCAAGCGGTAGGGTCCAAGCTTTTTCGGTAACAACATCAATGCTTGTGTATTTAGGATGAAAAATAGGAGGTTCTCCTTTATACGCTCCCTTTGAAGCGTATCCATTTGCGTTGGATGTAAATACCCTCACTCTATGCGAACCTGTTTTAACAACAGGCAGTATCTTTCTCATGAACTCCCTCCGTTTAGCTCCAGCCACGACAGCGTTGTAATAGGCTTTCTGCGTCAGTCGTCGTAAGTCCTCAGACGCACTGAGTTCGTGTGACTGCACCTTAGCGACGTATTCTTTTAACCTATCAGCTAATTCACCCATTTCTTTTCTCCTTATCTCTTTCGTAGAATTTTACACTATTCTTGCAGATGGTGACGCTGGAGCTGGGACAAGAGCTAAATGCTCCAACGTCAAGTCCTTAATCAGTGTATAAGTTTTATAATCCTCATCAATAGAAGAGAAACGCACAGATAAACCATGATTTCCTCTCAAGAGCTCTCTAACTACCTCCTCATTATGTTGGGGATAGACATGAATATCTCCCCGAAGTGCTCTACCATCCCATCGAATATTTTTAACTTCCCCAACTTCCTTTCCATTGTGAAAAATTTGAAAGGGTAACTTTTTAGGAATACGAGCATTTTTCAAAACATTAGGGGGAATGAAGATAGGAACACCTTGGGATGTGGAGTCATATAACATGTCCCCACTCTCTACTAAAATCCTATCGTGAAATATATCCTTTTTCTCTCGTCCTAAAGGTGTAAATGTATCGTGAATCATCCTGTCTTATATGAGATCTCTTTTGGTTCATTTAATTTAAATATAGCCCCCTCAGCTCGTTCTCCCATGAGGTTATCATTAATGGAGCATTCAAGTACTCTCTGGAAATAAGGAATAGTATTTTTGAGAAAGAATTCCATCCTTACCTTAGCAGTTGCGTACTGTGAAGTCGCTATACCTTGCCCGAGTGTCTCAGCCGGAACCATTAAGCCGGTTGCAGCGAGACTTGTGTAATATTGCAGATAGTCTAAGAGAGCTGGAAATCCAGATGTGTCAATTGGATCAATTTTAACCTTGTCCGTTGAAACAAATTCATGTCCTACATGAATCTTTCTAAACTGTCTTTCTAATTCCTTGAGCTTATTCTCATCGGGATATAACCCTCGTCTGTCTGGGAGACACTGAATATGATATTTCGCAAAACCGTGTCTGATAATACCCTCGTGGACACTCTCGTCAATTTCCTTCTTCCATTTAAGAGGTTGTCTTGCTACACCTATCATAGATATGCCAAAAGATGAGTCTGTACGAGCCATAGCTTGAAAGTGCCAAATGTTCTTTACACGAACAAGCTTTCCGCCTTCTCGCACAAAGTAATTACCATTCTGAGTTACTACATTGAGTGGAAATAAAACTTCAATATCAGTAAAATGGTTATCCCTCCCGAAGAGGATTCTCGAATAACTGTCGCCAAACACTAAAGCGTCTCGCATAACAGAATAAAGCTTTGGAAATACTTTATCAAAGCGCCGTGTATATCTTTCCCTAATTTGCTCACTCTCACCGTGAATTTCAAAACCAGCAGAGAGAACAGCAAAGGTAACGGCTTCAACTGCTGCAAATGCGGGAGGACTTGTCAAATATAATTCCCAGTCTTCTTGAGATGGTCCACCCACCTCTAACGCGTGTGTAGTCTTAAAAGTTCTGGAAGACTCATCACTTTCGTCTTCACCACTCGGAGCACCTACTTTCCAAGGATCTGTATCCCGATCACCATACAATTGTCCAAGGACTTTCCTCCACATCAAGCGACTGTTCTCCACCAATCGCTCCCCAACTGTCCGTATTTTCTTCCTCATCAATATGTCGTTCGAGTCCCAAGGAGGCGAGAGCCAACGCATCCACAAGGTCGTCATGTGCTCCTCCTTCGGGACCACACTTACTTAAGTTGTCGTCTAAATATACAAAAGCTGAAAGCTGATCAATCAACTTTTGTTCATCTTTAGGTATGTGAATCGAATTATAAGCAAAACACAAAACCAAATTGTCAATAATCTTCTTTTTTAATTTATCGTTAGACATTAGAACAGGCTCAATCGGAAGGTCCGAAAGTTCCTCCAGTATGGGATCACCAATCGATGTCTGATCCGCATATATCGTGGTAGGATTAAATTTTTTTGCTCGATCACGTATTATAGCATACTGTTCTCGCCAAGTTGTCTTAAGAGGCAAAATTTCGGTATATACGACATGACCCTTATCATTAAGCACTACCAATGCTGTGTGATCTCGCTTACGTCCAAAGTCAAGACCCATTATTGTTTCTCCTGTATATTTCGATCTTGTATCCGTAATAGCATTGAGAAGTTGCTCATCCGGAATCACTCTATTAGAGGTTGCTACAAATTCAGCTTTAAATACTTGATCAAAAAAGGAGGGGGACATGTCTTTTTGAGCATCCCTTATCATTTCCGGGGTGATAAACCAACAGTCTTCAAGTTTTACCGCGTAATTTCGTGCTGTCCCAGAATACCAAAGCTTGAGAAAGGGTCCTGAAGATAAAAATGGGGTCGAAACTCCTATTTCAGTTGCTCCCTTCGTTTTACCCATCTGATAAAACAAACCATAATATGAAGAAGGACGAATTCGTGCTAACTCGTCTAAGAGTATAAGGTCTGGATGATAACCACCTCGAGTCTTTTCATTTTGCGCTATCGCTAAGACTCTTGAACCATTCTTGAGTTTTATTTGTTCTTTACTGTCATACACTATGAAGTTTCTAAAGGGAGACATAGCTACCCATCCACGAATTCTGTCTATATGCTGCACGGCTATTGGCATTGAAATTGAACCTATGAGAGTGAAGGAATTATCAAAGAGTGTCAAATTCAAATATGCCATAATGTCCTCAAGAACGCTCTTACCAGTTCCAGACGGGGCTTTCAAAAGAATCTTCTTGTAACCAGAAAGCCAATCCTTAATTATTTCGTAGGACCACCAGCCTCTTGGGTGAACTGGTAATTCCTGAGTTGCTTCAAATATCGCAAGATGTTCTTTGGTT
>Ga0180300_10000614_pt1 | contig 15839 bp, 20 predicted proteins | sample GuaBasSediGuay15_FD_121798 | JGI IMG/M metagenome (GOLD analysis project Ga0180300, IMG submission 121798) | Subseafloor sediment microbial communities from Guaymas Basin, Gulf of California, Mexico - Guay15, Core 4569-2, 21-24 cm | ecosystem: Environmental > Aquatic > Marine > Hydrothermal... | reverse complement strand
TTACAAAAAATAGATTCTCTTATAATGGAAACAAGAATGATAAAAACTCCTTATGAAATAAATTGTATTAAAAAAGCTGGTAAAGTTATTGATAAAGCTTTAAAAAAAGCAATTTCTTACTTCAGACCGGGAATGAAGGAAATTGAAGCAAGTGCTCTTTTAGAAAATGAACTTCGTATTTTAGGTCATCCTGGAATAACAAGATCTTTATATGGTTTTGAGCTAACTTATGGGCATTTAATTTCAGGTAAGGAGGCTCTCAGTCCTATTTATGCTTTAACTGGTCAAGGAGGAAAGGGTGTTCCTGGTTTTCCCGGAGGAGCAAGCTTTAAAAAACTTAAAAAAGATGATCCTATTTTACTGGATTTTTCAGGATACTTTAAGGGTTATTATATTGATCAAACCAGAATGGCAAGCTTTAAAATATTAAAGTCTGCAGAACCTTTTTATAAAACTGCTTTAAAAATTTTAACTACTTTAGAAAAAGAAATTAAACCCGGGATTAAAAGTGGTGAAATTTATGAAAAAGCTTTATTAATGGCAAAAGAGGAAGGTTTAGAAAGTTTTTTTATGCATCATGGAGGAAATACGAAGTTTATAGGACATGGAGTTGGACTCCATATTGATGAACCTCCACCTTTAGCCTTAGGACAAAAAATAATTTTAAAGGAAAATATGGTTATTGCTTTAGAACCAAAGTTTCATGTTCCTGATTTAGGAGTAATAGGAATTGAAGAGACCTTTTTAGTAACTAAAAAAGGACTCAAAAGATTAAATTCTACTTCAAGAGATTGGATTTTTTTAAGATGATATGATAAAATAGGTTGTGATTTCATAATGAGATCTCCAAGAAATAAAAGAAAATTACATACTAAGTTCATTTTTATTACAGGTGGAGTTCTCTCTTCTTTAGGAAAAGGACTTGCTGCAGCATCTATTGGTGCTTTACTTGAAGCACGTGGATTAAGGGTTACTCTTCAAAAATTAGATCCTTATATAAATGTTGATCCAGGCACTATGAATCCTTTTCAGCATGGAGAAGTATATGTTACAGAAGATGGAACCGAGACAGACCTTGATTTAGGGCACTATGAACGTTTTACTTCAGCTCAAATGGGTGCTAAAAATAATTATACTTCTGGAAAAATTTACTATTCAGTTATTACTAAAGAAAGAAAGGGAGTATATTTAGGAGGCACAGTTCAAATAATACCACATGTAACAGATGAGATAAAAGCCTGCATTTTAGATCTTGCAAGTCCTCAAATTGATGTAGCTATAATAGAAATAGGAGGTACTGTAGGAGATATTGAAAGTCTTCCTTTTTTAGAAGCTATAAGACAATTAGGATACGAATTAGGAAAAGAAAATGCTTTATATATTCATCTTACTTATGTTCCCTATATAAAAACTGCAGGAGAGCTTAAAACTAAACCAACTCAACATAGTGTAAAAGAATTGAGAGCTATTGGAATTCAACCTGATATTATTCTTTGTAGAACTGATAGATTTTTACCTCCAGAGATAAAGAAAAAAATCGCACTATTTTGTAATGTGGAAGAAGATGCTGTAATTACTGCTAAGGATATAGATTGTATTTATGAAATCCCTTTAATTTTTCATAAAGAAGGACTTGATACTAAAATCATAGAATATTTAAATATGTGGACAAGAGAACCAGATTTAAGTGTATGGGAAAACATAGTAAGAATTTACAAAAATCCTGAAGATGAAGTAACCATTGGTATTATTGGTAAATATGTAAGTTTAAAAGATTCTTACAAATCTCTAAATGAGGCTCTTATTCATGGAGGACTTGCAAATAAATTAAAGGTCAATTTGAAATTTATAAATGCAGATGAATTAACTCCAGAAAATTTAGATAATTATTTAGAAGATATAGATGGAATACTTGTTCCTGGTGGTTTTGGTATAAGAGGTATTGAGGGAAAAATCCTTGCTATAAATTATGCTAGAAAAAGAAAAATACCTTTTTTTGGAATATGTCTCGGGATGCAACTTGCTGTAATTGAATTTGCAAGAAATGTGCTTGGATGGAAAGAAGCACATTCTACAGAGTTTGATAGAGATACTCCCTATCCTGTAATTTATTTAATGAAAGAATGGTATGACTATAGAAAGGGACGTATTGAAAGAAGAGACGAAGGGTGTGATCTTGGAGGAACAATGAGATTAGGAGCTTATCCTTGTATTCTTAAAAATGGATCTAAAGTATGGGAGGCTTATCAAAAAAAAGAAATATTTGAAAGACATCGTCATCGTTATGAATTTAATAATATTTATAGAGAAGCTATGGAAAAAGCTGGATTAGAAGTTGTGGGAACTTCTCCAGATGGGGAGTTAGTTGAAATAGTAGAATTAAAAGACCATCCTTGGTTCATAGGAGTTCAATTTCATCCTGAATTTAAATCTAAACCCATAAATCCTCATCCTTTATTTAAATCTTTTATAAAAGCTTCTTATCAATATAAACTTGAGCGTGGAGTTAAGTAATTTGATAGACCTTCATACCCATTCAACAGCATCAGATGGAACTTTTTCTCCTGAAGAATTAATATATCTGGCTAAAAAAGAAAATTTAGAAGCTCTTGCTCTTACTGATCATGACACTATAGATGGATTAAAACCTGCATATCAAATTGCTATAGAAGAAAATTTGCCTTTTTTATGTGGAGTAGAAATTAGCATTAAATTTGAGGGACCGGGACATTTCCATCTTTTAGGATATTTTTTAGAACCAAAAATTCCTAAATTGCAAGATACTTTAATAAGGCTTAAAAAGGCTCGAGAAGAAAGAAATAAGAAAATAATTGAAAAATTAAATGCTCTTGGTATAGAAATAACTTTAGAAGAATTAAAAAAATTTGCTAAAGGTGAAATAGGAAGACCTCATATAGCCAATCTTTTAGTAAAAAAGGGTATAGTTAAATCATTTGAAGAAGCTTTTAAAAAATATTTAAAAAAAGGAGCAGCTGCTTATGCACCGAAAGCACTTCTTTCACCAGAGGAAGGTATAAAACTAATTTTAGAAGCTAAAGGTGTGCCTGTTCTTGCTCATCCTATAACCTTAAAATTGAATCATTTAGAGCTCAAAAATTACCTAAAAAAGCTTAAAGAATTTGGATTAATGGGGGTCGAAGTCTATTATACTGAACATACACCTGAATTTACTAAGTTTTTAATAGAGTGTGCTAAGGATATAGGATTATTAATAACTGGGGGAAGTGACTTTCATGGAGAAAATAAACCTAATATTAAATTGGGAAAAGGATTAGGAAACTTAAATATTCCTTTTGAATGTTATGAAAATTTGAAAAAAATGCTTGAAAAATTAAAATAAAAAACCATGAAAAAGGAAAAATTAATTGAAAAAATTTTAGAGTTAAAAAGAAAAAGAAAAGCTATAATTCTGGCTCATAATTATCAACCTCCTGAAATTCAAGACATAGCAGATTTAAGAGGTGATTCTTTAGAACTCAGTCTTAAAGCAAGTAAAACTGATACAGAAATTATAGTCTTTTGTGGTGTAATTTTTATGGCTGAAACAGCTAAAATTGTTTCTCCTAAAAAAAAGGTCCTTCTTCCAGTAAAAGATGTTCCTTGTGAAATGGCTAATATGATAAATGTAGAAGATGTTTTAGCCTTGAAAGCAAAATACCCTGATGCACCAGTAGTAACTTATGTAAATTCTTACGCTGAAATAAAGGCTGTAAGTGATGTATGCTGCACTTCAGCTAATGCTGTAAAAGTAGCAGGAATTTTACCTGATAAAAAAATTATTATGATTCCGGATATGAATCTTGCTCGATATACTCAACGTTTTTATCCAGAGAAAGAAATTATATACTTTGAAGGTTTTTGTCCTTTTCACCACCTTTTAACCCCTGAAGAAGTAATAAAAGCTAAAAAAAAGCATCCAAATGCTATTTTTATAGCTCACCCTGAATGTCGCCCAGAAGTGATTGATCTTGCAGATTATGTAGCTTCAACAAGCGGAATGCTAAAACTTGCCAAAAAATTACCCAATAAAGAGTTTATTATAGGAACTGAAATAGGACTTCTTTATCCTTTAAGTAAAGAAAACCCTGATAAAAAATTTTATCATCCCTCTCCAGAAAAAATGGTATGTTCTTCTATGAAAAAAATTACTCTTGAAAATTTATTTAATGCTTTAGAAAACTTAGAATTTGAAGTAACTCTCAATGAAGAAGTGATTGAAAAAGCATATAGTGCTGTAAAAAAAATGTTGGAAATAGTGTAAAAGGATAAAGAACCTATTGCCCCTTGACAAAAACTTAAAAATAGATTTTACTTTATAATGAATTTGGTTATTTAAAGGGAGGAAAAATGGATTTTCAAGATATTGCAAATTTGGAAGAGAAAATCGATGCTCTTATTTCATTAGTTGTTCAGTTAAAAAATGAAAAAGAAGCTTTGCTTAATAAATTAAAAGAAAAAGAAGAAGAAAATGCTAAACTTTTAGAAGAAATAAACAGGAGGGAGGAGGAAAGAAGGATAATAAAAGAAAGGATTGGTAGTTTAATAGAAAAGCTCTCCCAAATATAAAGTTATTATAAAAAGGTAATAAAAATGCAACCAATAAAAGATATTTGTTTTGAATTTTTAGGTCAAACTTTCCTCTTTCGGTCTTTTGTTCCGGAAGAGGAAGTTAAGGAAGTTTTAGAATATTTAGAAAATAAAAAGAAAGAGGTAGAAAATTTTAAAAAAGTCCCTACTTTTAAGTTAGCTATTTGGCTTCTTTTACAAGTAGCATATGACTATATAAAATTAAAAAAAGAAAAAGAAGCTTTAGAAAAGTGTGTAAAGGTTCAAGTTAACAAGGTGGGAGAGTTTTTGGAAAAAGAAATATCCTGGGGTGTTCGTGAAGAGGACAATGGCCTGCCAAGCTAACACTATTGGAATAAAAGGGCAAGGTGGTTCTGGGGCCTTTTTGCTTTTAAAAAAGCGTTTAGGGCTAACCAGACCCCACCCTAAAAGTTATTTCAATAGAGCTTGGAGCAGGCAACCCTCACGACACCCCGGGATCATTTATTTCCTTTAAATCAAATATATCTTCTTTCCTTCTCCCTCCAAAATTTATTTAATCTAACCTTTGCTAAAGGAGGAATGGATATGAATTTTTTCTGGGGAATATTGGTAGGAATTATAATTAGTATATCTTTGGTTGGAGTTTATTTCTTTATTCAAAAAAAGAAAGAAATAGAAACAAAAAAAACAGCAGAAAAGCTTCTTAAAGATGCTCAACAAAAAGCTAAAGAAATAATAGGAAAAGCTGAAAATGAAGCTAAATTAAAGCTTCAACAAGCAGAAATTCAAATAAAAGAAGAACTTTTAACCCATAAACAAGCTTTAGAAAAAGAATTTGAAAAAAGAATGAAAGAAGTTTCTTTAAAAGAAGAAAGAATTCTTCATAAAGAGGAAAACCTTATTAAAAAAGAAGAAGCTTAAAAAAAAAAATTAAAAGAAATAGAAGAAACAAATGCTCTTGTTGAAAGCGAAAAAAAGCAAATTGAAGAAATTTTAAAACAAGCTAAAAATGAATTAGAAAAAATTTCAGGCTTATCTGAAAAAGAAGCCAGAGAATTACTTCTCAAAAAATTAGAAGAGGAACTGAAAGAAGAAAAAGCTAAACTTATAATGAAATTAGAAAATGAAGCAAGAGAAGAAGCTAAAAGAAAATCTCAAGAAATTTTAGCCTATGCCATCTCAAAAGCTGCTGTTTCCTTTGTTACAGAAAAAACTGTTTCTGTAATTCATCTTCCTAATGAAGAAATGAAAGGAAGAATAATTGGAAGAGAAGGTAGAAATATTAGAACTTTTGAGACTTTAACAGGTGTTGATCTTCTAATAGATGATACACCTGAGGTAGTAGTTTTATCATGTGCTGATCCTTTAAGAAGAGAAATTGCTCGTATTGCATTAGAAAGATTGATTGCTGATGGAAGAATTCATCCTACAAGAATTGAGGAAGTAGTAAAGCAAGTGGAAGAAGAAATGGAACATCATTTGATAGAAGTAGGAGAAAAAGCTTGTTTTGAACTTGGAATTTATGGACTTCATCCAGAACTCATAAAAATGATTGGAAAATTAAAATTTAGAACAAGCTATAGTCAAAATGTTTTACAACATTCTATTGAGACTGCTATTATTTGTGGAGCTTTAGCAGGAGAGCTTGGGGTAGATGTAAAAAAAGCTAAAAGAGCTGCTTTACTTCATGATATAGGAAAAGCTGCTTCTTATGAATTAGAAGGACCTCATGCTCTTATAGGAGCTGAAATTGCAAGAAAGTTTGGAGAAGATGAAGAAATCGTAAATGCTATTGCATCTCACCACGAAGATATTCCAACTACAAGTCTCTTAGGAATAATCTTACAAATTTCTGATGCCATTTCTGGAGCAAGACCAGGAGCAAGAAGAGAATTACTTGAAGCATATATAAAAAGAATAAAAGAACTTGAAGCCATTGCTTCTTCTTTTGAAGGTGTTGAAAAAGCTTTTGCTATACAAGCTGGGAGAGAAATAAGAGTAATAGTTGATGATAAAAAAATCAGTGATGAACAAGCTTATGTATTAGCTCATGAAATCGCTCAGAAAATAGAAAAAGAATTAACTTATCCGGGAATAATAAGAGTTACTGTAATTAGAGAAACAAGAGTTATTGAATATGCCAAATAAAGTAAAATTGGTTTTTTTAGGAGATATTGTTGGAAGTTCTGGAAGAAAAGCAGTGAAAATCTTTCTTCCAGAAATAATAAAAAAATATAAATGCGATTTTATAATAGCTAATGCTGAAAATGCAGCTGGAGGATATGGATTAACTCAAAAAGTTGCAGAGGAACTTTTTTCTTATGGAATAGATATCCTTACCTCTGGAAATCATATCTGGAAAAGGGAATTTTTTCCTTATTTACAAAAAACTGAAAGGGTTTTAAGACCAGCTAATTATGGAGAAGGAGCTCCTGGTAAAGGCTGGACTATCTATACTAAAAATAATATAAAACTTGCAGTTATTAATTTAGAGGGTAGAATTTTTATGAGACCTTTGGAAAATCCTTTTACTATAGGTAAAAAACTTGCTCAAGAATTTTTAAAAGAAACTCCTTTTATAATAGTTGATTTCCATGCTGAAGCAACTTCAGAAAAATTAACCTTAGGATATTTTTTAGATGGTTTAGTATCAGCAATAATAGGGACTCATACACATGTTCAAACCTCAGATGAAAGGATTTTCCCAAAAGGCACAGGTTATATTACAGATGTTGGAATGTGTGGAGCTTTTGAAAGTGTAATAGGAATGAAAATTAATCAGGCTTTAGAAATGTATCTTTCTATGGTTCCCAGAAAATTAGAAGTAGAAAAAGATAAAAAAATAAAAGTAGAAGGTTTATTTTTAGAATTCAATGAAAAAGGGAAAACTACTTATATAGAAAGATTTAGACTAATTACTTAATTTTTTATGATGCTTTTTCCACCATCTTTTAAATAATTGTTTTTTTAAAGGAGAAAGTCTATCTATAAATAAAATTCCATCTAAATGATCACATTCATGTTGAAAAGCTATAGCCCTAATTCCTTCTAATTCTCTTTCAAAAAGTTTTCCATTTAAATCATAAGCTCGAATATAAAGTTTAGCATATCTATTTACTTTGGCATAATATCCAGGAATACTAAGACATCCCTCTTCATAAGCAATTTGCCCCTCTGCAGAAACTATTTCAGGATTAATATAAATTTCCAGTTTATTTTTCCCTTCTCTTTGAGAAATATCTAAAATAAAAACTCTTTTTAAAATCCCTACTTGATTAGCAGCCAATCCAAGTCCTTTAAATTTATACATAGTTTCAGCCATTTTTTCTATATTTTTTTTAAGTTCTCCATTTATATCTTCAACAGGTTTAGCTTTTTGCCTAAGAACTGGATGCCCAAGAATAAGAATTTCCATTTTTATCCTCTTTTTACAGTTTGAAATTAATTTTATTTTAAAACTCTTTTATAAAATTTCAAGTTTTTTCAATCTCTAAATAGACCTCCATTTATATGAAATACACAACCTGTTATATAATTTGCTTTTTCACTTGCTAAAAAAGCAGCCAAATAAGCCACTTCTTCTGGGAGACCTGCTCTTTTTAGTGGAATTTGTTGTAAAAATGCCTCTTTTACTTTTTCAGGAAGTCCTGCTGTCATATCAGTTTCTATATATCCTGGTGCAATTACATTTACTGTAATATTTCTTCCTGCTACTTCTAAAGCAAGAGCTTTTGAAAATCCTATTATACCTGCTTTAGCTGCTGCATAATTGGTTTGACCAGGATTTCCTGTAAATGCTACTACTGAAGATATATTAATAATTCTTCCCCATCTTTCTTTTATCATCATAGGAAGAACTGTTTGGGTAACGTAAAAAATAGAATATAAGTTTGTTTTAATAACTTTGTCCCAATCTTCTTCTTTCATTTTTAAAAGTAAAGAATCTCTAACAATACCAGCATTATTTATTAAAATTTGGATATTTCCTATATTTTTTTCAATTTTTTTTATTTCATTTCTTACTTCTTGTGAATTAGCTACATCAAATCTTGCTAAATAAGCTTTTTTACCCATTTTTTCTATTTCTTGAGCTAAACTTTTTGCTTTTTCTTCTGATCCTTTATAATTAATAATTACTTTAGCTCCTTTCTTAGCAAGTTCATAAGCTATAGCTCTTCCAATACCTCTTGAAGCTCCAGTTATCAAAGCAATTTTTCCATTGAGTTCTTCCATTAGTTTCTCCTTTTTAAGAAATTTTAAAATATTTTAAAAATTATTAAAAAATTTGTCAATTTCTCTTGACAACCTATTTAAAATATGCTACACAAAATTCAATAAGATTAAAGAAATCTTAATTAAAGGAGTGATCTATGATAGAAATAAGATTACATGGACGGGGAGGTCAAGGAGCAGTTACTTCAGCTGAATTAATTGCTATAGCAGCTATTAATGAAGGTAAGTTTGCTCAAGCCTTTCCAAGTTTTGGACCTGAAAGAAGAGGAGCTCCAGTGCAAGCCTTTGCAAGAATTGATAATAAGAGAATTTACACAAGAGAAAAAATTTATAATCCAGATATAATTCTGGTTCTTGATCCTACACTTCCTAAAATTACAAAGGTAACAAATGGTTTAAAAAAGAATGGTATAGCTATTTTGAATTCTCCATTTTCTGAAAAAGAAGTTAGAAAACTTTTAGATAATTATAAAGGAAAGCTTGCACTTGTTGATGCAACTAAAATTGCTATTGAAGAACTTGGTCTCCCTATTACTAATACTACTATGTTAGGAGCTTTTATAAAAGCAACAGAATTAATTGATGTAAAACATATAGAAGAAGCTTTAAAAAATAGGTTTGGAAAGCTTGCTGAAAAAAATATAAAAGCTTTTCACAGAGCATTAAAAGAAACCAAAATTTATAAATAAAGGAGTTAGCTATGCCAAAAGATCAAGGATTAGTTAGTTGGAAAGAATTAGCTCCTGGTATGTTCATTTTAGAACCAGGGAATTCTGTTAAGTTTAAAACAGGTGATTGGAGAGCTTATAAACCTGTTTTGGATAAAGAAAAGTGTATAAAATGTGGAATATGCTATACACTTTGTCCTGATCTTTGTTATAAAAAAGATAAGGATGGATATTTTATTCCTGATTTATATTATTGTAAAGGTTGTGGAGTTTGTGCTAAACACTGTCCTAAAGGTGCTATTACAATGGTTTTAGAGGAGGCTTAAAAATGGGGAAAAAAGTTGCTAAAGAAGTATCTATTGCTATAGCTGATGCAGTTGCTCAATGTAAAGTAGACGTAATTTCAGCTTATCCTATTACTCCTCAAACTCACATTGTTGAGCATTTGGCAGAACTTGTAAATAACGGTGAGCTTGATGCTGAATATATGCCGGTTGAATCCGAACATGCAGCTATGAGTGCTTGTATTGGTGCTGCTGCAACAGGTGCAAGAACTTTTACTTCAACAGCTGCTCAGGGACTACTTTTAATGTATGAAAATCTTTTTATTGCTTCTGCTTTTAGACTTCCTATTGTTATGGTTATTGCTAATCGTTCTATTTCTGCTCCTATCAGTATTTGGAATGATCATTCTGATGTAATGACTATGAGAGATTCAGGATGGATTCAAACTTTTGCTGAAAATGGTCAAGAAGCTGTGGATTTGATTTATCATGCTTATAAAGTTGCTGAAAAAGCCTTACTTCCTGTAGCAGTAAATATAGATGGTTTTACTCTTTCACATGTAATAGAACCTATAGAATTTTTAGATCAAAAATTAGTTGATAAGTATGTCCCTCCTCTTCGTATGAAATATAAATTAGATCCTAAAAAGCCTATTACTATGGGAGCTATAGGAATTCCAGAAATATATACCGAGGCTAAAAAAGCTCAAGATGAAGCTTTAAAAGCTTCTTATAGAATTATAGTAAATGCTTGGAAAGAGTTTGAAAAGCTTACAGGAAGAAAGTATCAACCAGTTGAAACTTATAAGATGGAAGATGCAGAAATAGCTCTTATAATTATGGGAAGTCTTGCAGAAACAGCTATGAATGCTGTTGATTTATTGAGAAAAAAGAGAAAAAAAGTTGGGCTTTTAAGATTTAGGCTCTGGAGACCCTTTCCTATGAAGGATTTCATTCGGGCTATAGGTAAAGTTAAGGCTATAGGGGTAATTGATAGAGCTGTAAGTCATGGTTCAACTGGAGGCCCAGTGGGAATTGAGGTTCGTTCAGCTCTTTATCAATCTAATAAAAGACCTAAAATAATCAATTTTATAGCTGGTCTTTCTGGAAGAGATGTAACAGTAGAAGATTTTATAGAATTTTTTGAAAAAACTTATGAAGCAATAAGTAAAAAACCTAAATTCTCTTATGAAATTTATGGAGCAAAGGAGTAAAGCTATGAGAGCAGAATTAAAAAAATTTAAAGGTTTTAATTTAAAAAATTTACCTGAGTTTGAAGGATTTGCTCCTGGTCATAGAGCTTGTCAAGGATGTGGAACTGTTTTACCTGTTAAATTAGCTTTAAAAGCTCTTGGTCCAAATACTATTGCAGTTTCAACTACTGGGTGTATTGAAATTATTTCAACTCCTTTTCCTTATACTTCTTGGAAAATTCCATGGATTCATGCAGCTTTTGAAAATGCAGCCTCTGTTGCTTCAGGAATTGAAGCTGCTATTAAAGTTTTAAAAAGAAAAGGTAAAATTTCTAAAAAACAAAAAATAAATGTAGTTGTTTTTGCAGGAGATGGAGCAACTTTTGATATAGGTCTTCAATTTCTTTCTGGAGCTTTAGAAAGGGGACACGATTTCATTTATATTTGTCTTGATAATGAAGCTTATATGAATACAGGTGTTCAAAGATCTGCTGCAACTCCTTATGGTGCTCATACAACTACAAGTCCTGCAGGAAAAGTTATAAAAGGACAAATTACTTGGAAAAAAAACCTTATGGGTATTGTAGTTGCTCATAATATTCCTTATGCAGCAACAGCAAGTCCTGCTTTTCCTATTGATCTTATGAATAAAGTTAAAAAAGCATCTTTAGTAAATGGACCAGGTTTTATTCATGTATTATCTCCTTGTCCTACAGGTTGGGGATGTAAAAGTGAAGATAGTATTTTAACAGCTAAATTAGCTGTTGAAACCCGTATTTTTCCTCTTTATGAAGTAATAGATGGAAAATATATTCTTAATAGAAAAATTGATAAACCAAAACCTATAGAAGAATATTTTAAACTCCAAAGAAGATTTAGACATCTTACACCAGAGCAAATAGAATATATTAAAAAGCGTGTAGATGAAGAATATGAAAAGTTAGTTAAGCTTTGTGAGTGTTTTGGAGTGGAATCGTAATTTCTTGACGCTTCTAAAATTTAAGTTATATTATTTAATATAATCCGCGGGCGTAGCTCAGCCTGGTAGAGCGACAGCTTGCCATGCTGTAGGTCGCGGGTTCGAATCCCGTCGCCCGCTTTTGAAATTTTTAAGGATTTTTAAAATGAAAATCACTTTTTATGGTCATTCTTGTTTTAAAATTGTTACTGAAGAAGGTAAAAAGATTCTTATAGATCCTTGGATTAGTAATCCCTTAGCACCTAAAATTGTTGATCTTGGTCCTTATGATTTTATTTTAATAACTCATGCTCACGGAGATCATTTAGGAGACGTTCTTAAACTTGCAAGAACTGCAATTACTGAAGTTATTGCTATTCATGAAATTCAGCAATATCTACTTAAACATGGAATTCCAAAAGTAACAGGCATGAATATAGGAGGAACTTATAAAGTTAATAATTTAAAATTTACTATGGTCCCTGCTTTACACAGTTCTTCCTTTCCTGATGGAAATTATGGAGGAAATGCCTGTGGATTTATAATTACCTTGGAGAATGATATTTCTATTTATCATGCAGGAGATACTGGATTATTTTATGATATGAAATTAATTGGAGAGCTTTATTCTCCTAAAATAGCCTTTCTTCCTATAGGTGATCATTATGTAATGGGACCTAAACAAGCAGCTAAAGCTTGTGAACTTTTGAAACCTGAAATTGTAATTCCTATGCATTATGCTACCTTTCCAATTCTTACAGGAGATGTAGAAAGTTTTGAAAAAGAACTCAAAAATTATGGTATTTCTGTAACTGTTATCTCTCTAAATCCTGGTGAAGAAATCAGTTTATAATTTATTATGCCCTTTTTTAGCAATTTCAGGGTATTATAATGCAGGAAAAACAATTCTGCTCTTTCTTTATATGAAATTTTAAGAAAAAAGGTTATAAAATTGTAGTAATAAAATCTTCTAAAGAAAAAGATGTTTTAACTGATATACCTAAGAAAGATACTTGACTTTACAGAGAAGCAGGTATTTCTGCAGAAAATAAAAGAAAATGAGAAAGTTTATATCCTGAAGAGAAATTTTTTTCTTTTGATAAGAAAAACGAATTGATAAAATGTATTGAAGAATTAATTAAAATACATCAAATAAAAGTTTTATTAAAAGTAAATAAAAAAGCACTTAAAGGTATCCCTGAAGAAATTGATGAGTTAGAAGTTAAAATTAAGTTACCTAATAACTTGACAAAGAAAGGATTTAGGTTATATTTTAAACACGATTTAAAGTATGGGCCGGTAACTCAGCCTGGCAGAGTACCAGCCTTTTAAGCTGGGAGTCGTAGGTTCGAATCCTACCCGGCCCATATTTAAATATAAGTTAATAAATTGCCCCCATCGTCTAGCCAGGTCCAGGACACCGGCCTTTCACGCCGGCGACAGGGGTTCAAATCCCCTTGGGGGCGTTTTTTAAGTTTTAAAAAATTTTGAAGTATATGTCTAAAGATCTTGTAGTAGTTCTTTTAAGTTCTGGAATAGATAGCACAGTATGTGCAAGTGTTGCTTCTCAAAAATATCGCTTAGCCTTTCTACACTTTCAGTATGGACAAAAAGCTCAAAAAAAAGAATTAGAATGCTTCCATAAATTGGTAGAATTCTTTAAACCTGAAAAATTTCATATTGTTTATCTTCCTTTTTTAAAAACCTTCGGAGGTTCAAGTCTTACTTCTGATGAGCTTGAAATTCCAGAACAACCGGTAGAAGGAATTCCTTCTACTTATGTTCCTTTTAGAAATGGAATTTTTTTAAGTATTGCTGCAGCTTGGGCTGAAGTAATAGGAGCTAAAAAAATATTTATAGGAGTAAATGAAATTGATTTTTCAGGATATCCTGATTGTAAAGAAGAATTCATAAAAGTTTTAAATCAAGCTATTAATATAGGAACTAAACCAGAAACCCAAATCAAAATAGAAACCCCTGTGATAAAACTTTCCAAAAAGGAAATAGTTGAATTAGGAATAAAATTAGGGACACCTTTTCATTTAACTTGGTCATGTTATAAAGGCAATGAAAAAGCCTGTGGAAAATGTGAGTCCTGTAAACTTAGACTAAAAGCTTTTAAAGAAGCTGGTATACAGGATCCTATTTCCTATGAAAGTATTTGAATGTAAAAGATGTGGATTTTGCTGTAAAGGTGAAAGCACAATAAGTCTTTCTGAAGAAGAAATTTTAAGAATTGCTAAATTTCTTAATCTTTCAAAATCAGATTTTTTGAAAAAATATACAATTAAAAAAGGAAATAGGATAGAAATGAAAGTTAAAGATGGTTATTGTATTTTTTTTGATAAAAAAGAAAGGATTTGCAAGATTCACCCAGTAAAACCTGAAATGTGTAAACAATGGCCTTTAGTTCCTATTATTTTTGAGGATATAGAAAGTTTTAAAATTATTCAAAATACCTGTGAAGGTTTAAAAAATATAACTTGGGAAGAATTAAAATCTATTAAAAAGTTGCATAAATAAAAAAATATTTTAAAATCATAACAAAACTTTAAGGAGGACTGATATAATGAATGAAGCAAAATTAAAGTTTTATAAAAGCTTGGGATTAAAATTGACCCCTCAAAGATTAGCTATTTTAGAATATTTGGAAAATAATAGATCTCATCCTTCAGCTGAAGATATTTATAATGCCTTAAAACCACATTTTCCAAGTATGTCTTTTGCTACAGTTTATAATACTTTAGAAGTGCTTGTAGAAAAAGGTTTAGTAAAAGAAATCAATATTGAAAGTAATAAAAAAAGATTTGATGCTTTTACTCATCCACATCATCATTTTTTTTGCAAAGGTTGTAAAAAGATTATAGACATTGAAAATAATCAAAATATAACTATTCCTAAGGAATTAAAAGATTATGAACTTACTGAATTTCAAGTTATTTTTTATGGATTTTGTCCAGAGTGTAAGAATAAAAGGGGAAAAAGATAATGTTTACTTGACAAAAGTTAAAAATTAATTATTTTATATGTTTGGAAAGTAGAATGGGCCCGTAGCTCAGCTGGTTAGAGCCACCGGCTCATAACCGGAAGGTCCCAGGTTCGAATCCTGGCGGGCCCACTAATAAAATATATGTCTCTTTTAGTAAAAGATTTTTATAATTTTTTAGAAACTATTGCACCTCTTCAAATAGCTGAACCACAAGATAATAGCGGATTACAAATAGGTTCTTTATTTAATCCAGTTTCAGGTATTCTTTTAACCATAGATGTATCAAAAGATGTAATTTCTTATGCTTTAGAAAGAAATCTCAATCTTATTATAAGCCATCATCCTCTTATTTATAAACCTATTACAAATATTATAAAAGATGATATTAAAGGTAATTTAATTTATTCTTTTATAAAATACGATTTAAACTTAATCTCTTGGCATACCCCGCTTGATAAAGTATCTGATGGGGTTTCTGAAGCTTTCATTAAAGCTCTTAACCTTAAAAGTTCTGATTTTATTCTCAAAGAAAAAAATGAAAAATTTGGCTTAGGAAGGGTTGTATACTTAAAAAAATCTATTAAACTGCAAGATTTAGCTAAAAAAATTGGCAAACTTATTAATAGCTGGGTTATGGTGGTTGGAGATTTAGAAACTTCGGTTGATTCTTTTGGTTTTTGTGGTGGATCAGGAGCTTTTTTAAAAGATGAATTAAAAAAACTTAAAATTAATACTTTAATAACTTCTGATGTAAAATATCACATTGCTATGGATGCTTATGAAGAAGGTTTTAATTTCATTATTATAGATCATGGAATTTCTGAAAGTTTTGTATTACCTTTTCTTAAAAATAAAATTCAAGATTTTTTAAAAAATTATAATATCCCTATAGAAATATCTTAAAATAAAATCCTTTATAAAATTTTAACTTTTAAAAAAGGAGGT